>SDBV01001290.1_pt1 | contig 37873 bp, 15 predicted proteins | sample 2277081 | NCBI WGS metagenome assembly SDBV01 (sample SAMN10402039, study PRJNA504765) | marine sediment metagenome | isolation source: marine sediment core GS10_PC15, 223 cmbsf | place: Arctic Ocean: Southern Knipovich Ridge | collected 2010 | reverse complement strand
CTGGTCTTGGGGACGATGACCATTTGCAGTATTTGAATGAAGCTCGTGGGGATGCGCGGTATTATACTGAGACAGAGTTAGATGCTGGACAGTTGGATAATAGATATTATACTGAAACTGAAGTTGATACTATCAGTGGAAGTTTGAATACAGACATAGAAACTAACGCTGGTGCTATAAGTGATAATACTACTCTGATTGGAACTACTTCTGGAACACTTCAAAGTCAGATAGATACAAAAGATAATTATGATAAGTGGACATACACAGTGGATGGTGCCGGCGGAGAAGACATTGATTCTGGTGAAGTATTAGATTTTATAGGTGGAGACAATATTACCCTAATAGAAAGTGGAACAAGAGAAATTACTATTAGTGGAACTGCTGGTGGCGGCGGTGGTATGGATGAATTAGCGGATGATACCTCCCCACAGCTTGGTGGGGATTTAGATACTAATGGAAACGATATATTGTTTGGAACCGATACTATTTCTGGGACTGGAACAATAGTGACCGGCGATCACGGACTAGCTACTACACCTCAGGTTGTAAATGTAGTTTATGGTACTGGTAGTCCCCCAACAGCAAGTGGGGTAACAGAAGGTACATTGTTTATTAAATATATAGCATAAGGAATATAAATGGCAACTTATACGCCGCCAGATGGCGATGCAGTTAATTTTACTTTTGAAGGAGGTTACACAGCTCCGGCCGGAGATGACGTAAACTTCTTATTCGGATTATCAGGTAATAAAATAAACATCGGTAATGCATGGAAAGATTTAAGTGAGATACAAATTAGCATATCAAATTCATGGAAGGATGTCTCTGAGGGGTATATTAATGTAGGAGATTCTTGGAAACAATTCTATGGAGAGGCGCCAGGACCTTCCACCTTTCGCTTTGAAGTAAAAACCACGGGCGCAGATACATTTCAGCTCCCCATCTACGATGGCGGTGTTTATGATTTCCATGTTGTCTGGGGTGATGGTGGCGAAGATGATATTACTGCCTGGAATGATGCTGCTGCCAATCATTCTTATGCTGGTGCTGGGACTTGGAATGTAGAAATCACTGGTACAATTACCGGTTGGAGGTTTGTTGGCGCTGGGGATAAAGATCTTATTTATGATATAAGCGAGTGGGGACCTTTAAATCTTGGAAATCTTGCTTGGAACTTCTACAGCTGTCCTAACCTTACTATCTCAGCAACAGACATTCTGGATTTAACAGGAACTACAACTTTTTATCTACTTTTTCGTAGCTGCGGCTCACTAACAACTGTTCCTTCTATGAATAGTTGGGATGTTTCTGCTGTGACTAATATGGCTTATATGTTTATGGACGCAGCTCTTTTTAATCAGGATATAGGAAGTTGGAATACATCTGCTGTTACAACCATGCAAAGTGCCTTTGAAGGAGCCTCAGCTTTTAACCAAGATATAGGTAGTTGGAACACAGCAGCCGTAATTGCTATAACCAACATGTTCAAGGACGCAACTTCTTTTAATCAGAATATAGGAAGTTGGAATGTGTCTGGTGTGCCAGATCTTCAGTATATGTTTGCTGGTGCAACTTCTTTTAACCAGGATATAGGTAGTTGGAGTCCATCTACTGCAACAGCCATGATAAATATGTTTAGTGGTGCAACCTCCTTCGATCAAGATATAGGAGGTTGGGATATAACATCAGCACTAAATCTGAGCAATATGTTTTTGAATATTACTCTTTCTACTGCAAACTACGATGCCTTGCTCATAGGCTGGGAGGCACAGGCTGAACAACCCAATGTAACTTTCCACGGCGGCAATAGCACATATAGTGCCGGAGCAGCGGCGACAGCAAGGGCAGCACTTGTAACCAATGGATGGACGATCACAGACGGAGGACCAGCATAATGATAAAAATAGATGGTAATGTTAAGAATATAACCGGCAAAGCATGGCGATTGGTGCATGACGGGATAAGAGTCCTCGCACTGATTGAAGGAACAGTTGAGACAATTACAACCACGAAACACGAAATTGAAGAATTTGATACAGAGGAACAGGCTTTTGAGAGAATCAAAGTGTTAGGATTAGAGTTGAATAATGAATACTGGCTCAGATGAAAGATAATATGCCACTACATACTTATCCGGCATTGGAAAGAGCACGGAATTGCTTGTTGTAAAAAATGTCATAATAAATATGGACATAAAGATGAATGCGCTGCCAATGTTTTAGCTGATATTATTTGTGGTGATGGAGGATAATGATGATCCGCGCTGAAAAAGGCGAAAGTTTTCCAATTACTGTAGCTTTGTGGGATGAAGATACTGGGCAAAATGCTTCTGGCAGAACTGTTTATTATGATGTGAGAGATGTAAATGATAACGCTATAGTTCCTCCATTGAATGGAGTACTGCCAGAGTCAACCACAGAATCTGGGATATACAGGAAGGCTCTTACGATAAACACGGCAGGTAAGTATATCTGTTATGCTACATCTATTGGATTTTATTCAAGTACCGAAGAAATAATAGTTAACCCAGAAAGCATTTATGACTTAGTTAAACAGAACAGAAATTACAATATCTCGGTAGAAGATGTTGTGAGAACAAATAGCCCAGCAAATGCTTCTCAGGTGGTTAGAAATGTCCCATTAAATTCCACAGATTATATCTTAACTATAACTAAGGGCGATGATGATAGTGATTGGGGCAGCACAACTGTAAGCGGAATTACATATGCCCACTACAAGAGTATAACTGATGATTTACCATTTCTTATGGGAGGACCGTACTAATGGAGATCCGAACACTCTCGTCATCGGGATATAATCTTTGGTCTGAGCCCTGCACTGAATCAGGTACTGTATGTAGTGGTATAGGTAGTGGCTCCATTCAATTAGAGTTTGGGTGGCAACTTGCAGCAATACCTGTAGAATTCGGGTACTGGAGTTCTACAACACATCAACATGTGCATGATGATGTTATAGATGCTAAATTTGAAAATTATATCTTAGATCAAATAACAGATTTATATGGAACGGGAGTTGTAGAAGTATCAAACACATATTTAGGCGATAATCAGTTTTTTTGGAGTTATGTTGTCGGCAGCACCCCAACTTCTAGCTCGCACAATTGGTCTTTGATTTATGACGATGGTATACATCGTGAAGTCTCGGGTTTTTGGATTAAAATTATAGGCGGGTCAGCGCCTTATATAATAACATGGGGTGATGTATAATGAAGATTTGTTGGGATAATTTAGAAGATATGATTTATGACCCAATTGACGATTGTTGGAAAAATAAATATCATGTAAAATATATTTACAAAGATAGTTGTATTGTTTGTAAAAATCCATATTTAATGAGAATAACATATCAGACTAAATTTTGTGGTGGAAGTTGTGCAAAAAAAGGAAAAAATCATCATATGTATGGTAAGTCTCTTTCTAAAGAACATAGAAACAAATTATCTATAGCTGGAAAAAACAGAGTATGGACTGAAGAGACGAGAAAAAAAATATCGGATACCAGAATGGGGAAAAATTATGGGCAGGTAGGTGAATCTGCAAGTAATTATAGAGGCGGAGTAACGAAGTTGAATTTACCTCTGTATGACACATACCATAAAAGACTTGAATGGGTAGAAGAGGTAAGAAGAGATCCTAACAATAATGATTTGTTACAGGTTAGATGCACAAATAATAATTGTAATAAATGGTTTACTCCTAAACGAACAGAGGTATGTGATAGAATAAATTGTTTAAAATTTGATTATAGGGGCGGAGAAGCTAGATTTTATTGTTCAGATAAATGTAAAAATACGTGTACAATATATGGACAAATATTATATCCTAAAGAATTCAAAAATGATTTGATATATACAAAGTATGAGTTATCTGTCTGGAGAAATGAGGTTTTGAAAAGGGTTAATTATGAATGTGAATATTGCAGTGGATTAGCTACAGATGCTCACCATATAAAACCTAAGAAATTAGAACCATTTTTTGCATTAGACCCAGATTATGGTGTAGCTTGTTGTAAAGAGTGTCATAATAACTATGGACATAAAGATGAATGTTCAACTGGATCTTTAGCTCAGGAGGTATGTGTATAAATGTCTTTAAACATCACATTTGATGGGTTCAATTCTTTAGACAGCGGTTCGTTGAGTGATGGTGATGTAAGTTATCAAGCATTTTTTTATAAAGTTAATGTTGGGTCATCATCATCTAAATGGAACAATGTCAGAACTGTTGAAGCCGGAGCGAGTAAAGGATATTATTCGTGTAATATAGGTGATGCTGATTTTCTAGGTCAAGAAGGCAATGTTGCGTCTGGTGATAAAGTTATAATAGCATTTTGGAAAGGTGGGTCTGATAGAACAGCTAATTGTTCCATACTTCAAGAATGGGGCGCATTCGAGATCGAGTTGGATGGATCAGATGTTTATACAAACCCGACACAAGTAAAGTCTAATATAATACCCAATTTAAGTTGGACATTCCCAACTCAGGGTTGGGTTGGAGTAAGTTACGGATCTACAAATAGTAGTGATGATATACATAGTTTTACAATAAGTGGGACTACAATGTACCATTGGTACACAAGATATGGACAAGTGATTAATGATGTGAATCAAGTCAACAATACTGATTATTATTGGGGAGATTTTACGAACGATTTAGATATACCAGGAGCAGGAACAGCATCTCATTCCTGGAGTGCTGCAGGTATATATGACATTGATATTGTAATAGAAGATGAATGTGCAGCAACAGTGACAGGTACGAAGCAAATACAGATTAAATGGAATGCACCAACAGCGGACATAACTATGACGTCAGGCACTCCTGACCCCAACGAGGTTGTGACATTTCAATGGACAGGGACTGATCCAGATAATCAGATAACTACGATAGACTGGATTATATATGATTCGGGAGGGTATGGTAATACAGACACAACAACGACAGGTCTAGCTAAGTCAGCTACGGTGCCCCACACAGACGGTATTGGAACCGATTGGTGTAGTGTTAGTGGAGCGTCAGGAGCATTCACAAATCCAGGAACCCACAATGTAGCTATTGTGATTCATTATTACGACGGTTTCAGTATGCAAACTATCAATTATAATGAGAATTTTAATCAAGATACATTTAGTGGACCTACTGTAAGCTTCAACCAAGATCCAGCTCAAGCCACTGTTACAAGTGGCGTGAAGTTTACTAACACTTCAACTAACACAAGTAGGGTTGGATTAGGATTACCAGATTGTGATGAGTACGATTGGACATGGACTGATAATAGTTTTGCAACAGATTATTTAGATAAATCATATAGTTATGATTTAGAACAGACGCCAACAACTGCTGATTGTCAGGTTAAACTTTGCGCGAACTGGTCTGATGGGTGGGATACCAAACAAACCTGTGTTGAGGAAGATGTTGTGTTCGCCACAACTGTAACAGTTACGCCTATAGATTGTTACTATGATTTGAGTGTGATAGGAACATCGAGCGATGGATCTGTATCTGGATATAGTTGGACGATAGCTTCTGGAACAACTCAAACAGGGCCGTGGACAACTATATGGACTACCCCAACAGATATGGAGCAACAATATAAAACAATATGTTTTGCTGATCTTGGGTGGTATAACATAACAGGGTATGTTCATGGTACTGGAGCGACAACTAGTGGTAGTGAAACATTGTATATAGATGAAGTTTGTCCTGAGACAGTTATTTCTGGTGCAATATGTACAAACATAATTTGGAACGGAACCGGAGCTTTAGATGAAAGTGGGGATTGGGATCACAGTAAAAGTGGAACTGAGACAGCTAATTCTATGCGTACAGGAACCAATGGTTTAGATGCCACTGGATTAAGTAAGAACAGTCAGATTTGGTTTTCTTATAACCAAGGAGATGATATATCAGATTATGATATGCTTATTGCTTGGGTAAATATGCGAAGTTGGACATCAGGTGATGTAATGAATATTAAATTTCATTCATTAGGTTCTCCTGGCGGGTGGAGCGACACTATATCGTTGGGTGATTATATTGATATGTCCATGTTTAATATGTGGCAAAGAGCACTTATCCCTTTGAACCGTTTTGATTTAATAAATTATGATAGAGTGGATATTTTGGAATTTGAATCTAATGGTAGTATGGGAATGTATTTGGACGACATATCATTAAATGTTGGGGTGCCTATTCCTATAGGACCATATGATATGACTGGTGATGAGTTCGGCGAAAAAACACAGACGGGGGATGAACCAGTTTTATCTGTTAGACCAGATGTACCTACCCCGCCAGATAAGAGAGTGAATTTGCCTGATTTAAAACCAAGTATGAAAGGGAAGGCTGGAGTAATACCATATCCTAAACCTATTAATTTATAAGGAGATATAAAAATGATTAATTTAGCATTTACAGTAAGCGATGTAAACACGGTCATGCTGATATATAACCAAATACAAGTGGCGTGGTCAACAACGGAGTTGCCTGCAAATCTTACTAATTATACTGTGGTTTCCGGTACGGGGTTCCCAATTGATTTGGCAGCAGGCACTACTCAGTACACAGCAACAGATCCTATTGGTACGGCAACTACTTGGTACATATCAAGATATATGAACACAAGTACAAGCTCGTACAGTGGTTGGTCAGACCCTGTGTTAGGAGAACCAGGCGATTTGTTTTATAATCCGCTATTTCCGCCTGAAATAGCATATGGGAGCTCAGACCAACTTATTATAGATAGAATCAGGAGGTTGATAGGCGATCCGCTTGGGTTGCGTAGGGAATACGGTGATGAGACGGTTTCTTCAATTCACCCTGATAATAAAACCTATCAATTGGATGAACGGGGATGGCCTGTATCTATAACTATGGCGGGTGTACAGATGAATGATAGCACAGATCCAACTATAAATGGTTATAGATATTTGAGATTTGATGAGGATATTTCTACAACCACATGGTCCGGCGGAATAGAGCTGGGTGTAGACATATGGTATTATACACACCGCTGGGCAGATAGGGAAATTATGGAGGCATATGATACCCAACCACCGCCATTAGGATTAACTGCAATTACTGCAACTTCTGAAGCTTATATGTTGCAGTGTGCGATAGAGCTGTTACATTCAGAGTTATGGTTAGATGCGACAGAAGATGGTAGTCGGATTACTGATGAGGGCAGTAGTTATGATCCTTCTGGTGGACTTGAAACAAGAAGGAAATTGTTAGATGATTTGCAGAGGAGATTAGATAAGTTAATACAATCATTACTATTAACAGGAATAGAAGGAATTCTTATTGATTAGCTGTTTGAGGAAACTATGTCAAAAAAACTTATAATAGAATTTGTTAAGAGCGAGTTTGAAAAAGAAGATTATATACTTTTGACTAAAAAGTATATAAATAACAAACAACAATTGAATTATATTTGCCCCAAAGGGCATAACCATAGTATTAGTTGGAATGACTGGAGTAATAAAGGTGCTAGGTGTTGGTATTGTTTTGGAACACCTAAGAAATTGATTGAGGATATAAAACAAGAATTTGATAAAGAAAAATATCGATTGTTAACAGTTGAATATATAAATAAAAATCAAAAATTAGAATATGTTTGTGATAATAACCACGAACATCGAATTAGTTGGGATTGTTGGAATCAAGGAAGTAGGTGCCCTTATTGTGTTGGGTTAGCCAGGAAAACTATAGAATTTATTAAATCCGAATTTGAAAAAGAAAATTGCGTGTTATTATCTTCTACATATAAAAATGCACGTCAAAAATTAGATTATATTTGTTCAAGCGGCCATAAACATTCTATAAGATGGACTGATTGGAAAAAAGGGCATAGATGTTTTACATGTAAATATATTGAACAATTGGGTTCAGGAAATTCATCATGGAAAGGAGGAATTTCTTGTGAACCATATTGCTATGAATGGTCGTTCAAAGAATTTAAAGAATACATAAAGGAGAGAGATGGTAATAGATGTTTAAATCCAGATTGTTGGGGGAATATCCATAGATTATCAGTACACCATATTGATTACAACAAAAAGAATTGTGAACCGGAGAATTTGATAACATTGTGTGCGTCTTGTAATTCACGCGCAAATAAAGACAGGGGATGGCATCAAGCTTGGTATTCTGTAATATTACAGAGACGATATAATTATCAGGAGACAACCAATGCGCAATAGAATAAGACCTAAAACAAAACGAAAATTTAGAAAAGCGATCCGAGATGTAATTAAGGGTCTTAGTCGCAAAGTTCTTGTTTACAAACAGCCTATAAAGAACGAGTGTCCTAACTGTTATTACGACAAAATGACAGCAAGTTCTACAGGTAAATGTAAATGGACTGCTGTTACTGCCCCACAACAACAAGCAGCTTGGATCGCTGCTGGCAATGCCGGTTTAAGATACAAATATTTTCTAAGAGGTAGGTGCCCAGTTTGCCTGGGCAAGGGCTATATTGAAACGCTGAGAAAGACTTGGGCGGATTGCCTTGTCACATGGGACCCGGACCAACGAGGTGTTGGTAATCAAATGGTTTATACTCCTGCTGGTACTGAAGGGTCTACGATTGTTCAACTAAAAGCGCACCCTAAATATTTCGACCTGTTTAAAAACTGTGATTATATAGTGGTAGACAATGTCCCCTGTAAAATATCTCGACCTCCTCTATTGAGGGGGCTTGGTAATCAATCTTTGCTAATTGTTATAGCATTTACTACAGAGAAACCTAAAGTAGATACAGAAGAACTGATAAAGGATTATACATAATGAACAAAAAGATTACAAAAATAGCAAAGACTTTTCAAAAAATTTTGAATGAAGAACTGGTAAAAGTATTTGAATATGCTATAGAAGAGATTAAAGAGGTGATAATGGTTAGTTATCGATTGGAATTAGTTGTTAATGATCGTAATAGTAAAACTAATCCTCAACTTGAAATATATATAGATGAAATGATTAATAGGTTGGATGAATTTGAGTATATACAAGAAGACGCAGAAGGAAAAATAGCATTTCTTATTCCTGATGTGGAAAATTTTGATTTCAGCGGACCTATAATGAGAGTTATAGAACAGGTTTTAGAAGGAACTGCTGGTATATATGTAGAAGTAACTGTAGAGGATTATGAAAAGATGTTTGGCAAAAGAATTTTAGCAAGAGAGCCTATGGATGCCAGTGTTTCTAAGAAAGAAATGATATATTTGATGAGATATAATAGTGTTGTTAGAAACGCGGAAAGAAACACATTTGGTAGAAAAAAACGCTTGGTTAGATATCCGTTTTCAAATACACCTCCTATTAATATATTTGATGATGTTGAACGACTAGCCGGCGAAAAAATGGATACATGGATAAAAGAAGCAATTAATAATGCAATTAAAAAACAAAGGATGGCGGCATAATGAGTTATGAAATGAAGAATCTTAGAAAAGAAGACATGAGTTTGTATTATTATATCAAAGATGTAATTCTTTGTGATTTTTTAGAAATAGAAGAAAATGTTACTTTGGAATTTTCTGCAGAACTATCTTCTTGGAACAGCACTACAAATACATATGATAGCGAAGTGTTTGTGGCTTCGACTAGTATGATACCAAACCCAACAGAACGTGGTAGAGGATGGGTATATCTTGATGCTTATATTGGTGGAAATAATAGATGTGAGCCTTTTACATTAGTTTCTGGCACAAGAGCTGATGGTATTCAAATAAACGGAACTCCTGAACAGTCAAGTAGAGTAGTGGTGTATGATACTACTGGAAGTGGTATTATAAGTGATCAAGAATACATAATTGATTATTTAGATGGTAGAATTGTAACATCTGGAACAGTAACACCAGCATTTATAACTTATTCTTGGAATTATGTAAGTGTTGTTGATGAGTGGGCTGCAATTGAAGCCGCCAATCCTCCTGTGGTTGTTATAGATATACATGGTACTGATAAAACAGGATATCAATTAGGCGCGGGTAAAAAAGTTACAAGAAAAGTAGATATACATGTGTTTGCTTCTAATACAGCAGAACGAAATGATATAGTTGAAACTATATATAACGGCCTTTATTTAAGAAGCTGGCCTTTGTTTGATTTTCCTTTGGGCGGAATTTTGGATTATGATGGTACATGGTATGGCAGAAAATCCAATCTTAATAAACTAACCACTCTATTTGATAGAGGGGTAGTTCCTGATTATGCATTAGGAAATTTATTATTTGATAATGTAACATCTAGACATGTTAATTTACCACTATTAATGACAAGATCGCGTGATGAAGTTATGTTGAGTGATTTAAATGCGTATAGATCTAAAATTAGTTTTGATTTAGTATCCTATACTCAAGTGTAATGTTTAACTAACCTTTGTAATAATAGAGGAAGTTTTATACTCTGAAAAGGAAACGGTTTGCTGTCTCTAAACTAGCCTCAGTTTGGCGTCGGTAACAGGGAACGATTTAATACCAACCTGATGTAATATTTAATAATGTATAAATATATAGGAGGATTGAAAGATTATGGCTAGAAATAGAATAATTTATGCAAGTCAATCTGTATGGGTGAATGGTGAAGTACTCTACAGGGTGCAATCCTTGGGAAGCACTACAACATTTACATCTGAAGACATATTCGAACTAGGTCATTTAGATATTGTCGATATTGTTGATGATGTTCCTGCTGTGGCTGTGACTTTAAATACCAATGATTTTGGTGATGTTCGTACACTCGCAACTTTAGCTCAGGTTGCACCTGCCAAGATTCTTATGGAGGTTACTGCAACTAACAGTAATGCTAATTTAGCTGTTGTTAGTGGTACTACTCTTACTGAGACAGGCACATATTTACACGGTGTAGCTTTAGCAGATTTTGCTATTGTGTGTGGCGCTTTGCCTGGTGTTACGCTTTGGGCTCCTGTTCAAGATGAGTGTTCTCTTGGTACATTAGATAATCAAATTGACCAAGCATTGTTTTTGGATGATGTTTTTGTCAATAGTGTTGAATTTGGATATACTACTGGTGCTAATGCGACTGAGAACTATGGAGCTGAGACTGACAATAAGATGTGGTTATTGAATGACGGTAAGTTTGTAAACTGGGAAGCCTGGACTGCTAATAGTGCGCAAGGCGTGCTATCTGGTGGTGATATTTCTAATACTTATGTTGATCTAACTCTGGCTTCTGGTACAGTCATAGCTACGCTGTCTACAAACTCTGCTACTCAACGTGGTTTTCTGAGAAAAGATGAAGATGGTGCCCCGGCTGTAACTTGGTATGATGCTTCTACAAATACTGTTGAAAATATGCCGATTGTATTAGAAGATCCATTTGTTCTTGCTAATGTGAATGAATATGTGTATCAGCTTCCGTCAGAAACTGGCGGAGTACACAGAATTCATTTTCCAACTGGTGCCAAAACACCACTAGCTGGAGACGGCCTTGAACTTCTGTTTGCTGCTGATGCATATGGCACAGCTACATCTGAAACTTACTTTACCGCATTGAGTGATGTCGATAGACCTGATATGATTGGTGCTGTCAGACAGGGCCAAGTTGAAATTTATATTGTTGGTCTAAGTGACTCATCTTATGATGTTGCGTGGAGATTAACAAGTTGCACCATTACGGCAGATCTAACTCGTGAAGCTCTAGCGGAATTAGGACATCTTAGTCCGTATGACAGACCATTAACATTACCAATTCCTATTACTGCAACTATTGATACTACAGCTGGTGACCTTGAAAACTGGTCTAAGGTTGCAGATCAATTAACTGCATTTGATGCAGGAACTCTTGATGATATTGATCTTGCTGATTTAATGGCAAGTGAAGATTTGAAGCTTGTAGTTATGGTATATGCTCAGACAGACGAAGAAGCTGGTGGCACATATGACAATAGAACTGTTGCTGCTGCTAGCGACTTAATAGGAAAGAGTTATTTTGTTGATGGTGTGGAAAACAACGGAGGAAGTGTTTATGCTGATGGAGACAGAGAGTATCCGCTAAAAACCATCGTTGTTGAGCATTTAAAGATCACTGACGAAGGTGCTACCCTTGATATGGGTGCCAATATGACTCAGACATTTGGTTTTAGATCCACAAATGATCTGTATGTTGTTAAGGGCGCTGTAAGTGTAAGTAATATCACTACAGATTTTAAGATTAGAAGAAACACATAAAGGATTGAATAAGTTATAAAGGAGATGGGCGACACTTATCGTGTCGCCTGTCTATTAAATTTTTATAGGAGGACTTATAGGCTATGGCTATTAAAGACAGAAGTAGGGATAAATTGAATAGGATGGTGGAAGAGGAAGTAACAAAGATGTTTGAATCTGTTCTTGATTACGCGCAAGTTGCGTGTCCTACCCCTGATACTTACAAAGTTTTAAGGTCAAAAATTCTTAGAGTAGGTAATAACTGTATAAGAACTATCAAGAAAAAGCTCGACCACTATGATATAGAATATAAAGCAACAACTGAGGATGTTGTGGAAATTCAACAAATATAAATTAAAGAAAAGGTAACGGAGGAGGTATTTAAAATGGTAGAAGAGAAAAAGGCAGACGAAAGAAGGAACTTTTTAGGACCGGATGAGGAAACATCTTGTTATATAGCACCACCAAGCGCTGAAGATATTCGTGGCGCGGACTGGAATTATAGTAAAATGTATACTAAATGTTTAGTTGAAGGCATTACAACAAGCGCTGAAATGATGGACATTTTAATGCGAAGAGGTATTATAGGTCCTGAGTTTGAACAAAGAGCAACCGAATTAACCACTGAATTAAATGAAAAGATACTCGCTCTTGATGAAGCAAAATCTATAGAAGAAAAAAGAGATTTTTCTATTAATGTGGCGCAAGCAAGAGAAGAATTGTTTCAGTGGAACCAAAGACTAAATGGGCCTATGAATAATACTTGTGAGCAGATGTCAGACGATGCTAGATTAGAATTTTTAACTTCTTGTATGGTACAAACTGAGGATAACAAAAGAGTATGGGATTCTTATGATTCATATTTGACAGAAAAAAGCCAAGCTCTGGCTGTGCGTTCTAGATTTGAAGTGATGTTGTATTTACAGGGACTTGAATCTAATTTTCTTGAGCAGACACCAGAAGCTCAAGCTATGAGAGAAGTAGAAGCTGATATAATACAGAAAGCCGAAGAAGCTATGAAAGCAGTTGAAGCCTTAGCGAAAGAAGAAAAAGAGGTTACTGAAGCATCAAAAAAACCTAAAGCTAAAAAGGCCCCTAGAAAGAAAAAGACTGCTGCTAAATCAAAGAAAGCTGATGATAAGTAAATGTGATGGATATTACTCACGAACAATTAGAGAGATATCTGGTTGAGATATTTACTGGTAAAAAATTAGTATATATAAATGATGGCTCTAAGGGTATCTGTATTGAATTACGGCACACTAATAATACAACTAAACTTAGGGCCAACATTATTTATGATGAATCATATGATAAAGCTCTGTCTGAGGGTCTGTATACTGTTGAAGATTTAGAGAAAGTAATAAAAGAAAGAAACATTTTTACTGAAGAAGATCAAGATAGAATTGATAAATTGGAATCACAACTAGAAGCCCAAGAAATTCTATTAGCAAAAACTATAATTGTTAAAGCAAACCAAGATAGAATAAAAGGTATTATAGGCAAATTAAAAGAAGAGATGTACAAGTTACGGTCTAAAAAGACCACAGCCTTGATGATGTCAGCGGAATCAAAAGCAGAAGAAGAAAGATCATTTTTTCTTTGTTGGGCATCGAGTTATTATTATGATACTAATGAATTATGTTGGAACACTTATGATGATTTATTAAAAGAAACAGATTTGATTCTTAAAGATAAAGTTTTGTTAGAATTTTTAAAATTTAGTCGAGGTATAGGTACAAAGATAGTAAGATTTATAGCGCGAAGTAACTTGTGGCGCATAAGATATTTAACAAGCGTTAAGACTTCAGAACCCCTTTTTGGGGTTGCAACATCTGAATATACAAATGATATGTTAAATTTGGCTTATTGGTCAAATTTTTATCAAAATATTTATGAAATGCTTCCAGAAGATAGACCCTCTGATTTAGTCGTAGAAGACGATGAGGCATTAGATGCCTATATGCAAAGCTTCTATGATGAAAGGACGAAGGATGACGCGGCCAGGCGGAGTAAACAAAGAACATCAGGGAAACTATCTGCATTTGATAAAGAAGAAGTAATTGTCACACAATCTAGCGAGTTGTACGAAGATATAAAGTATGACAAACCAAGAGAAGCACAAAAACTTAAAGAAAGAACGGACATAAAGAAACGGACCAGGCGACGATAGGAATAGGAAATTAGGATCTAAAACGGTATAGGTTTTATCAAATTTGATTTGATGGGGGATGTTCTCTTGGCTGTTCATAATATTAATTTAAATGTTAAAGACTTAACAACAGGTCAGTCAGCTGCTGGCAAAGCTGGTTCTACGCCTAAAGAATTGAAACAAATCCTTGGTGTTTTATCTGCAATTAAAACAGAATCTTCAAAAAAAGACCCTACCTTTCTAAAATTAATAACTGTATTAGAGGCTTTGGTGAGAGAATTTAAGAGAACTCCTATGCCTAAAACTACTGTATCTCCTGCGCCTGCAGTTATTTCTAAAAATGCAATAGAAACTGCTGTTACGCGCGCTGTAGGTGAGACAGCCAAACAGCTAGCAAGCACACCTTCTACTAAGAAAGGTATAACCCAAACCAATTTTGATAAAGTAATAAAAAAGCAAACAAATGAATTGATTAAGGCTTTAGTACACTTATTAGGCGGAAGAGTGTCTATTGAAAAAAGTTCAATAAAAGAGATAGAGTCTGCAATATCTACCGCATTAAAAGGTTTATTTTCTAAACAGGGCACGCCTTCTAGTGAAACCAAAGAAATGAATAGAACTTTTAGAGAACTAGTGAAGGCAACTAAAGCTAATACAAAGGCAATAGAGAAACTAGCTAAAGGTCCAGAAGCCACATCTAAAAATATAGATGCTAAAATTCTAGCAGCAGAAGAAAAAGCTGCAAAACTCACAGAACAACTTATCAAAGTAACAGAAAAATCTTCGACAGAAATAGCAAAACTTACAGGCAATATTGGTCAACTTGAAAATGCTATAAAACATTTGATAATTGAGCAATCAAAAAAAGCAACCAAGACGATAGAAAGAGCATTTTCACCATCCTCAGCGCGTGTATCAGATTCTCCTTTTGCTCCTACTCCTAAAAATGTAGTAAAAGGTACAGTCAATGTTTCAGAGCTTGATAAGTTAGTAAAAACTGCAGAAAGAGAGTTTGAATTCCTATCAAATAAAATATCAAAACTTGTTAAATCTTTACCTAAAGAAAGTGATATGAAAGAGGAGCTTTCTGGTTATTTTGCAGATTTAAAAAGAGCGCATAGAACAAAAGGTCCTATTCAAATAGAAGGATTCGTTAAAGCCTTTTTAAATAGACAATTTGAAGGTCTTAAAGAATATAATGATAGTTTCAAACTTGCTGCTGATTCGCTTGAGAAATTTAGAAAAATTATGATTGAATCAGGAACACATGGTTATGAAATCACAACAGCGTTTCAAAATTTAAGAACCAATTTGTCTAAGGGCGGTAAAGATATTTATGAAGCAACAGGAGATTTAAAGAAAAGTATATTAACAACAGTTAGCTATTTTCAAAGGATGATGTCTGCTATAGAATCTGGAGCTAAAAATTTAGAAGAATTAGGTGATATTAAAATAGATTTCAGTCAATTACAATCAATGATGAAGCTAGGTGATTTCACAGACTTACCGCAAGCCGCCAGAGATCTCGCAAAGATATGGAATGTTTCTGCTAATACTATAGACGGTTTGGAAGCTCCGTTAAATGCATTTATAAAATCTATATATGAAGTTATTAAAAAAACGAAAAGTGTAAAAGATTCTGAATTAGTTATAAGAAAAACTATAGAAACTTGGGGATCGACTTTAGCAGACCATATGGGTGCTTTAAAAGACGACACTAAAGTTCAAAAAGAATTAACTGATGCCAAGAAAAAATTGTTAAGTAAGACCGTAGAACAACAAGGTGCAATTATAAGTGCGGGCGATATGGCCAGCCGCCGCATGCCTGGAACAAAAAGATATACAATGGCAGATAAAGTTAAAGAGTTAAGAAGCCAACAGACTCCGTTTAAAGAACAACTTATTATACCAGGCGGAATGGTTTTTAAAGACCCAGCTGGAGGATACGGTAAAGAAATAAGAAAAGCTGTTCAAAGTAGAGTAAATGAGCTGTCTGTGTCTCTATCTTTATTACAAAATGATATTATAAAATCTTTAGAAAAAGGTTTTGATGAACACAAAAAAAGGTGGAAAATATTAAGTAAAGGTTTTGAGCCAGCATTTATTGGTAGCGATGAAAAAATGGCTAAAGAATGGAGATTACAGATTGCAAATATGGGTAAATTACGGGCAGAATTAAATAGAATGAGTGAGTTCTATAGAAAAGGCCCCACTATTGAAGACCCATCGCAAATGGTAAATGCTTATATAAAGGAAAGAAAACTTGAACTTGAAGGCCAAAAATCTTTAGCAAAAGACCAAGCTACGCTTATCGGCCAATGGCTTAAAGGAAGAACTTTTGAAGAGATAGAGAATTTAAGTGTTATAGGTGAGGCTTCAAAATCAGACCTTAAAACAATTAAAACGAAATTTAAAGAAGAGAAAGGAAAAACTGTTGGCGACGAAATGAGGAAAGCTTTAGTAGATGCTTTAGGTGATAGAATAAAAAATGTATTTACAGAGACATTCGCCGCTGATGAAATACAAAGAGAATTAATGAATAAAGGTTTTATTAGAACACTAGCATTACCGGCAGCTGGTGTTTCGAAGACCGGGACCACCATGTTTAAAACTAAACATGGCAGCGAAAGAGCACTTCCTCGTTTTGCTACATATAAAACAGGGTTTGAGAATTTATATGATAAAATGACAAAGGCACAAGTTTTTCCTGGGGTGTCTGGTCAAGCTTTTGCTGGCGAAATACATAAACTTCCACTACGACCTAAAAAAGAAGCATTGAAAGAGGCTCAAGAACTTTCAAAAAAACTGCTAACACAATATGCTGCAAATGTTAGTGAATTGGATACTTTTTTAAAAGATCAATATAAAGAAGCTGCTGTTTTAGTGGGTGCAAAATTAGAAAGAGCAGGTGCAGGAAGAGGATTAGTGTCATTCTCCACAGACATAGACAGAGCTATAAATGAATTCAAAACAGACACTATGGATAAAGTTGCAGCAGTGAATGAATTTATGGATAAGATGGAGAGTTTAGGAGTAACTGCTTATGATGTAGTACGGTCTTTAGAATCGATAAAGTTTGAAAATGTTTATGATATATATAGAAAAGTTTTATCCAAACCGGTAAAAGAAATTACCAAGGCTCCACAGTTTGTTAGTAAAATAAGAAATTTTGAAGAAGCAATGCGTCAAGTAAGAGAAATCATGCCTGTAGTAGAACCCGGCCGCCCAAGAAGAGGAAAACACCAAGAAGACACTCTTATTACACTATTTCAAACATCTCCGCTGTGGAGAGGTTCTAGAATTGTTTCTAGATATGGAGGACCAGGAGGAGAAGCTCTTAAACCAAGAGAACAACAACAACGGATTCAAGATATCAATCTAAATATTAGAGATATGATGAATGAGTATAAAGAATTAAGAAATGCTTATGATAATTTAGCCGCTGGCGCTACTACTCCAGAACAACTACGATCAATAGAAAAGCAAATACCTGCTATATCAAAGAGAAGAGCCCGAGCGGTTGCTGCGATTCCTCGTGGTATAGAAAGAATTTCTTCGTTAGGTGTGACAGAAGAACAAGCTTCAAAATATGAAGAATTCAGACCTGGCGGTGTTGATTATGGAAAAAGATTTTTTAAAGACTTAAATGCTACTATGATAAAGATGTATACTGAAAACTTATTGAGCCAAGCACCGTTTGGTGAGTTTAATAGACTTGGTAGACAAACGAGTTATGTGACAGCTGCTATGTCTTCTATGGAAGATAATATGAAAGGATTTGAAGGGACTGTTCGCACTACAGTGCCTAGTTTTAGAACCACAAGAGAACGTGATCTTATAGCTAGTGGTAGACAGGGCGAGGCCGGATATGGTTTTAATGTACTATCTGAATTACATCATTCTGCAGGTACTTTTGAAGATCAGATAATGATTTCTGGTAAATTAGCAAAGGCTCTTACTCAAGCGGTGAGTGTTTTAGTTAAACCTGGTAGAGCTGTACCGCCAGGTGGGCCGGAAAAGGTAACTGATATTGAGAAAAAAGTGCTTAGAGATATAAGTAAAACTGAAAAGAAAGAGGTTATAGATGTAAATAAAGATATAGCTATTGCTGCTAAGGAAATTATGCAAATACTTGGTGTGCCTCAAGAATATGAAAAAGAGGCAGATAAAGCATTGATAGAAGAGGTGAGAAAAGCTACTATTACTATGCAAGGAAAACCAATAGAAGTGCAAGAAGCAAAATTAGCTGAAGCATTTTTAAATTATTTTGGCAGGAAATTTGCTACAAGATACGCATCAAAGGGTGTTAGTGTAATGCCAACAAAAGGGGGTGGTATAGGAACTGCTGAGATGCCAAAAACCATGGGCCGGCTTGCAAGTGAAATTATCGACGCCATGTTAGCAGGAAAAGAACGTAAGAAAGCATTAGGGTTTGAAATTCCTGAAGCTGAATATGCTTTTTCTACAGAAGCCGCCAAAGCCTTACAAGATCAATTAATAAGGTCTGGTAATAAATTTATAATTAGTATGTTTAGCGATGCATCTGATGAATTGGCAAAAAGTATGGGTGTAAAGGAAGAAATACAACAACAAGCTGAGATTTATAAGAAATTTACGGGACTTATAAAACATGTGTATAGTGAAGAATTGCCTAAAGATGTGAAGGGTATTGAGAAACTAAAAGATATTTATGAATATGCTGCTAAAGAACCTAAACTTACTGAGTCCAGAGAAATTGATATAAGGATAAGCGCTCGTGGGATTGCAAAGCGTGGGCTGCAAGGAGAATTTCTTGAAAATATTATTGGAAATGTAATAGGTATATCACCAGGAGCTCTTGAAAGAGGTGCGGTAACTACTGTCCAGCCTAAGATGAAAGAAAGTGTTTATGAAAAATTGTTAGGTGGCCCTGGTGCTGGCACTACAGGTGAATTTGCGAGCCTTAGTAAGGCTTTAGGTTTTAAAGGAACAGGCATTCCAATAGAAAAAATAAAAAAAGATTTATTTAAAAGATTTAAAGCTGAGATTCCTTCTGGGCTGGGGGAAAAAGAACAAGAAGAAGCAGAAAAAAAAGCAAAATTATTAGCAGATAGAGCCGCTGCTTTTGAGGCAGCGTCTAGTTATTATGTTAAAGTTAAAGATGAATATGGAAAAGAAACAAAGAAACTAGTTGGTCCTAAATTTGTTCAAATAATTGAAGAACCACATCAATTTAAACAATGGCAAAGAAAAGAAGTTGAAAAAACCCTTGTAGGCGAAAAATTGAACCTACCTGCTTATGCTGCATATGCGGCAATTTTTGGTGAACAATCAGCATTAATGAAAGAAATAGATGTAGCTTATTCACACGAATCTAAGAAATATATGGAATATGTGCGGGCTTTAGAAATGATGTCCAGCAAAGGAATTCCTGCTGGAATTCCTAAGGTTAAATTAGCGGATTTAAAAAAGTTTACAGAGCGTAGAGGTGTATTTGCAGATGAGGAAGAGGATGTTGATAAATTATTAAAAGACACAATAATGGATATAGAGAAATATCCTACACCTTTTGCTGTTGATTTACCTACTGGTGAAGGCAAGCCAGCAGAACCTTTTTATGTTCCAGGCGCTTTGGCTCGTGGGGTGTATAAGGAAAAACTTGTTGCTGGTGAATTTGCAATGGAAGGTGTTACACGTAGATTGCAAGATGTAATTGGAGCAGCTAAAGAAGTTCAAGAAGCTATTATAGGAGAGATTTTTGATGAGGATATTATTAGGCAAGGATTACCTCCTCGTGTTGCCATAGAAGTTAGAGAAGCTAAGGCTTCTGGTATAGAAGCTATGCGTGAATCGCTTCGTAAACTTTCTAAAGGATTATCTAGAAAAGATGTGGTTGAAGAAGCTTATAGAACTGAAAAGTTTGGAAAAAAAGGAGAGGCTTATAAGTTTGCTGGGGAAGCTTATCCAGAAGACATAAAAGAATATGATTATGTTAACGAATATTTTGAAAGATGGAAAGAACGGGCAGGCGGAGGTGCTGCAGGAGAAGCAAAAGCAACAGAACAAGCTTTATTTAGAACAGCTGATATATTAGTAGGACGTAGACCAGAATTATATGGAAAGGAAGACACAAGAACAGACCTTGCAGCAGCAAAATCCAGAATGGCAAAAGAATTAGAACGCGGGTTTGAGTCTTGGGAGGGTGGAAAATATGGAAGGGAACTTGTAGAAAAATTAGGAATTAACCTTACAGATGAAGATTTGATTGCAAAACATTTAAGAAAATTACAAAAAGCTAAAATTAAATATATGCAGGAGTTAGCTCAAATGATTTTGGGTAAAAAAGGAGCTATAGGAGAGGTAGTATTCCAAAGAAAAATACCAGCAGTTTATGGAAAAGCAACAGTTGCTATTACCGATAGAACTAAAGAATTGGAAAATTTTGCTAAATATTTAGCAGAGACTGATTTTAAAAAATCTATTGAAGGTTTTATCAAACCAGAAGATTTTAAAGGACTTACTGATGTTTTAGAAGACATAAGAAAAGAACATGCAGATTTAATAGAAAAAGCTAAAACAATGGGAATGCCAGTTCTAAAAGAATATGAATTAGGTATTTCAGAAACTATGGCAAAGAAAATACCTGTTACATTTGCTAGGAAATGGAGAAAAAGAGGAAAAGCAAAATTACCTAAATTTTTTGAAGATATTGAAGAAACATCACAAACCTTATATGATTTATTGGCATATAGAAAAAAACTAACATCGTATATTAATGCTACAATAAGAGCACAAGAAGAAGTGGATGAAAGACTTGGAGATTTAAGTAAAGAAAAAAAGAAAGCAGCTATTGAAAAAATTAGATCAGGTAAGAAAGTTAGAGGGCTTAGATATGTGCCAACCGATGAAGACATGGCAAAGATTCTCCAAATTCAAAAGTTTATGAAAGAAGAATTACAGCCATATGTGGAAACTGTAAGATTTCCATTCACAGGAATATCTTCAGTACAACCATATAAAGCTAAATTGTTAGAAGATAGATATAAGACGCCTATTGAAGGCACTGAGGGTAAAAAAGTCAGAGATCTTGCTAGATTTTCTTTTATGGCTCCTGGTGTCCCTGAAATGAGAATGTTTGGAGAAGAAGAAGGTAAAAAAGGATTTGTACAAATAATAACGGAATTAGAAGGAATCAGAGACGCTGCTGCAGAAGCTAGAAACGCATTACGTGAAAGAGAAGATTTAGGTGAAGCAATTAGTATGAAAGAATTAGGTGATCTTAGCGCATTAGTTACTAATTTAAGTAGAGAAATTACTAAGGTAATACCAAAATATAGCGCTATTCAACAAAAATTAGATTTTGATGGCGATGCATTAGAAGCGCATTCTGCTGCTACAGTTAAAGCTAGAGACGAAATAGCGCAACATTTTAAAACTTTTGTAGGAGCTCCTACTATTAAAGGTATGGTAGAAGGAAGAGGAACTATTGAGGCTGCGTGGAGAGCTCAGAGAGGTTGGGAAGAAGCTAAAACTGGAGCTACAAGTACGCGATATCCTCTTGCTGATGTATTAACTATTTATGAAAAAAAGTGGGAAAAGCCTGGAGCAGAGTATGAGTTTTTAAAGAAACCGGATATTACTGAAGCTATTGCGTATTTAAAACCCGAACAAAGATTGGAAGCCGTAGGTAAAGGCGAATTATCAACGATTAAATCCGAATTAATTTCTGCAATAGAAGAATCTTTTACTGGAGCAACAGCAAAAGCCATGATTGATGCTGTGGATAAGGCGTCTATGGAGGCTGATGCTAATGCAAAATCGTTATTAGATTCTGTCAAAAATTTTAGTGAAGATGAGAAGAAACTACTTGATTATGCGGTAAAAGAAGCTTTATACGAAAAGAAATATAACGACGCTGTTCTTGCTCAACTATTCAAATTACATACTGGTTTAGAAACTGAGTCTGTGTATAGACTTCATAGACTGGGAGAAAGAGCTGTTGGTTTTGGTAGAGGGGCGATTCGACCTGCTCGTGGAGAAGAAGGAGCACCAGGAGATACCCCATATCGTAGTACAGCTGAATTTAAAGAAAGGTGGCCTGTTAGTAAGTTATTTGGTAGAAAGGGTAGAGTCTATCCAGAAACTGAATTTTCATCTTTTATGAATGAGTTAGAGCGTTTTGCAACTCAAAAAGGAATGGATGTTAAACTTGCTGGAGATAAAGCTGTTGCTGGAGAGATAGTTGCTTCATTGTCACGTGGACAAGAAGGAGTAAATGATCTCCTTACACAGATAGGTTTGCTTGGTAATGCTGCTGAAGAGGATTATGAAGAAATAAAAGATTTTGCTATATTAAGTGGAAAAGTAATAAAAGAAAGAATAGGAAAACTTCCGACCAAAAAAATTATGGCGGAAGTTAGAAAGATAGAGAAGGGCAGAGAATTAGAACCAACACAGATGGCCAGTAGAACAGAAGCAATAAAAAGAGCAGTGGAACTAGTTGGATTTGAGGGTTTTCTTAGAGAATTAGCATATCAAATTGAAAAAGAAGCGGAAGAGGCATTAGTGGCAGAACTTGAATCTTTAACTCCTGAAGCAAGGCGCGCACGGAAAAGAGGTCCATATGCTGGTCTTCCTATAAGGCAGTGGGCTCAGCAGGAAATAAAATTTAGAAAAGAACAGGCTGGAGGAATAGATTTACCACGCACAACCAGACAGACAATGCCTTTATATGGTTTTAGAAGTCTTGGGGCTACACCAGAATCAATAACTAGACAATACAGACAAAGAGGTGGTTTTGTAGAACTTCCACCAGAGATGGAGAATTTAGATGAGGAATTAAAGGAACAATATAGACAAGCTATAGCAGTATCTGCAAGTATTAAAGACACATTCAAACAGGCCGCAGAAGTACAAGCTGGTGGTGCTTATTCCGAAATGGTTTTGGGCACTATAGAAAATTTACATAGAATACAGTCAGAATTAGATGAAGATTTAAATTTCTTGAAAACACAACAATACCCTCTCGGCGAAAAGAGAGCTATAGGCGGAGTACCTGGAAGAGTACTTGCTTTGGAAAAAGGCGAAGAAACTGATATTACAAAATTTGCAGAACTTCTAGAAGGCCAAAAAGGAGATTTTGCACAAATGATTAATAGTATTGAAGCTTTAAAAATATCTGCTAAAGATGTAGATGGGTTTCTTGATTCATTAGGAAAGCTATATGCCCAACTTCGTGAGATGAAAAAACGTGTTGATATCTATTCTGATAAAGTAGGTATTCCTCCTATCAGAGAAGACATTAAACGAAAAATAAGAGGAGAATTTAAAGAATTTGAAGCCTTTGCAGAAGGTATATTTGAAACAGAAATAGACGGTGCTGATGTAGATGAGCGGGAAATAGAAAAGCTTAAAAAAGCTAAAGAGAAATATGTTGAGATTCTAAGGGCTAAGGCAGAAGCGTTGATGCAGATGGACAAAGCTACTGAAGCACTGCGTGTTAGATCTATGACAGAAGGAGGATTTTTACAAAGAACATTTCCTAGTCGTGAAGCGGCAGCACAAGCCAGGAGACCTGATGAAATAAGCACAGCGATAAAGAAAATACCATCAGCCGTGGGTTACGCGCAACAAACAGCTGAAGCAGCTAAAAAAGCTGCTGATGCAGCTTCTGAAGTAACTGGAGGTATTGGGGACAGGGGGAGAACTGGACTTGGTGGGTGGAGAAAAGGCGATGACCCTGTAGATGTATTCTTAGTAGGCGTCGCTGCTGATGTATTTAAAAATGTTTCTCTGCCTTCAGGAACTTTCCAAAATGTTGTGGGAACTGCAGGTGTAGGGAGAGGCACCTATGATCCAGCAGTTCTTAGCGGACTTTCTAAGAAAATGGCTGATGAAGGGGAAATAACCCAAGAAAGTTTTGCAAAAATATATCGTGCTAGTGCTATAAAAGGTGGAGGAAAATATGGATACAAAGATACTTTTGGTGAAGCGTTTAATGAAAAACAAATAAAAGAAATAATGGAAGTTATGAAAGGTAAGGAACCTGATGTTGATGAGTATGTGAAATCTGCTGGTGTATTAGGAGAAGCTATACACGCTAAGTTAGGAGAGAAATTAAGAGTAGGAGCCGAAAAAGATCCTACTACAAAGATAGAATTAGAAAAATATATAGAAATTTTAAATGAAGCCTTTGGAACTATAACCGGCCACATCGATATATTTCAACAAAAACTTGCTAAAGATTCAGAAGAAGTATTAGAAAACACAGTTATTGATATAAAAACTGTTAAATCAGAAATGGTAGAGCGTTTACGACAATTATCTGATAAAGAACTTAAATTTGGTGCGCTTGGTGAAATTGAGAAAATAGATTTTCTAGAATCTCAGGATATAAGTAAATTAGAAGAGGTAGCATCTCAGTTAAATATATATATGAAGGGAATCGAAGGAGCTGTTGGTGTAGCGTCCGAAGCTATAAAAGCAGAAGCCTGGTTTGTAGACAGAGAAGACATAGAAAATATAGCTAAAATAAGTTTTGGATTTGATCTAGAAAGATATACAAGAGACATTGCAGCTATACAAGAGGCTAGAAGTAGAATTTCTACTTCTGGAGATGAATTTGCTAAAATGACAAGCCGTGTAAGCTTACAGGCTAAGGAAAGAAGGCGGTCGGGAAAAGAGCCGGGAGAAAGAAAAGGCAAACCCACTCTATCACAGGAAGAGATAGATAGTTTTCACGAAATGGCATATGCACGTTTTAAAGAAGAAGAAGCTTTTCCGTTCGCTCATGATAAATTACGTGATCGTGCTAGTAGAGGACAGAAAAAACCACCTATAGTGCCTACTGGTGGTTATGGTGCTGGCCTTGAAAAATATCAATTTACACCACAACCTCGTCCTGAGGATGATTTATTAGCTCTCATGTCAAATTTAAGAACTATGCACAGTCTAGCTCAAGAATATTGGAAGATGGAGGCTGGTATAGGAACTACTGCTGGATATGAGTCATTACATGCTGATATAAAAGAAGGATTAAAGGATGCAGATAGAATGGGGTCTCAAGCTGGGTCAGCCTTTAATGAAATGGTAAGTAGTCTTAGACAGGGTGAAGAAATAAGTGGCAGAGAGGTTATTACTGCATGGAAATATTATAGAATAGCTGTTGGAAATTTCTTTTTAAAAGAAGCTAAGAAAGCCAATGAATTAAGAATGGAAATGGAGAAAGTTGGCGAATCTGCAGAAGAAAGACAGGCTTACTATGATATGGAAAAGAATCTTAGAGACATGCAGAAATTTATGGAAAGAGGTTTAGGAAAGCGAACGGATATTTATACTCGTCTTCGTAGGTTTATTAGTCCAGAGTTTGCTATGTCCACTGGGCTTTATAAATCTCCACAAGAGATGCTAGAGAAAGCGAAGATGCCTCTTGGAGATGCACCAAAACTAGAAAAATTGTTTACAAAAACAGTTGTTGGTGATGTAACAGAAGGCAAAAAATTAGTTCCGCCTATTGATAAAGTAAGAGAAATTTTTCAAACATTAACTGGGTCTAGCCAGGAATTAAATAAAGAATGGATAGCATTATTAACTAAAGGCGAAAAGTTTAAAAGATTAGGAGAGACTGTTCTTGATGCTTGGGAATTAGAAGATTTTGTTGAGAATATAGCTAAAATAAGAGGATCATTAGAAACATTTTTAAGATTTAGATTCACAGAAGGCGAAGATATTGCTGAAAGAAAGAATTTAGAAGAAACATTAAAACTTGTGAGAAGCATTGAAAATGCCTATGCAGCATTAAATACTGAAAGAATGATGGGTAAAGGTTTACAAGGAACAAGAGCAGATTGGGGTCAAATGGCATTACTTAAAGTTCCTAAATTCTTGCCTCCTCAGGAACAAATGGCAATGCATAAAAGGAATATACAACAAGTCAGAGAATATTTTAGAAAAACCGAAGAAAAAGGTGGCCCGGAAATAGGTGAAAGATATATTTATCCAATAAAAATAATGGGTGAAGCCGGAGATGTTGTAAAAAACATAGCATATGATTTTGTAAAATATGGCGATGCTTTAGATTATGCAAACCAAAGGGTTGGTGTTTTTGGAGAAAAACAAAGAGATTTAATGAAGTATATGCAAGCAGGCAATCAGACTTTTAAATCAGCAATAATGCGTGCTATTAGGTGGGGGGCAGCGTCTAAATTAGTATATGGTGGAGCAAGAGCTATAGTAGACTCAATAGACTTACTTGCAGATGTAGAGACAGGAATAGCCCAACTTAGAATGGTTATGAGCCCATTAGAAACAGATTTTGATGCGTTGGGCACTGCTGCTATTGGTTTTGCAAAACAATATGGTGTGCCTATGACTGATGTGTTACAAGGCATGCGTATTTTTGCTCAACAAGGTTTAAAACAAGGTGAAGTTATAGATAGAACTCAAACTGCAACATTAGCAGCTAATGTTACGACACTTAATGCCACAGAAGCTACAGAAGCTTTAACTGCTGCTATGAAAGTATTTAGGCAAGAAGGCGAAGGTTCTATGAGGTTTATGGATGCATGGAGTGAGGTAGAAGCTAAACACGCTATTACTGCAGATAAAATGGCAAATGCTTTGAAAAAATCTGGATCTGCTGCTAAAAATGCTGGATTTGATTTTGATGAATTAAATGGTATTATTACTGCTATAGGTTCTGTTACTCGACAAAGTGGAAGAGAAGTAGGTACTTCTTTAAGATTTATTTTCAGAAGAATTACATCTCAAAAAGCACCCAAAGAATTGGCAAAAATAGGTATTCCGACTTTAACAAAAGGTGGCGAGCTTAGAAGAGGTTTTGACATTATTTCAGATTTAGCTGATTCATGGAAGGATTTGACAAGTGCTCAGAGAATGAATCTAGCCCAGTCCATTGGTGGTACGAGACAATACAATTCATTATTAGTTTTAATGGATAACTGGGGAGAGGCTTTAGATACTATTACGGACAGTGTTAATTCTAAAGGTTCGGCTGAAAGACGAAATTTAGAATTAATGAAAACATATAATAAACAACTTGAACAAATGAAAGCAGCTGCGGTTGAAGTTCATGTTGCTTTTGGAAAAATTGCTCTGCCTTTTGGTAAAGCAATTGTACAAAGCATAAGAGCTTTACTTGAGGTGATTTCTGAAACGCCTGCAGCCATTAAATATTTAGCAGTAGGTATATCTTCTTTTGCAACATATATAATTAAAGGCGCCGACGCTATAGATTATTTTTCTGATAGATGGAGACAAGGAAAATCTATTATAGACGAAATAACTAGTTTATTTGGACAAGAATTAAAAATAACATCTTTTGAATTATTTGGAAAAGGCGAGCCTGATTTTACAAAAAGATTAAAAACTTTAGGTAAATATAAAATAGATATACCAGTAACTGTAGGTGAGGAAGGCAAAGATCAATCAGATAAATTTACTGAACAAGGTAGGAGATTAAAAGATTTTCGATCAGCCGGAGCAAAAACAGTTATTTGGTTAAAGATGCTTGGTGAAAGTTATAATGCATTTTTAGCTGACATGGTAGGAACGGGTAAAATTATAGGTGATGTTAAAGGTCCTCTAGATTTATTGTCTAAAGGTTTAGATACAGTATCGCAATCTTTAACTAAAGCAGCGGTTTCTTTTGGGCTTATGTCTGCTTCAAAGGGAACTACTGGGTTAATGGCAGTTGTTCCCGGTATGGTAGCATCTGTTGGAGCCACAGCAACTGCTGCCGCCAGTGATGCAAGTGCAGTTATTGGACAAGCCGCAGACTTCGCTGGAGAAAAGTTTGGCGAAGCTGGAAAAACTTTAGTAGAAAAGTTTGCTTCAGAGAATACAGGATTGATAGCAGCTGTTGCGCCTTTAGCAGCTAGTATAATGGCTCTAGGTCCTATAATAGACGCATTAAGTCAGTATTATAATACTATTTCTAAATCCGCTCAAGATTATGAAAAAGCAGCTTATGGTGTAAGAAGAGCACAAGACTCAGAATTAAAAACAATAAGAGGTTTAATAGGTGAATACGATAGTTTACAGAGATCTTTAGATGAGGTAGCAAAAGTATCAGAGCCTGCTACTAAAAAGCGTAGACAAGAATTGGAAACATATGAAAGTCCGCTAACACTGATGATAGATGCTACTGTTAAAGCTACAGAAATATCTAATAGATTAGCTGAAACTAATATGGGTTTAGTTGCTGGGTATGATAAATTAGGTAATGCTGTTTTAAAAACAGCAGGAGATTTTAGATCATATTTAAGTGTATTAGAAGATTTAAAATTAAAAGAGATGGCAAAAACTGAGGTTGAAGTAGCTGTTAGATTTATTACTGATTTAACTGAAGCAGAGGGGCCAGAAAAATGGAAATATGAGCTAAGAGAGTTAGCAAAAGAAGCTCCAATTATAGGTAACTTGTTAGCCAAAGGAATAAAAATATCTCCCGCCAAAGCAATTTCTGTAGTTACTGGAAGATTAAATGAGTTACTTCAGGCAAAAAATAAGTTTCCAATGTCTACAGCTTTTGATAAAGATATAAAGAATTATCAAGGTAAATTAAGAGAGATTAGAAAAGGATTTAACGAAACTTATGGTGATTTTAAAAGAATATTATCAAATATAGAGACTAAAGGATTAAGTAAAGACGACATAGCTCAGATGTTTGGTACCAAAGAATTACGCAAAGGCTATGAGTTGATGATTGATGTAGAACCAAAGTTTAATTTAAAAGAAACTAAAGGTAAAATGGAATGGCAAGATGTACTTGGAGCAGAAGTAATGAGAAGAGCTTTCCCATCATTTGCTGCTACATTTGACGCTTCATCTGTATTGACCAAAGCAAGATTAGAAACAGCGGGCGTAGTAGGGAGAGAAGGAAAAGCTATGTCTGGAGACATTATATTTTTCTTAGATGAAATTGCTGATAAATATGGTATAGCAGGTAACCAAGCTGTTATATCTTTGAAAGAAACTACTGATGGTGTGTTTGATTGGTTTGTGGAATATTTTAATACTAAAACGCTTAGAATAGAGGAAAAGCCTTTTACTAGTGATATGCAGAACATGGTTGAAAGCATTTTTCCTGTTAACAGAATAGAAGAAGATCTGGCTGAAAGATTAGATTCTCTTAATGCATTCGTGGCTGGGGCTTCTGCAGGATTAAGAGGAATTGAGCCTAAGAGATTTAAAAAAGATTTCACTTTAGGAGAAAGATTCTTTAGTGAAATACCTACTACTACTATACTACAAGGTCCACAAGGATTTACCCCAGGTGGGGGTTTTGGTGAATCTCCGTATCAAAAAGAATGGAAAGAAACTACTGAAATATTCTTCTTTAAACCAATGAGAGAATACAGATTGCAGATGGAGCAACTTCAAAAGCTTAGACTTGAAGGTTTGCAGGGTGGCCAAGTTACTCTTGCTAAAGGTCTGTATGACGAGCTTACAAAACTACAAAATATTCTAAAAAATAATCAAGTAGTATTACAATATAGAGCAGTGTTTGTTGATTTAATGAAAACAATGGAGCAAGGATCAAGAGTTCTTAAGGAAAACCTTGCCATTGAGAAGAGTAGACAAGAATTACAAAAAGACGTCTCTGGTTATCTTAAAGATGTCCCCACTGGACTTGATAATTTAGATACTGGTGTACAGCAATTTATTGATTTAACAGTAAAACAAAGAGCGTTGTTGTCTCGTAGAGGATATGAGCCAGCAGCTGTAAGACTTGGTGAATTGGGAACAAGAAAGACAGACGCAGAGGAACAAATATTTGGAATGGATAGAGCATTAGTTGCATTACAGAGTATAAGTGAAGTGTCGGAAGGTTTTGGCGCAGCCTTAACTGCGGATGAAATGAAGAAATATGTGGAAATAATTGCGCAAACTGATGACAAAGGAGCCCAATCTATTGCTATTGAAACCAGTAAAGTTGTTGAAAACACAGCTTCAACTGTAGAAAGATTGGATGACATTATTGCTAATATGGGTGCCGATGAGGTAATTTCTAAGAAGCTTAGACCTGAGGAATTTGGAGGTTTAGATTTTAAAGCATTTATTAGTAAGATGAGAGAAAATCTACCTGAGACTGAGACATCATTTTTTAATCAGCGCAATAGGTTGTGGGGGTCAGAGAACGTAATAACATTTAATAAAGATATCCAGCCATTGATTGATTTACAAGAAAAAGGTAATAAAGAACAGTGGATCAGCTCTAAAGATATAGCAAAAATGTCGGCAGCTACTGCCGCGTTAGCTAGTATTAATAGACATGGTTATGACAAAATTATAGAACAACTTGAAGTGCAAAAGGCACAAACTAAAGAAGGAAGTAAAGAAAGACAAGATATAGAATCTGCTATACAACAAGCACGCGAAGGATCTCTTATAGAGGGAGTTATTGGTCAAGAAAATTGGAAAACAACTCAAGCAGCAGCAGCTACGACGACAGCCATGACCCTCTTTGCTAGAGAAATTGGCATGACGGAAAATGAAATAAAAACTTTAGGCGCTGCTACTGCTGGTTTGACTGTGTTGTTTGACAAGTTAACTGGCAAGGAGGGCAAGGTTGTTGATGAAGATTTTAAATCGGAAGGTCGGCTTGAAAAACTTTGGAATTGGAAAGGAGCCATCGGCAACAACCCATCAATGGCGGATATATATGAAAAATTAAAAAAGAAGCCTGAAGGTTTCCAATCAGGTGGTTTGATTAGAGGACCGGGTGGACCTACAGATGATAAAATACATTTAAGAGCAAGTTCTGGTGAATATATTATAAAACAACCTTCTGCTAAGAAACTTGGTTATGATGATTTAGATTTTATAAATGAGCATGGAAAATTACCAGGATTTGCAGAGGGTGGTGCTGTAGGTGGGACTACAGGAGGTAGTACCACGGAAAGTAAACCAATTACTGTGAATTTAAGTGATGCCACCATAAGTAAATTTAAGCAAATATTACTTCCGTATTTAGCAGTTACTGCTGTAGGATATGTTGCAGGAAAAACAGAGGATGAAACAAGGCTTGCAACACTTAATGTCCAAGCAGAAGAGCAATCTAAATTATTTGCACAAATTCTTGAAAAATATCCAGAAGCTTCTAAGAAGGTTGTTGCGGATTTGGAAGCAGCGAAGGTTGATTTGGATAAAATAACGGCAGAAACAGCAACAATAGAAAAGCCATTAGTTTTAAATACTGAAGAAGAAAGAAAAAAAATAGCTAGTGATATAACTTCAATTAGAAAAGAACTTATAAAAGGGCATGAAAAAATAGTAGAAGAAATGTCTGAAGTTGCTGATAAATTAGCTAGGTTAGAGATAGCAGAAAAATTTAAAATGGAAATAGAAGAGCTGGATAGAACCATAAGAGAGATAGATATAGCTTCTAATGTTGCCCGAGCAATAGAGAGTTCTCTCTTAAATTATGATTTTACTTCCGCCTTTGGCGGCGGCATGATCTGGCGAAGTCTTTTTGATCAGTGGGATGATAATATTTCTGATATTATGGAAGCTCGTATAGAAGACGCTTCTGCCCCTAAATTTCCTAGAGCTGGTGGAAAGTTAGCTGGTAGATATAAACCTAAACCTATAGACTATGGTATTCAAGGGATATCAGGAATGACTCCTGAAGAATATTTAGTAGCTACTGATAAACGGATTTCTTATAAACCTTCAACTACGCAGTTTTTTACACAAGAAGTATCAGGCCCTCAGCGTGGCGAACTTGGTATTCTAACATTATTGAAGGATGTTCTGTCTGGTAGGACAGCTGGAGTTTCCAAAGTTAGAAGTGCAGAGGATATGTTTAAAAAATTAGATCTCAATCAACAAGTGTTAAATGCGAGTCAATCTAAACTTGTTGAGTATATGTCTAGAAGAGAAGAATTAAGAGCAAGGAGCGGCGTCTTTGGGTCAGGTCTTTCTGCTGGAGAGAAAGAAGAGTTAGATCAACTTGATGAAAGAATAGAAAAATTGGGAGATGGTTTAGTAGAATTAACTGATAATATTGATAGATCAAAAGACGCACTTAAAGACAGTTTAGATCATGCAGCAGATGTTATTAGAGAAACAGGAAATGTTTTTAGTTATTTTAATGATGCTCTTCAATTTAGTATAGACAATATGTACAGCACTACTTCTGTTCTAAATAAAAGTCTGGCTGGATTTCCTGGAAGCTATGAGTTACCCACTACTCGTAGAGATATGTCTGTAGAGCAATATGCTTATGCCATTGCTGGAGACAGCCTGAAGAAAAGTATGTCTGATTATGCTTATGGGTTAAATGTTCTTCTTCCAAGTATGAAACAGAATATTTCAGTTCTGAAAGATTTAAAAACTGAGGCTATGGAGCAAGGTGATTTAGAAAGAGTAAAAGAATTGGAGAAAAAACTTAAATCTGTTACAGAGGCTTTCGAAAAAACAGCTGATAGTGTTAGTAAAGTAGGGACTACATTACTGGTTATAAACAAAGTAGCTGACGCTATGAAAACATTTGGAGACGCTTTATCTGATTTAAATATATCTGAGGCATTTGAAGATTTACCTGATATAAAAAAATATAGAGAAGGTATGGATAAATTACCTGGCGGCGGTCACCCAGATGCTCAGCAATATGTTACAAGAGAACAAAGAGGTAGGTCATACGAGACTGCTCACGCACTAGAAAAGCTTTTTGAACCAGCGTCTAAGATTGCTTTAATGGAGGCACAATACGCAGCTCAACAACCAGGTGCTGGTCCTAAGGAGTGGCAGGCGTATCAGAACCAACAAGGTGAAAATGAAGACAGAATAAGGGCGTATGAAAGAAGGAAAGAAGTTGAGCAGTTGAATAGACAGGCAGCGCCTCTTGAGGATACAGCAAAAAAAATAGAAACTGTTTTAAGAGAGATGGATTTAACAATAGAGCAAAGAGGGGAGTTAACTGATCTTAGAGATAAAATTACTGGAGTATTAAGAGAATCTTTTGAAAAACTCACCATTGATGAAAAAATAGCTGAAGTACAAAAAAATATGATATACGGTATTACATATGCGGGTAAAAGAACTGAATATGGAACTCTAACTAAGGAAGAGGGTCTTGCCGAAATGAAAGCTATAATAAAGGAAGGGGGAGCTAAACAATATAGAGGCGTTGGTGGTTGGGATATAAAAGAAATAAGGAATAATTTTCGATCTTTTATTGATAAACTTGGAGACGAAACTGGGACTGATGTGATATTAAAAGGTGGAATACCGGCAATTCATGAGGAACTTGTAAAACACACAAACTTATTAACTGCACTAGCTGAAAAAGCAGGCGTAAGTCCAGAAACCATGGAGAGATTGAAAGAAACTAAAGGAAAATTAGAGCCTGGTTGGGTTGATAAACTTAGGTCGTATGTTGGTACAGTATGGGATAAAAAACAATCAGGAGGTCGCATCTTCGGAGAAGGCGGCCCAAGAGAAGATAAGGTTCCAGCCATGCTCAGCCCAGGTGAATATGTAATTAGAGAAGCCTCAGCGCAGAGAATAGGTTATGGTGCTTTGGCGCATATGAACAAGAAAGGAATAATACCTGCATTTGCTCACGGCGGCACCGTTCATAAAGATAAAGAAAAATATTGGGACAAACCAAAATCAGAATGGGGTGAATATTGGGACAAACCAAAATCAGATGATGCAGGTGGAACAGTTGGTATAGATAGGAGGGCGTCAGTATCTGTAGATACAAAAGGCGTGTCCGTTCCTTTAGAAATTGATGATGAATATTTAGCGTGGTTTAAGAAAAAACGCCCGAAACCTACTGTTGGAAAAGGCGTAACAGGGCCCAGGGGAGCAGAAGGCGGAGTTATAGGTAATTTAACTGGCAAAAATGTTGAAAACATAGATGAATTTATAAAAATGTTGTCTGATGCAAGAATTGCAAAAGCAGAAGAATTACCTGTTGCCGGTTCTGGACTTCCTCAACTAAAAATTCTTGGCGCTCAGGGTGCTCTTGCTGCAGGAGAATTTGCCACAAGATTATTCATTAAAACCCCAGCAGATTTAGCTAACTTAGTTGGACAAGTAGGCGGAAGTTTAAAGGAACACGGATTTTTCGGAACACTTGGAAAAGGTGTTGATATGGCTAAAGCTATGGCCTCCAAGGAAGGTTTAAAAGCTATAGGAGAAATGATAAAGGAAGATGTTAAAAGAGGAGGTTTAGGAGTAACTACAGGTATAATGGAAGCTGTTGCTGGAGGAGCCACCGCTTATAATGTATTAAAACCTGGAGTTGGGTCAAAGGTTGTAGGTATAGGTAAACGAGCTAAGGTAGCAGGAATCAAGGGTATTGAAAAATTAGATTTAGGAGTTTCAAAGATTGGGGCTAAAACGTTTGGTTTTATTGAGGATAAACTGATAGATAGAATGGTAAATAAGTTACTTAAGCACGGTAAGGGTTTGAAGAATCTTTCAAAGACTGAAATACCAAAAGTAGGTGTGAAGAATGCTTTATCTGCTTCATCTAATCCATATACAACTTTGGAAAAAATGAAGGAAGTATTGTCAAAACTTGACAGTAATATGAAAAAGGCAGATATAGACGCGCCTTTAGATGTTATTGATTTTCAAGATCAGGTTAGAAAGATTATTAACCAAGATACATTAAAACCTGGGGTTGGTTCAAAGGCTGTTGGTCTAAGCAAACGGGTAAAGTCAGCAGGAATGCCTCTAGAAAAAATGACTGACACCGGTAAGTCCCTCGCCAAAGAGTTCCGTCTCCAATATATGGGAGAAATGGATGGACTCGAATACTTCTCGATGAAGACCCCCCACAAAGGGAAGACCGCCGAAACCACTATCGCCACCAAAGGAGTTGATCGGGAAAGGCTCATTCAAAAGATGTTGGAAAAGGAGAAAGCTTTTAGTGTTCCAAGCAAACCGCTAAAGATGAAGAAGATTGTCCGCCGAGGCGATCCTAAGGCTGCTTTTTCTCGTGCTCAAAAATTACTCAAGATGTTGGAAACGGAGAAGAGCTTTAGAAAGGTTACGGGAAAGGCTCATTCAAAGGATGTTGGAACTAGAAAAATTTATAATCTTACACCAACACCTACACCCGATGATTTAATTAAATCATTGGGCTTTCCGAAAGAAGTTGTATGGGCAGGAGCTCTCCCAAGAATTCTTACCAAACTTAGAACATCGAAAGATTATTCTAAAATTAAAGACATGATAAAGGGAGGAAAATATTTAGGTCATGGTGTTGAAGGTGTAGCTTTTGAAATTCCAGGAGGAAGGGTAGTTAGAATTAGCGATAAAATATTAAGAACTTCACATCTTGAAACACTTAATGAATCAAAGTATATTAATAAACTTGAAAATTTATTTACTTCTGATAAACTTCAAGTTTTAGAATCTAAAAAATTAGATCCAATCATGGGCGGTGGGGTAGATGCTCTTGAGACGGTTGATACACCATTTTCCGAACTTATTAAGAAAGAAGGAAAGGTACTCCCATATGATATTAGACGATCTAATATAGGCATTGATCCTGATACTGGAGAAAAATTAGTATTTGATCCAGGAGCTGTTATACAAAAAATACCTAAAATATCAACAAAAAAACTTTTTAGCCCAGACGATATTATAAAAAAACTTAGAGATCCTAGTACAGGAATTACTAATAGAGCCATATCATACGGAAAAATTATGGCAGAAAACCCAGCTCATAAAAAAGCTTTACTTGAGGTGAGAAAAAGAGCAAAGATAGAATATGATAAAATGATCGCTTCTGGTGACTTGAATAATATAATGACGCCAGCTAGTGACAGACAATGGGGCAGAGAAGCATTAGAAACTATGGAAGCTATGCTTGACGATACGGTAAAAAACTCAATGTCAAAGGTTGTCAAGAGGTATCGTGCAGGAGAACTAGAAATCAAAGATTTTGCTGAAGGTGGAATGGCTAATCTAGGGAATGTTTTATGGAAAGGTAAGAAAGAAGAAAAGAAAAAAGAAAAGAAAAAAGAAGAGAAGGATGAACCGTATTGGAAAAAGAATTTAAAATATCTTAAAGAAAAAATATTTGGTAAAGCTGATGGTGGGGCTCTTCCAGCTTTTAGAACACTTAAAGAGACGCATGATAGAGTAAAGTTTGCAGCAGATGAGGCGGCTAAACAACGCGCAGCAGAGTCTACAGCAGACCCAACAGGGCTATCTTTACCACAATATCAGAAAGATGCATCTACATTTCAAGATTTAAAAGCTAGAGCGAGGGAATTATCTAGTTCTGGATTTAAAGAAGATGTACCAGCAGGAGAATCAGCAGGAGATATATATTCTAATATAATTAGTGTAGAAAAAAATGGTTATATGGAACATTATTTAACAGATGGAAAAGGGAATAAAGAATTTATAACTTCAGTGCGTATATTAGACACTACACCATGGAATGAATTAACTGAGGAACAACAGAAGGAACGCTGGGGGAAAGCAAAAGACTACAAGAAGGGCACAACTACTGCTGAATTAAAATGGGGTGAATCTGCAGGAGATGAGGGACTAGCAACAATTCCTGGGCCGTATACAAAAGCCCTTCAATATGCATATGATGAAATGGAGACTATGAGTAAAGATAAAGGATTTCAGGAGCTTTTTCTAGGAAGGCTATCAGCACTTCCAGTGCCCTCTGAAACTGATCCAAGTGGTATTATGATTAGCGATCAACAGCGTGAGAAGTTACTTAATCTTTTTCCGTCAGAAGATGCGCCTGGTGCAATAAGTATGCAGTTTCAAAGAATTAAAGAATTACAGGCTCTACTTAAATCAAGAGAAGAAATGCATTCTTATAAGAAAAAAGGAACGGAGTTTCCTGGTTTTCTTAAGGAATACGGTCAATGGAAGAAGGCCTATAATAAAGAGTTTCGACCGTTGTACACGGCATATCAAACATGGAAAATTAAAGCATCTGGATATGTTCCAACAAAATTTAAAGAGGAGTTCGTACCCGGAGGGGTAACATTGAGAGAGGAGATAGAAAGGGCTAAACCAGGTACAGTTTTTCCTGAAGATTACTTAAATTACTTAAAACAGAAAGATGAAAAGGAAAGAGAAGGATTTTTTACACAACCAGAGACAGGGAAAACTTATCATCATGGTGGTGTGGTATCAAAAACAGGCCCTGTTTTCGCACAAAGAGGAGAAATAATTCTTCCAAAACATTTTGCTGACGGTGGTGGTCCTGTTCATGATAGTATAAAACAGAAATTTCAAACACCAGGTGTGGCTAACGCATTAAATACGACTGTAGAGATTAATGTAAATGCTAAAAATCTTGAAGATGCAATTGCTAAATTAGAAGGGTTAGAGCTTAAAGTTGCTGAACAGGAACCATTAAAAGTTGAAGATAAAATATTTGAAGTTGCGGATAAAGAATTTACAACTACCATTGAGGTTGATGCATCAGATGCTGCTGCTAAAATACAAACCGCTATAAATGAGTCTAAGTTGTCTATAGATACAACGACTGCTGCGGTTGGTGCGGAGGCTAATGACGCATTGAAGAGAAGAGT
>SDBV01001289.1_pt1 | contig 37892 bp, 31 predicted proteins | sample 2277081 | NCBI WGS metagenome assembly SDBV01 (sample SAMN10402039, study PRJNA504765) | marine sediment metagenome | isolation source: marine sediment core GS10_PC15, 223 cmbsf | place: Arctic Ocean: Southern Knipovich Ridge | collected 2010 | reverse complement strand
CTGGTTGGCCAGCTCCTCGATTGACATCTTGTGATAATTCGCCACGAGGTATGATTCATCCTCCGGCGTCCACTTCTTAGGCATTCATTCCTCCAACTTTGACTTGTCAAGCGCTAAAAATAATCGCCAGAATCCCGCCGCGCACGAATCAAGAGAGGCAAGAGAGACCGGAAGCCGTCTCCAGAGGCTTCCGGTCTCTCTTGACAATATCCTCATAAATGAGCCATACTTACATAGAAACGATGGTCGTTTATTCGTTTTACCGTAATACCGTTTTGTCGTTTTATCGTTTCCAAGGATTCAGCGGACGGCATAAAACACCCAGGCGGACCAATGGATGGTAAGGAAAAACAGCCGGGCAATCAAGCCGGCTCAGAAGCGCAGAAACGAAAGCAGTTTTATGATGCGGCGGAGCCCCTGCTCGAGCGATACGGTTACCGCAAGACCACCGTGGAGGATATCTGCCGTACTGCCGGCGCATCGAAACGGACATTTTACGACCTGTTTCAGGACAAGAAAGACCTTCTCATCCGCATGATCGCAGATCTCATGGAAGAGGAGGTGGTCAACCTGAGGGGTGATCTGGATCAGTTGGAGGACCCGGCCGATCAACTTGTTCTGTTCATGAATCTTTATACCCGGCTGATAGTTGACCGACCCATTTTTCGATTGTTTATCACCGATCCGAGTCTCTGGGTTGAAATTTTTTCCGGATTCGATCTTTCGGACTTCGACGCCTTCATGAATACTCTTCAGATCATCATCACCCGGGGGGTTGAAATGGGCCGCTTCAGGCAGATCGACCCCTATGCCGGGGCCATGATTTTCAGCTCGATCATGGACAGCATGTATGTCCTGCTGCCCTCCCTGTTCAATCTTCCCGGTGCGGGTCAGGACCCAAAGCTCGACGCGGAGGTGAGAAAATTCATCCTTAGCGGAATGGGAGTGAAAGATGTCTAAGTTCAAACATGCCTGGACGGGCAAGCTGACGGCGGCGACGACACGCAAGCCGTGGCTGATCATCGTGATTGTGCTCGCCGTCACCTTCGTCGCGATGTTTCTCGCCGAACGCCTCGAGATGCGGACGAACTGGGACGATCTGCTCCCTGCGCATCACCCGACGGTCGTCTCGTATCGAACAATCCTGGAGCGTTTCGGCGATCCCTCGGTGGTGATCGCGCTCGAGGGCGACCGCGACCGGATAGTTGCCATGGCAGAGGCGTTGACGCCTAGACTGGAGGAGATCGAATCGCTTTACAACATTCAGGCAAAAATGCCTGTGGATTTCTTCGCCGACCACGGTTTTGCGCTGCTCAAACCCGAGCAATTCGACCGTCAGCTTAAGATATTTTCGGAAACAAGCCTGCTCGGCACCTTCACCCGGCTCAACGACGACTACGAGACAGAATACACCGAGAGCGAGTCGAACCTCAGGCGTGACGAGGTGGAGGTGGCACGCGGCCTGCTTTCGCTGGCGAGGACCCTCGAGGTGCTGGAAGCCAACCTCGCGGGAGGTGAGGACGCCGCCGCGATCGAGGAGGCGGCCGACGCGATGGTTTTCGGCGAGCCCTGGCTGCTGTCGCTCGACCGGGAGATGCTGCTCATCGCCTGCACGCCGAATGCATCGATCACCGATGACTTCGAAGCCGTCCTGGAGACGGTGAGGGAGGTTCAGCAGATCGTCGACGAGATCGAGCCGTTCTTCCCGGATGTCCGGGCCAATCTCACCGGCATGGCGCCGATAGGCCTGGACGAGATGGAGAGTATCGGCTTATATACCCAGTTGCTGACGCTCGGCGCGCTGATCCTGATCTTCATCCTGCTCGCGCGCTCATTCCACGGCTGGGTGATGCCGCTGATCGCGATTACGCCCCTGCTCGTCGGAATCATCTGGACAATGGGGCTTATGCAGCTGCTCTTCGGCAGCCTCAACCTGTTCACCGCGATGATGATGCTGGTGCTTCTCGGGCTCGGCATAGACTTTTCGATCCACCTGATCAGCCGTTTCCGCGAGGAGCTGAAAGCGGGCGCTGAACTCGAGACCGCGATCAAGCGGATGTTCCGTCTCACCGGCGTTCCGGTAATCACCGGGGCATTGACCACAGCCCTCGCCTTCTTCACCCTGATGGTCGGCGAGACGACCGGGGTATTTGAGTTCGGGATCGCCGCCGGAACGGGTGTCATACTGACGCTGCTTGCCATCTTCCTGATGCTCCCCGCACTGCTGACATTCCGTCACAGTGCCGAGGTGAAGCGCGCCGGGCGCCTCGCGAAAAAGAGCGGAGACGCAACCGGCACCTCCACCGGTTACGCCGATGCGAACGGGCTGCCCCTGCTCGGCAGGATTGCACGGTCGGGCTGGAACCGTCCCGGAATATTCATCGCCGTCGCGGCGGTGATCTTGATCGCCGCGCTCTGGTCGCGCAGCCGGATTGAATTCGAGTACAACTTCCTCAACCTCGAGCCCAAGGGGTTGCAGTCTGTTGAGCTTCAGTCGGAGATACCCGATCGTTTCGGAATGTCCGATCACGCCGCCTGGTCGATGGTGTCTTCCGTCGAGGAGTCACGCGAACTCAAGGAATCGTTCCGCGAGCAGCCCCTCGTCGGCGATGTCACTGCAATCAGCGATTATATACCGCCCATCGAGCGTCTTGAAGAGTACACGCCTGTTCTTCTCTCCTTCCGCCGGAGCCTCGAAAGCAGCCGGCCAAAGGAATGGAGACATGGCGACGGCGAACTGCTCGCCGAACAAATCGACCGTCTCTGGGACAACCTCGACCTGGTGAGCAACCTGGCGTTCACCGCGGGGCTCGACCGGATCGTCAAAGTGATCGACCAGATCACCGGGTTCGACAGCGAGACGCTGACCACCGATGAGAGCGCGGTACTGCCGTCGGTCTCGAGACTCCTCCATGAAGGGGTGGATGACTCACGCGCGATGGAAGTCAATCGCGCCTGGAGCGCGAGGTTGAGGGAGAACCTGATTCGCATGTCGGGAACCGCTCCGGTCGCCGTGGAGGATCTGCCGGAGACGATCCGCCGCGCTCTCTTGCCGCGCGAAGGAGAAGGATTCCTCGTGCAGGTGGTTCCGCGTCGCTCTCTGTGGAATATGGAGGATCTCGAAAGGTTCGACGAACAGACGACCCGGGTTGACCCGCAGATCACGGGCACCGAGCAGTTGATTATCATCATGCTCGAGGAGACGCTCGCCGACGGACGCAAGGCTGCGCTACTCGCCCTGCTGGTAATCTCGATCCTGCTGCTGATCCATTTCCGCGGTCCGGCCGGCCTGCTCGCGATGATACCGCTGCTCAGCGGTGCGCTTGTGATGATCGGAATCATGTACCTGATCGGGATGAAGTACAACTTCATGAACCTGATCGCGGTCCCGATCATCCTCGGCATCGGTATCGACGACGGCGTCCACGCGCTGCACCGCTTCCGCGAGGAGGCGAGCACCGGGACCGACCGTATATTCAACAGTTACAAGCATGTCGGCAAGGCGATCCTGCTCTCCTCGCTGACAACCATGATCGGATTCGGGAGCATCGCTTTCTACACGATGCGCGGGATGGCGAGCTTCGGCATCGTGCTCTTCATTGGCGTGGGCTCCTGTTTCCTCGCAACGATTTTCATTCTGCCCGCAGTGCTGCGCGTGTTCACAAGGCGGACAGAGGGTAAACGGTTTTCTCGTCTTTCAACCAGAGAGACAGAATGATCGCCAACATATCCGCCTCGAGTCTCTGCAAGGCTATTTTCGTGGCCGGTTTCGCCGCGGGAGTCCTCATCCGCGGGATCAGCGTGGCCCCGGTACGCAAACACAGGCGAACGAACCGGGAAAAGATCGTTGTCAATCCCAAGGTGCCGATGGAGTGGCTGTCGATGTCTTTCATGTCCCTCGGACTGATATTCATTCCACTGGCCTACCTGCTTTCAAACTGGCTCGATTTCGCCGATTACACACTGCCGGGACGGACCGGTTTTATCGCAGCGCCGCTAGGCGCAGCGTTTTTCGCGGCGGCGCTGTGGATGCTCAGGAGATCGCACGTCGATCTCGGACGCAACTGGTCGCAGCGGCTGGAGATCAGGGAAGAGCACATGCTCGTGACGCACGGAGTATTCAGTCGTATCCGTCACCCGATGTACGCCGCGCACCTGTTCTGGGCAATCGCCCAGATGTTGCTGCTGCACAACTGGATCGCAGGATTCGTCTTTCCGGCAGCTTTACTGCCGATGTTCCTGATGCGCATACCGCGCGAGGAGCGTATGATGATCAAGTTCTTTGGTAACGAGTACCGTTCATACATGAAGAGAACCGGTCGGTTCATTCCACGTTTGAGACGTTAGTATCGCACCGGCGATATCCATCCGATTCGAATGGGACTGAAACCGGCAAGCGGCATCAGGAAAAGGCAATAATTCGTAATCATCGACACGGAAATACAATGATGTTCACGGGAGAAAAAGGCTGGGCGCGATCACTCGCGACAACAACTGCCCGGCACCCTGTCCTTATCCTGCTTGCAGCGGCGGCGGCAACGGTTCTCGCACTGGTCGCCTCATCCGGGCTCGAGGTGAAGCTGAACATGGTCGACATGCTGCCGAGCCACTCTCCTGTGGCACAATCCTTCCTCGAAGTTCAGGAACGATTCGGCGAGCCGAACACGATAATCGTGCTCGAAGGCGAACGCGACCGGATCGTGGCGATGGCTGAGGTCCTTCAGCCGCGCCTGCTCAAACTCGACCTTCTCTATAACTCCCAGGCTAAGGCACCGGTCGATTTCCTGCTCAACCACGGCTTCGTCCTCCTGCGGCCGAACCAGTTTGAGCGGGCTCTCGAAACATTCGACGAGCCGGACCTTGTCGGCGTCCTCGGCGGCATGAACGACGATTACGAGCGCGAATACACGAGCAGCGAGGATAACCTGCGCCGCGACGAAGTTGAGGTCGCCCAATCGCTGCTCGGGCTCAACCGTTCGCTCGAGATCCTCGAGCAGAACCTCACCGGCGCGGGCCCGCTGCAATACGACGAGATAAACAGCCTCAACCTGAACGCGCAACTACTCTCACTGCTCGCGCTGGTGATGATCTACCTCCTGCTCGCGCGCAGTTTCCGCGGCTGGGTGTTGCCACTGATCGCGCTGCTCTCAGTTCTGGCCGGGATCATCTGGACTCTGGGTGTGTTAAAGCTGCTGTTCGACGCGCTCAACATATTCACGGCAATGATCATGCTCATCCTGCTCGGCCTCGGGATTGATTTCGCAATCCACCTTGTCAGCCGCTTTTACGATGAGCGCAGTCGGGGTGCGGACCTCGAAACGGCCCTGACACGGATGTTCGGCGGAACCGGCACAGGCGTGCTAACCGGAGGGCTGACCACCGCCGCCGGGCATCTTTCCCGCGACGGGGGCGGATGGCCGTTCCTTGGACGGATTGCCGCATCCACCTGGAAATTGCATGTCCCCATCCTGATCATCTTTGCTGCTCTGGCGATACTCTCGACATTCGCCGCAATGAGAATCGGCTACGAATACGACCTGATGGAAATGGAACCGGAGGGATTGAAATCCGTTAAACTCCAGCGCGAGATCCCGAAGCGCTTCGGGATCACCGACCAGGGCGCCTGGCTGATCGCCGAAAGCATCGAGGAGAGCCGTGAGCTGAAGGAAGAGCTGCGCCGGAAACCGGCGGTCGGGACAATCAGGGCGATCAGCGATTTCATCCCCAACCCGGACCACTTCGACGACTACGCAGGAAAACTCGAGTCATTCCGTCAGCGGCTCGAATCTACCCCGAGCCCGGACTTCGATCCGAAGAGGTTCGATGCGGAACTCGCCGGAGAGATCGAACGGCTCTGGGACAACCTCGACCTGATAAGCAATCTCGCTTTCCAAGCGGGGCTCGACCGCGCATCGTCCGCTCCATCGACCGGATCACCGGCTACGACAGCGAGACAGATGCGGTCGATGAATCGGCGACACTGCCGAGCCTGAGCGGTATGCTCGGGAAAGGGGTAGACGGCGGATACAGCGAGAGGGTCTCAAGACAATGGCGGCGGGACATGCAAGCCCGCCTGCTGACAATAAGCAATCCGGCGCCTGTAAGCCTCGATGAGCTGCCGACGGAGATCAAGAAATCACATCTGCCTCGCAAAGGCGAGGAGGGGTTCCTGATTCACATCACCGCGCGCGACTACCTGTTCGACAGGGACAAGTTGGACCGTTTCATCAGCCAGACCGATGAAATCAATCCTAACACGGTGGGCACACAAAAGCTATTCGTGGTCGTCATGGACGAGACCCTCAGCGACGGGGCGAAAGGCTCAATTCTCGCCCTGACGGTCATCTTCGTACTGTTGCTGCTTCATTTCCGCAGTCCGGTCGGACTGCTCGCCGCGGTGCCGCTGATCGGAGCTGTGCTGCTGACCCTCGGAATCATGTACATCATCGGGATGAAGTTCAACTACATGAACCTGATCGCGGTCCCGATCATCCTCGGCATCGGGATCGACGACGGGGTGCATGCACTGCACCGCTGGCGGGAGGAGGCGAAGAGGGGCATGGAAGGGATCTTCGAAAGCTACCGCTACGTCGGCAAAGCGATCCTGCTGACGACGATGACGACGATGACGACGATGATCGGCTTCGGAATCGTGTTGTTCATCGGGATCGGTGTCTGTTTTGCCACGACATTGCTCGTGCTGCCGGCTGTGCTGCGACTATTCACCAGGGAACCGCCCGCAAGCGTCGCCAATCGACGATCTCAGCAAGCGGAAAGATGAAAAACAGGTTGATCCAAACACTATATATTCAAGGAGATAGAAAAGTGAACTACGAAATTCCGATCCTTAAACCGGCACTCGTCGCGGTCGCCGCCGTGCTGATCGCCCTCAGCTTCACGGCCGGCTCCGCTTCAGCCGAGGAGGACGGCGCCACCTGGCTGAAACTGATTCAGGATGCGGAGACGGTGCCCCACTCCGAGGGGGTGATGAAACAGACGATCACCACTTCCGGCGGGAGCGAGCGCACGCTTACGATGCGCATCTGGTCGGCGGAGGAGGGAGATGTCTCGCTGATGGTCTACACCGATCCCGCACGGGTCCGCGGCGACAAGATCCTGCAGCGTGACGGCGGTGACAACATCTGGTACTACATGAAACGCCGCGACGTCACCCGGCACTTCACAGGACACACCCGCCGGCAGTCGGCGATGGGGTCCGATTTCTCCTATGAGGATCTGGCTATGGGAGAATTCACCGAGGATTACACCGCCGAACCGCTCGACTACGAAGAGCTCGAGGGTGAGCCCTGCGTCAAACTGTACTGCGTACCGACCGCGAGCGGTCCGAGCTACGACCATATCATCCTCTGGGCCTCGCGTGACGACCATCTCACCCGCAGGATCGAATACTACGACGAAGAGGGACATCTGAAAACGCTGTTCATAAGCGACTTCAAGGTGATCGAAGGACGCAAGACCGCAATGCGGATGGAGATGGTAAGCCATCGCCAAGGCTCGAGGACGATCATGGAATCCGAGTCGATCAGCTACGCCGGGAAGCCCGATCCCTCGCTGTTCACAAAGGCTGCGCTCTCAAGGGAGATCCAGTGATGCATGATAAATTCCGCCCTAAGAATCCAGGAAGACTTACCGGCAATCCGCACCTGTTCGCCTTGGGCCTGATGTTTCTTGCGGCCGCTGTTCCCGCCGGTCCCCTGTCGACTCTCGCCGCTGACCTCGAACTGGGTGGCTACTACGAGAACAACCTGCAGGCCATCTATACGGAGGAGACCGACGAAATCCTGCTGAGCACCTCGAAACTGCGTCTCGATTTTATCAGCGGTGGTGCCGGGAACGAACTTGAAATCCGGGCGAACATCAACACCATCCTCTACCACGGTGCAACCTCCATAGACGTCGCGCCGTTTCTGCCAGAGGATGTAGTCGACTCGCTGCTGAACTCGGATGTGCCGACCGAAATCGAGTTCCCGCGCGAGAGAATCTACCTCGACAACGCCTTCCTCACCTGGCGCTCGGGCGGTTTCCGCCTGCGCGCCGGCAAGCAGCAGCTAAGCTGGGGAACGGGCTACAGCATCAACCCGACAGACCTTTTCCACAGTAAGGACCCGATCGACCCGACATATGAAAAGGAGGGGGTCAACGCACTGAGGGTTGACTACCGCTGGGGCATCGGCGGGCAGCTCGCGCTGATCGCCGCCCCGGGAAAGGATTTCGGAGAGACCGGCTACGCCTTGCGGCTGGGGACCCATGTCAGTCGCATCGGCTACGACATGGCGATCACCCTGCACGACGTGGTCGACTCGACATCGGTAAATGTCACGGAAATGACCGTGGAGACCGATACCGACAGCATCACGATCAACGTCTCCTCCCAGGACCGGCAGGCGGCAGGATTCGAATTCAGCGGCGAACTGCTTGGACTCGGTGTATGGTTCGAAGGGAACTACAACTGGATGGAGATCGAGGATGATTTTACCCGCGCAGTCTTCGGGTTCGATTACACCCTGAATAACGGCCTCTACATGATGGTCGAAGCGCTCTACAACACCCGGGCCGAAGAGAAAGCGCCGTACCCGATGGAGGACTGGATCGGGACCATCTATTTCGGCGAGCCGGTGGGACGGTACTGGGTTCTCGCCGGGATGAGGAAGGAGATCACCGACCTCTCCGATTTGAGCATCTACCTCTTCGCAAGTCCCGACGGGAGCATGATGATCAACCCGCGTTTTGGCGCGAATATCGGGCAGAACGCAGACCTCACCATCTTCGGCGCTTTCAGTTTCGGCAACGAGGAGGGCCAGTACCCACCCGGACTGTATTCGCTGTTCTCACGGGTGACGGTATATTTCTGAAGTCGGACTCGGGATCGCTTCAACACTGGTCGTATCATGGCCGGTTTTTTTACGGTTGCTACGGTTTCGATTGCTGCAGGGAGATTGGACATGGAAACGGCGTTCAATCGGACTGAGTGGACATGAAAGGCGTGATCTCTTAAGCGGTGTCCCCTTGCGTGACCTTAAACAAATACGCCGAAACTCCCAAGGATTACTTGCTCTTGATCGTAAAGGGAAGACGCTTGCGCGACATGACTTCCTTGATCTTATCTACCAGGTCCTCGATATTGAAGGGTTTGAGGATTAAGGCGTCACCACCAACCTTAATAGCTTCAAGCACCGTATTCTCCTGGCAGACACCGGTGATGAAAATAATCGGAATCCGGGTATACTTGATGTCTCTGCGCATCTCCTGCGCGAGCGCCAGCCCGTTCATGTGCGGCATGTTGATATCGACGAGAACCAGATCGATACCGTCCATTTGGGCCATCGCCTCGATTCCATTGCACGCCTGGACAATGTCATCATAACCACAAGCCTTCAAATTGGCAATCGTCACCTTCCGAAACATGTCGGAATCGTCGACCAGCATGATTTTCATATTACATAGTCCTTCTCATTTTAATTTCATGTAATAATTTTAATATATGAACTTCTCATCGTGAAAAAAAACAGCAAACGCTAAAATTGCCGAATTTTCCACCGGTTCATCAGAAACCTCAGCCGGTGCTGAAAGGCAGGGGGCGGATGTCCCCGGGTTCCGTTAGCTGGTTTACGGATTTCCGTCAAAAGTGAGTGAGAAAATGACGGGGTCACAGTGATCACGCGCTTACTGTTCCGTCAGGTTTTTGCCCTTCGGTAGACGGACGGAGACCTGACGGGGGAACGGCCAGGTCACACCGCGACTTCATCGCGTCAAGACCTGACCGAACGAGTACCTGCTCATGAAATCACAAAACCTTCAGGAAAAACAGCGCAAGGGTGGCAGCGGTGGTCAAAATTGAGAGAACCCCCCGTATCGAGGTCCAGTCGACGTCTTCCAGCTTCTCGGGGACGAAAATCGTATCTCCGGGCAGAATCCTGTCGTTTTTCGAGGGCTCGTACCACACTGAATACATGTATTTCGCGAGACGGACGCTCCCTCTCCTCGCACGTGAAGCGAAGCCTCCGGCCTTCCGGATGTAATCCCGGTAATTCCAGTTCTCCATGTAAGCGTAATACCCCGGGTTGACCACCTGACCGGTGACCATAACCGACATCATCTTCGATGGGATCGAAATCACCACCTTGTCGAAGAGGGCGATGTCCGCCTCCTCTGCATCAGTTCCATCCCCGAATATCTTCTCGAAATCGGCGGGTACCAAGTCGCGGTCGGGCCAGCGTGAGGCGGTCCGATTGAACGAGGCTTCGATCCGCGTGCGCCCGATTCTGCTCGAGTCGATCCTCGTCGTTTCCATGTTCATGAAATCGGAGGTCTGCCTCAGCACCCATACCCGTCCCCCGGCGACGAAAGCGTCTCCGGTGAATCCGCCCGCCATTTCGATCACCTCGGAGATCGTCGTCACACCCTCCTCGATTCCATACCCGCCGGGGAACTTGACTTCTCCCTCTACGACAACCGAGGCGAGCATTCTGGGCCGCTCGACCGTCCTGATCAATATCTGGCTCCAGGGCTCGATCAACGGTCCGCGTTCTCCCGATTCCAGCAATTCCGTGAGACCCAGGGCTTCGGTTTCACCGCCAGCAGGATAAGGATTTCCGTGCCTGACAAACACGCTGTCCGCTTTGATTTCATTGATCATGCCTCCCGCGACCTCAATCAGATCGAGCAGACGATCCTCCTCCACCCACTCGTAATCTCCGGGGTAGAGAACTCCGCCGGCGATCTGCACCCTTGGCGCATCCTCGCGGTATGGTTCGATGATCAGAGTGGCGCCTTCGGTGAGCATCGGGTTGGCATCCTTCGATCCCGAACGTTCATACCTGAGAACGTCCACATGTTCACGGCGTCCATCGTTGTGAATCAGGAACGCCCTCCTGCTGCTCGCAACCGGGCTTGAAAACGATCGCCGGTAGCGCCTGAACTTGACCAGTTCCTGGTCATGGATCAGGCCACCGGCGAGATCGATCAGGGTAGAGGCCCGATCGGCCGCGGTTGCGATGTACATTCCCGGATAATACACCGGACCGGAAATGGTCGCGCGCAGGCTGCGCACCTCGAGCAGCGCGATGTCAACCGTCTTGCCGGAAAGCACTTCCTCCCACTCGCGTTTGATCTTGACGACCGCATCGGCGAAAGTCATTCCGCCGATATCGACCATCGGCACCTTCGGCATGATAAGCATCCCCTCGGGGGTAACGTGCACCTGGAAAAACAGGTCGCTGCCCCGGAACGAAATCGCGATCTGGTCGCCGGGACCCACACGGTAACTTTGCGGATCAATCAAACCGTCAAGCGCCTCCAACGCCTCTTCGAGCGGGGTTCGCATCGGAATCTCGATTATATCGCTGACCCCGAGCACTTCGGGCGGCTTCGACCTGAGACCCATTCGCTTTCGCTCTAAGTTCTCCTGGGCGAATGCGGCATGCACAACGAGCAGTACGGCCGCCACGCCGAACATAACCGCCGTTACGCCGATAGGTGATCTCACCCCTGCGATTTTCGCCATCCTCCCGGCCCCCATAGTTCTACAATTAAATTCCCGTTCCATTTTCACCGTCCAGTCAACTTCAGCGCGGCTTCACGTGCCGGCATTCCAACCCCGCGCGCCTGAACCTGGAGAGCAGAGAATCAATACCGGTATTCCCGAAATTCAAGGGAATTACAGCCGGGTCACCGTTTCGCCAAGGATATGTCGGAACAGATACTTACGTTGAGTGAACGACCAACACCCTCCGGAGGTTCCCACGGCCGCCAACCCACGAGGAAACCATCCCTGCGTAGATGGAAACCCGCGGTCCTCCCCACCCTCTCGAAATCTGTCAAAGATAATAAGAATTGGGCGCGTTTTCCGCCTGCGGACATCATTCTTTGCGGAGACAGGGATCGGTTTTCACCGTCTGCCCTCCAAACCGGGAGTGCCGTTAGCTGTAATTGTTTTACCAAGTTTCGGTTCAATGATGCAGAAAAGGGGCCGCCCCGTGAGGGATGGCCCCTGCCATTCAGGTGAGAGGCTGTCCTGTTTGATTATTTTGAGTTTTACATCGCTGCCGCGAAACGAAACAGCCCCGGTCAACTCGATCTGAGGACCTTCGCGACATATACGGCTCTGGCGACGAGTATCCCCCCAGAGAGCAGCATTATAGTCCCGAGAATGCTTGAGAGGCCGCCTCCGACGGCGATCCCGGCGACCGACCCGAGCCACACTGGCCGATTATCGGAACGATGTTCATCCGGGCCGAGAGCAGTTGCGCTGATGCTCCGCAGGCGACGCCGATCCCAAGCGCGACGAGCAGAGTGTCGAGGCTGAACCATTGATCGGAAGCGGTCGCACCGACAGCGTTGCGTACCGCCCTGACAACCAGGCCGCGGGGCATGGGAATCGACTTCATCCCGGCGAGACCGCCGACAACCAACTCCTCCCGCTCAGCTTCGAGACGAAACTGCTTGTCTTTCTCCAGTAGTTGTGCCACGCGATGGGCATCCGTCGGAGAAAGCTCACCCCTTCGATAGGCCGGTACCAGCGACAGCAGTTTTTCGCGTTCGGTATCCATATCAGCTCCCGAGGGGCCAATCCCCGTCGGACAGTACCTTTCGTAACGCCAAGCGCGCCCGGTGCAGATATACCTTGACGGTATTCACCGGACGCTCCGTGATATCAGCGATCTCCCCCATGGAGAGTCCGCGCCAGTAGTGGAGCACCAGCATGCCTCTCCATTCCTCCGGCAGCGAATTGAGACCTCGCTCGAGCGCATCCCGGGCCGCCACCTTGTTCTCGATGCGCTGGCCGGAGGCGAGGCTGTCCTCGGGTTCAAACCCGACATCCTCGTAGCGCTCATCGAGACTGGCATCTTCCAGGCTCCTCTTCGACGATTCGATCCCATCCAGGCACACCCTGTATGCGATGCGGTAAAGCCAGGTGGAAAGCTTGCTCGTTCCCTGAAACGAGGGAAGTCCCTTCCAGAAGCGGATAATCGTCTCCTGAAAGAGGTCCTGGGCCTTGGATGAATCCTGCACCATACGGTTGATCACGGTCCAGATAACCGGGGCATGCCGGTCGACCAACCGGCGAAACGCCTCTTCCTCACCCAAAATTGCGCCTTGCGAATCCAAACCTCCTCGTTCAGCGTCCTTCCCTCCGCACCTGTCATTGCATTTGACGGGCTCCGGGGTGCTCTGGTTACATGACGGGAGAATACCGGCCAAGACTCCCGCATAAGTATTCCGAAGCGTAATATCTTAGTATACATTTCATTGTATCCAGGAACAACATGGTGATCCTCCCGGTTCCAACTTTCACCAGTCTACCTTGGGCCATGCATTTCTTGCGACATTCCCGCGCAGTTGTAACCCGAACGGCCGGTCAACCGTCCAACGGTCGAAAAGAGAATATCACAAAGCAGTCTTCGTCATTCAGGAGATCATCATGGTACCCGATTTCGTCGGAACCACAGCAATTGTCGCGGTTCTCATCCCCATTGTAGCAATGCTTGTCACTCTGGCCATCGTCCTCTTCGCAATCAACCGCAGCCACAAGGCCCGTGAACTTGAGCACGCCGAGAGAATGCTGGCGATCGAGAAGGGGATTCCGATTCCCCATACTCCTCCGCGCAAGAGCAAGCCGGACTATCCCTTCTCCTGGCCCTTCGTCTTCATCGGCTTCGGTCTGGCCTTGCTCCTGATCACGATTTTCGGCGAAGGCGGCGGAGAAGCCATCGGGTTCGGTTTCATATCCCTGTTCATCGGGCTCGGGCTGTTCGCTTCGCGCTTTTTCGGGGTGAAGAAGAAGGAGATGGAAGCAGCCGAAGAGACTGCGATCAACGAGGGCGAGCCGCCGACAGGCTGACAAGCGATATGAAACCCGACCCCGAAGTGTCGGGATCGGGCCACTCACTGTATAAAGGGCCGCAGATGCGGCCCTTTTCTCTCACACAATCTTCGCCGGGAATCAACGGACGATCATGTAGAATTCCATCGCCTGGACCCGCTGGTCGGCCGGTATGTCGATCAACCACCTGTTGATCTCCGGGAGCGCATCGCCTGCCGAGACCAACCTACCCTCCACTCCCGGACCGGGAGCGTCAAACGGCACCTTTACCTTGGTCGCCACCGCGAGCACCGCCTCCCGGTCCTTGCGTACCCCGGGCGCGAGGAACAGCGGCAAATCCCAGCCCGATCCCTCCGGTGGGATTTTCATCACCTCTCCCGCCGCGAGAAAAGAGAAGGGCGACACCTCGTTCGGAAAGAGAACCCGCAGTGAGTCACTCGAATAGAGGTTGAAGAGGGTCAGGTAGCAGTCGTGCGTGGAGGTCATTTGCAGCTCCAGGGTCTCGCCCTCTTGAAACACGGTTCGGTTGAGGGAGAGCTCCAGGCGGAAGGAGGGATCGGGTTCCGTCTCTTCCGGCTGGACCTTTGCCCGGAGAGTTACACGGTAACGGTACACCGGCTCCGTGCCCTCCGGTGAAGGCTGCTTCTCGAGGTCGCTGAAGAGTATCTCCTCCTCGAGGATGCGCCCACGGGCAACCGTGCGCACAAACTTCAGGAAACTGTCATACTTCTCGCCGCCGTCCCCGTCCCTGATCAGCCGTATTGTGGTCCCGACGATCTCCAGTTGCGCCTGTTCCATCGCCTCTAGGCGGGCATGTTTCAGCGCCTCAGACCGGGCCTCCTCGGGTGTCAGGTTGACCAGCAGGACACTCCCCTCCCCCTCGTACCAGGTCTGGGAAATGAGCGCGGACGGAAGAAGTAAAAGCACCGTAAAAAAGATTCCTGAAGAAGGTCCGAGCGTCCTCATCTCAACCTCGATTCATTGTCACGCCAAAGCTACACCTGCCGGGTCCGGAGGCCCCGGCCTGCACCCGGTCACCAGTTCACCAGCACACGTGACTCGTCGCCGTAAAACTGCGGTGTCTGGAGGCCGTAGATCTTTCGGGAGGTTTCGGTGACGTTGTCAATTACATACCTCTTCAGTTCCCCGAGTGTGATCCGGCTATCCCCGTTGTCATCCGCCTCGCCGCGAAGTCCGGCGGCGAAGAAGTAGGTGAACAGCCCGCTCTTCGCCTTGTCATACCCGAGCGAGGTCTCCGACCCTGCGGCGGATGTGATCACGGTGAAGTTGTCGTATTGGAGATAGGGCTTGACCAGCCTGAGCCCCACCGGACGGGAGGCGATCAAATTCTCAGCCTTCTTCGACTCGGTGGCTCGCCCCACCCCGCTGAAGCAGGCGTCGAGAACAACCGTCACGCTCTTCGCGCCCATCTTGTTCAGGTTCTGGTAGAGCTTGTTCAGGCTGTAGCCCACCTGCTCGAGGCGCTTGATCTTGCCGTCAGCGGGAAAGAGGTACATATCCGAGCCGTCCTTGTTCGGGACCCCGTGACCGGAATAGAAGACGAAAAGCTCTGTCACCCCCGGCAGAACCGCCCGGGTCAGCTCGCCGTCCACCGGGTCGAAAATGTCGTCGAAGAAGAAGCCGGAGACCTCCTTGTCGCGGTAGATCACCACCTGCTCGACACCGAGGCGCCGTTCAAAGTACTTGGCTATCAGCTCTGCGTCATCGCCGGCGTATGGCGCAGGGGGCACCAGCTCGTAGTCCTCCACCCCGATGACCACCGCCACCGAGTGCTCACGTCTGGTCTTCGCCAGGGGCACCGTGCGGACGTTTACCATCTCCCCGTTGCGGGCGGTGAACTTGCTCGAGGTGAATTCGAAACGGGCGATCTCGAGCTGCTGCTCCAGTTTCTCGAGGTCAGCCTTCACTTCAAATATCTCCACCGCCGGCGGCGCCTGATCGAGTTGGATGGGAAGCTGGAAGTTTTCGAGGCCGCCACGACCGGTGGATTCCGAAAGCTGCAGGTACACGGGCAGTTTCCCCTCGCTGGAGAACCGCTTGGTGGGGCTGACCGCCACCTGGAACTCCTTCACCTCGCCGGGTTCCAGCGTCCCCAGCTCGCCCTCGGCACGGTCGAGGTATATCTCGGGGTCTTCGGAGGTTGTGCGGTAGACCACTTCGTCCGCTTTTATCTGACCCACGTTCTGAACCACTATGCGAGCCTTCACGTATTCGCCCGCCTGGAGCCTGCCGTCCTCGACTATCGGCCCCACATCCGCGCCGCTGTCGATGATCTCCAGGCCGGAGAAGACCAAACGCGGCGGATCGAACGACCGCGTTGTAAGTACGAGGTAGGCCGGGTTCATGTCGTAGTGGAAATGCTCGCGAACCTCGATCTTCAACCGGTGACGGGCGGTCTCCAGTCCATATCCACCACTAAGAGGGATAGTGAGCTCCTGCGATTCGCCCGGATCGAGCTTTATAATTACCTCCGCCCTGCCAACCGTTAATGCCATATCGGGATGATCATCTTTAACGGCAATCATCAGTTTCCATGCCGGGCCACGCCCTTCGTTTGTCAGCCGTAACCGGATCTCAGCCTCTTCAGCGGCTTCGAGTATGCCGTTGCCGTTATCGTCGGCGAAATCGAGCTCGGCAAAGAGGTTGGGAGGAAGCCCGCGTGGAATTACTCTCTCCCAGAGGCGGATGGTCCCGTCGTAACTCCCACTGGCTATCAGCGCGCCGTCGGGGCTGAAGGCGACGGACAATACATCATTCTCATGCCCCTTCAGCGTGCGGAGGCGGCGGCCGGTGGCGACCTCCCATAGGCGGATGGTTTTGTCACTACTCCCACTGACGATCAGCTTTCCGTCGGGACTGAAGGCGACGGACTCTACCATAGTCTTATGCCCCTCCAGCGTGCGGATCAGGCTGCCGGTTTTGGCGTTCCAGAGGCGGATGGTTTTGTCATCACCCCCACTGACGATCAGCTTTCCATCGGGGCTGAAGGCGACGGATTGGATATAACCCGTATGTCCTTCCAGTGTGCGGATCAAACGGCTGGTCCTGGCGTTCCAGAGGCGGATGGTTTTGTCACGACTCCCGCTGGCGATCAGCTTGCCGTCGGGGCTGAAGGCAACGGACAAGATAAAACCCGTATGTCCTCCCAACGTGCGGAGGAGGCGGCCGGTAGCGACCTCCCATAGGCGGATTGTTTCGTCATGACTCCCGCTGGCGATCAGCGCGCCGTCGGGGCTGAAGGCGACGGACCAGATCCAATCCGTATGTCCCTCCAGCGTGCGGAGGAGGCGGCCATTCTTGGCGTTCCAGAGGCGGACGGTTTTGTCATTACTCCCGCCGGCGATCAGCTCGCCGTCGGGGCTGAAGGCGACGGAAAAGATAGAACCCGTATGTCCTCTCAGCGTGCGGAGGCACTGGCCGGTAGAAACATTCCATAGGCGGATGGTTTTGTCATAACTCCCGCTGGCGATCAGCTTTCCGTCGGGGCTGAAGGCGACGGACCTTGCCGCATCCTTATGCCCCTTCAGCGTGCGGATATGTCCGAAGCCTGTCTCGTCCCCTCCGTAAGTGAAGAATGGCGGCAGCAGGGCGAGGCAAAGGAGTGTTATGGTAAAGAGGCGGTACGGCATATCTACCTCCCACGTTCGGTTCTTATACCGGGCCCGATAAAGAGGTGGATTTCGGCTATACAGGGCATCGTACCGGGACGGATGAACACATTTCTTGTTAATCTACACAATACGGGCGCTTTCTTCCAGAGCAGGTCGGTTAAAACACAGATAAACCCTGCCGGACGAGCCGACAGGGCCACACGCCGTCGCTGCTCACAGGCGACTCCCCGTCATCGCGAGCGCAGCGCCTGCCGGGCAAAGCTTTAGCGACGACCGAAACCTAAGCGAAGCTCGCGTGCATCGAAGATGCGCGCAACCGATCCGCTGAGGTCTGCGCAGAAAAGAGTGGATTGCTTCGGGCCTTTGGCCTCTCGCAATGACGGAAAAGGACGTGTGGCCCGACCATTTCCCCGGCGAAACATCGCCGGGCTACATTGCTATGCTACGTATCCAAGGTGTCAGCCACAAGAAAAAAGGGGCTGTCTCAAAAGAGAAACAGCCCCTTATTTCAATAACCGTTCACATCGCCGATCAGGCAACACCCCCGCTCTTTCTCGCCTCGGCTTCGAGCCAGAAGTGGTAGCCGAGCATCGCCAGCGTCGCCACCGCGCCGATCGCGCCGAAGATGACCCAGGTGTTCCACGGATTGTAAGCGTCCCAAAGAACCCTCGTCGCCTCAAAAGTATCGATGTTCAGCAACTGGGCAAGCCTGGGCATGACCTCGGTCCGGCCAATGTTGGCGACCATCTCGGAGTCCATTCCCAGGTTGTTGACCATGTAATCGCGGGCGAAGTGGTACTTGTCGCTGAGGCGGCCGTAAACGAAGCCGGAAACTATCCCCCCGACACCCCAGCCGATGGCGAAGGGGACGTTGCTGTATCCCATATAGAGCGCCTTGCGTTCCGGCGGGGCCATCAGGCCGATGTACTCCGAAAACTTCGGGCTGCAGGCCATCTCGCCGATGGCGAAGAAGAAGATGCCGAGCAGGACGAAACCGCCCGTGCTCACGCTGCCGGTGAAGATGATGGCGGCGGTGGAGATCAACATCCCGACGACCATCATCACCACCGGCTTGAACTTGCCGGTGATATAGCCTATCGGGAGCATCAGCAGGACAATCGTGCCGGCATCGAGGTTGACCATCATCTCCGGCGGAACGTTGCCGTAACGGTCGGGGTGGATGAAGGTGATCCCGATGTTGTGCAGCCAGGCAAGGATCGCGCGGCTGTCGACCCACTCCTCGATGAATATCGGAAGGGTATCGAAAAGCTGCATGAACATCAGCCAGAAGCCACTGAAGATGAGCAGGAAGAGAACGAACTTGAAATCCCTGATCAGTATGCTCATGCTGTCGGCAAGCGTGGCGAAGGGGCCCTTCTGCTCTTCGCCCGACGCCTCCTTCTGCTTGCGGACCTCTTTTGAGTAGTCCTTGAAGAGAAATATGGTCGGCAGGATGTTAAGCGCGATAATCACCGCAGCGGCGAAGAAGACATAGTCCCAGGAGATTATCCGCATCTTCGCGGCGACGATCGGACCGAGAAAACCGCCGACGTTCACCAGCATGTAGAAGAACCCCCATCCGACCGAGGAGTTGCGTTTATCGACCGCATGGGCCAGCGTGCCGTGCAACGGCGGCTTGAAGATCGCCGTGCCGGTGGCGAGCATGATCACCGGGAGGAAGAAAGTCAGATAGGCGTCGGGCATCCCAAGCCCGACCGCGATGCTCTTCGAGTACCCCATCAGCACATAGGCGGCGGTGTTGATCGTAAAGGCGATGTAGAGGCTGATCTTGTAGCCGTAACGGTCGCTGAAGCCGCCGGTGAACATCGGGAGGATCGTCTGGATCAGCGCCCACACCCCCATGATCGTGCCGCGCTGCATGTGGGTCAGCTCCAACCCGCCGTTGACCGCGGCGTCGACGATGAACAACCCCGCCACCGCGCGCACGGAATAGAATGAAAGACGTTCGATCATCTCCATCAGGTTCGCCACCCAGAACGACTTCGGGAAGGTCTTCACCTGTTGCGAGAAACTGAGATCCCTCGCTGTAAGTCCTGTCTCGGTTTCGCTCACGATAACCTCGTAATTTCGGCTCAGGAATTTGCAAGTGAATTGCCGAATGTAAGCAAGGAGTCATCTTTGGAGCAACGGCATCGCCGCAATCCAGCCCACTTCCGGCGCTCCCCACTGGATGGAGCCCGGCCCCGACTATAATTTCGACATCAACGGAATGGTCTACCTCGGGCGCACCGAGGATACGCTCAGTTTTCTCGTCGTACATGACAACAAGTACCCCGACGAGGACCGCGTCGGCATCGTCTTCCTGCGACGGAGCATAGGGATCGGCCGCGTCCTGCCCCCACCCGACCTTTCGATCATGTTTGCGGAGGCGTTTCCTCCATCTCCCCGTTGACCGATTCCGGGGCTTTGGCCGGCCTGATGCGGCTGGGCTGACCGGTAAAGAAGCTGAGAAATTCCGCGATCCGGTCCTTCAGCTCGAGACGAGGAACCACCTGGTCGATAAATCCCCTCTCGAGCAGGAACTCGCTGCGCTGGAAACCCTCGGGAAGGTCCTGGCCGATGGTCAGCTTGATTACGCGCGGTCCGGCGAAACCGATCAGCGCCTGCGGTTCGGCGAGGTTCAGATCGCCGAGCATGCTGAAACTGGCGGTCGTCCCGCCGGTGGTCGGATCGGTCAACACCGAAATGAAGGGTACCTTCGCCTCGGCGAGCAGCGCAAGCCGCGAGGAGGTCTTCGCCATCTGCATCAGGCTGATAATCCCCTCCTGCATCCTCATGCCGCCACTGCAGGAAATGATCACCAAGCTCGACTTTTTCTCGATGGCGTGGTCTATCGCGCGCGCGATCTTCTCGCCGACGACGCTGCCGACGGAACCGCCGAGGAACTGGAAGTCCATAACCGCGAGCACCACGCTGTGCCCATGCAATTCCGCTTCGCCGACCTGCACGGCCTCGTTCCTGCCTGTCTTCTTCATCGAAGCCGCGACACGGTCGGTGTATTTCTTGGAATCCCTGAAACCGAGCGGATCCAGCGATTTTATTCCCTCGTGCATCAGACGCCAACTGCCCTCGTCGGCAAGCAGCTGGACATAGCCGTCGAGCGGGAGACGCAAATGACGGCCACACTCAGGGCAGACCTGGAAATTGCGCTCTATCTTCCTGCCGTAGATAACCTGACCGCAACCGACGCACTTTACCCATATCCCCTCCGGCAGGTCACGCTTGGTCGAGCCCGTGAGCCCATCGTCATCACGTTTGAACCAGTTCGCCATCATCCACCTCTCAGACTTTATCCGGAATCGGCGCCAGCACCATCACCAACGCATCCTCGCCGTTATCATAATACGAGTTGCGTATCCCGGCACGAACATATCCGAACGATTCGTAGAGCAGGATCGCCGGACGGTTATACGCCCTGACCTCAAGGTAGCTGACCGTCCAACCCGCTCTCCTCCCACGACGAAGCCACCACGAAAGCATCGCCCTCGCAAGGCCGCGCCTGCGGAACTTCGGCATGGTAGCGAGGTTTAGCAGATGCCCTTTGCCCGCGACCTCGTCGGCGGCAAGATAAACAGCGAGCATACCGCCTACCCTGCCGATCGCGATAAATCCCGCGGGCCGGTTCATCATCTCCCGGAAATAACGCTCGCTCCAAGGGATATCGAAGCAAATCCTTTCCGCTTCGGCGATCCCGTGCAGATCCGAGAACGACGCCGGCCGGATATCCAGCTCAGGCTGCCGCGAACCCATTGGGGATTCCGTTACTTCCCTGCATCGATCTTCCCGGCATCATCGACCAGTCTCGCAACCCTGATCGCCTGAAGCGCGGCCGCGACATCATGCACACGCACCACCTCCACACCCCCGAGCGCGCAGATTGTCACCGCCGAGACCGTGCCGGGAAGCCGCTCCTCCGGCGACTTTGCACCGGCGAGCGCAAGAAAGCTCTTGCGCGACGGCCCGACCAGCAACGGACGTCCGAATTTACGGAAATCGTCAAGACGAGCGAGCAGAGTGTAATTGTCCCCCGGTGATTTTCCAAAGCCGATCCCCGGATCGAGTATCACCTGCGAACCGTCGATCCCGGCCTTTTCAAAGGTTTCAAGCCGCTCTGCGAAATAGGCGTCGATCTCATCGACCAGATCGCCGTACCCGGTGTCGCTCTGCATCATCTTCGGAGTTCCGCGCATGTGCATTGCAACGTAGGGAACGCCCGCCTCGGCGACCACATCGAGAATCTCCGGGTCCAGCAGTCCCGCGGAGATGTCATTGACCCAGTCGGCTCCGGCATCGAGCGCGCGCCCGGTGACTTCGGCCTTGGTGGTGTCCACCGAGATTGCGCATTGCGTCCGTTCGGCCAACCAGGCGATCACCGGCTCGACACGTTCGATCTCGTCTTTCCAAGACACCGGATCGGCTCCCGGGCGGCTCGATTCGCCGCCAACGTCGAGCACGTCCGCGCCTTCGGCCGCGAGCCGCATGCCATGTGAAATCGCATCGCCCCGGGAGTCATAACGCCCGCCGTCATAGAAACTGTCCGGCGTGACATTGATGACCCCCATCACCCTGGTCGAATCGCCGGGTTCGGGGGCCGAACGAAGGCCGACTTTCACTCTCTTCAAGTCTATACCAATGCTAAAGTATTGAACCGCTTGAACATATCCGGGCATCCCGGTTCGATATCCGACCGACTCCCGTGACGACCCGTCAACTCGGCAGGTCAAAGCCCGAGGAACTGGATCGCCATGCCGCTGATCACGATTATGAACCCCGCAAGCGCATGAATAAAGCGCTCCACCCGCTTCAGGGGAAGAAGGTCGACACCAGACTGAAGCACGAGTACTATCGTGAGCATAGTCAGGATGGTCACCCCGCTGAATACTCCCGCGACTATCGCCACGCCGACGAAGTTGCTCTGGGCCGCCGGATACATGAGGATCGGGATGAGCGGTTCGCACGGACCGAGAACGAAGACGATGAAGAGAATCCACGGCGTAAGGTTCTGCGCCTCGCCCCTCTGCCCGAGTTTTTCGAGATGGTTGTGGCTGTGGCCGTGCTTTTTCAGCGCGCGTCGCATTCCCCAGACGAAGTAGACAAGACCGAAAGCGATCAGCACCCAAGCTGCCAGCCCGCCGCGAACAGACTCGATCAACTCCATTTTCGATACCGCGAAGCCGAGCGCAACGCCGATGAAACCCAATATCACCGACCCGAGTACATGGCCGACGCCGCAAATAAAAGTGATCCAGATTGTCTTTACACGCGACCAGTTGTGCGCCTTAGCCATGACAACGAACGGCAGGTAATGATCAGCCCCGAACAAGGTGTGCAAGAATCCAATGGTAACCGCGGTGATCGTGAGTACCTGCAACGATTCGCTCATTTTCATACGCCCCGTGTTAATGCGCGACCAGACCAAGGTATGTTATCTCTTCGGCGGTTTCAACCTTAGTGGTCCGGGTCCCTGAGTCGTTCTCTCCACCATGAAAACGGCTCAACGAAAGCGTTCCAGTCCAACGGCCCGGAGGTGTCCGCAACCAGCCGCACCCCCGACTCGACAATTCTCCTCGCTCGATTCGGTTGTCGATCACCTGTCGCGGCTTCGAGCCCGCTTCCAGTGACCGGCCGCCTGCTCACCTCTACCACCCCGCCACGCGATATTACCAAGTATTTGACCCAATATTGCATGATCTTAGCGCTTATATGGGCCTTATGCGTACAATATTCAGCTTCCAAGCGATATTCGGGCCAATATCGACCCAAATAATGCCCGGAATGTGTGATCCAGTGCTCAATCTGTCTTGAGTCAGCGCGGAAAAAGTCGAATAGTAGCTCATTATCGATCTTTGCGGCTCAATGTGGGTGGACACCACCTGCAGCGACCTGACGGCTCGTGCAGCGAGCAGCCGCCCGGCCCAGCTCATTCTATCCCCGCTGTTCGAGCAGGTTCAGCGCCTCGAGACGTGTCGCCTGCCGCCTGAGGTAGCCGCGCACCGCGGATGTGACCGCCTCGGACTGCTCCTTCTTCACGCCCTGCATAGAGATGCAGAGGTGATGGGCGCGTACGACGACAAGAATTCCTGATGGTTTGAGGTGAGCGTTGAGGAAATCGCAGATCTGGGTGGTCATGCGCTCCTGGATCTGCAGCCGTTTTGCGAAATGCTGGACAACCCGGATGAGGGTCGAGAAGCCGACGATGCGGTTGTTCTTCGGTATATATGCCAGCGAGGCGGTGCCCCAGAATGGGAGCAGATGGTGCTCGCAGAAGCTGTAGAAGGGAATGTCTCGCATCAGGATCATCTCATCCTGGTTGTCGACAGGGTATGTCCGGAATTCCGCCTTGAGGTCGCTGTGCAGCCCGCTGAAAATATCCTCGTACATCTCGGCGATACGTGCGGGCGTGTTGACCAGCTCTTCACGTTCGGGGTTCTCGCCGATGCCCTCGAGTATCAGGCGCACACCTTTTTCGATTTTGCTGCGATCCATCGACATGGTGATTCTCCCCTCAACCCGTTCGCTCCCCTGCGCTATCGATAAACGCGCCGGATCGAAAGGATGCCGCCGCGTCCAGTGTTTCAATGAATGGAGCGGTCCACTAGGGCGTTCCCCGGCCCTGCTTTCCGCCGCCATCTCCGCCGGAGGCCTTTCCGGTCCCACCTTTCGCCTTCCCGGTGGCCGAGGCGCCCTTCGTGCTTTTCGCGCCGGACCCTGTTCGCGACCTGGGAGCGCTCGAAGGCTTTCCGGAGCCCTTCTCCCGCTCGAGTTTTGCGATTGCCTCCTCGACCTGATTGAGACGGTCGTGTGAGGACCTTGTCCTGGAAGCCTGAGAAGCTGTCTCTTTGTTTTTCAAAGATTTACTTGATTTTGGTTTTCTCTTCGCGGCTTTACCATCCTCTGATCCGGGTCTGGGTTTTCTGCTCGGCCTGGGGAGCTTTTTTCCCTCAATGACCCTCTGGATTTCATCGCCGTCGAGTATCTCACGCTCGAGCAGGGCCTGAGCGAGCGCATGCAGCTTTTCGACATTGTCACCGAGCAATTTGACTGCCGTGCTCTGCGCGGTGGTCACAATCCGCTTGATCTCGCGGTCTATCTCGAGGGCGGTAGTATCGGAGTATTCGCGACGGGTCATCATCTCGCGTCCGAGGAAGATCTCCTCATCGCGTCCGCTCAGCGAGAGCGGCCCGATCTTTTCGCTCATCCCCCAGTCGCAGACCATCTTGCGCGCGATCACCGAGGCCTGCTTGATGTCCGAAGCCGCGCCGTTTGTGTAGTCCTTGAAGATAAGCCTTTCGGCGGCCCGGCCGCCGAGCAGGTGGATCAGCTTGTTCTCGATATACTTCTTCGCCCAGGAGTGTTTCTCGTCTATCGGCAGGAAATGTGTAGAGCCCAACACCCTTCCACGCGGGATGATGGTAACCTTGTGAACCGGGTCGGATCCCGGGGTGAACAGCGCCACCAGCACATGCCCCGCCTCATGATAGGCAGTCAGCTTCTTCTCTTCGTCGGAGATGATTATGCTGCGACGTTCGGTGCCCATCATCACCTTATCCTTGGCGTTCTCGAAGTCCTCCATGTGGACCTTCTCGGCGTCGCGCCTGGCGGCGAGCAAAGCCGCCTCGTTGACCAGATTGGCGATATCGGCGCCGGACAGACCGGGAGTGCCCTTGGCCAACACCTTGAGATCGACATCGCGCGCAAGCGGAACGTTCTTCGAGTGGACCAGGAATATTCCCTCACGACCACGGACGTCCGGGCGGTCGACGACTATTGTCCGGTCGAATCGTCCCGGCCGCAGCAACGCCGGGTCGAGCACATCGGGGCGGTTGGTTGCGGCGATCAGGATCACCCCCTCGTTCGACTCGAAGCCGTCCATCTCGACGAGCAGCTGGTTAAGCGTCTGCTCGCGCTCATCATGTCCACCGCCGAGACCTGCGCCGCGCTGACGTCCGACCGCGTCGATCTCATCGATGAAGATGATGCAGGGCGCATGCTTCTTGCCCTGGTCGAAAAGGTCGCGCACCCGGCTCGCTCCGACGCCGACGAACATCTCGACAAAATCGGCGCCGCTCATCGAGAAGAAGGGTACATCCGCCTCGCCGGCGATCGCGCGGGCCATCAGCGTCTTGCCGGTACCCGGAGCTCCGATGAGCAAGGCGCCCTTTGGGAGACGGCCGCCCAGCTTCTGAAACTTCTTCGGGTCCTTGAGGAAGTGGATCAGCTCCTGCAACTCCTCCTTCGCCTCATCACCGCCAGCGACATCTTCAAAGGTGACCTTCGGTTTGTTCTCGGTAAGCAGTTTCGCCCTGCTCTTGCCGAAGCTGAACAATCCGCGAGCGCCACCGCCCTGCATACGGCGCATCAGGTACACCCAGAAGATGATGAGCACCATCCAGGGCAGGATAGAAGTAAGGACGTATCCGAACCAGTTTGTCGTCTTCTCCTTGAATTCGACATCGATTCCGGCCTCACTCCATTCGGCCACCATCTCATCATCGACGAAGGGCAGAAAAGTCTTGAACTCGGTTGCCGGCTCCCCTTCGAGCTGCATCGGCCGGCTCAGCTTTCCGGTGAATTCCCGGTCGATAATCACCGCCGACTGGATCATCCCTTGTTCGAGTAACTCCCTGTATTTCGAGTAGTTTACAGACTCCGCCTCCTCGCGCGTGGGGCTCAGGTAGCTTGAGATCACCATGACCACGATTATCAGCAGCACCCAGAAAGAAAGGGTGCGAGCCGCGCGTTTCCACTCGAACTTGTCATCCGGACCATGGCCCTGTTTTTTCTGTGGTCCTTCCGATTTCGGCGGCTGTGATTGATTTGGCATTTTAAGCCGCTGCTCCCTGTTACTCGGCGCCGGAAAGTGATTTATCTTCCGGCGGAATATACGAAAAACGCCAGACCGCCTGGCTGGTCTGCTTGACCCTGTAGGGGTCGGCAATGCGCTGTCCGGCGACAAAGACGATGCTTCCGCCACTGGTCACCAGCCACAGCATACCCCGTCTTTCCGAGGGGTTTATCCTCAATGCCCGCACGACCTTGACCATGCGGCCCGGACGTCCGAGAGGGACGAAACGGTCGCCCTCGTGCCAGGGCCGGACGGTTACCCGTTCGCCGACCGCCTGCGCGTCAACATACTCAACTCTCCCGCGATCGGGTTTGATTCCGCGGAACTCGGTCACCAGGCTGCGCTTCGCCATGAGCACCGCTCCATCGGGCAACTCGATCCTGCCCGGCAACTTCCACTCCACTTCAAAGCTCGGCGGAATCCCCTCGAAAATGAGAAAATGTTCGGTCAGCCTCGCGATGACGCCGCTGCTGAGCTCAAGATGATCGCCGGGATTGCCATGCAACAGATCATGGAGCCGCAGCCGCATTCTCCGGCTCAGGTATGCGGCGCCCTTTTTCTGCCCGGCGGCATGAGCGTACGCTTGCAGCAGAATCCTCGACTGTACTTCTGCAAGATACCCGCGGAGCCCATTTGCATCAAGCGAAATCCACCGCGGACTGCTCCAAACTCTTACAGCGGTCATCGCCTCCCGCGAGCGCTGCTCGAGTTCAACATCGGCGTCGGAGAGGCATAGTGCGCTGTTGGCGAGGTTCGCCCAAGCACCTTTGCCGAATTCCTCTTCGATCAGCGGCCTCAGGCGATGACGGATTCGGCTGCGGGTGTAGCGCAGATCAAGATTCGCCGGGTCCTCGATGAACCGGACCCCGAGACCCTCGATAAACTCCTTGAGTTCCTCACGTTGGTAACGCAGCAGCAGGCGATGGATGAGCCCCCTACTCCGTTTCGGACCTGCGAGCCCGGCGATCCCGGCGCCGCGCATCAGGTAGATCATCACTCCCTCGGCGAGGTCATCGGCGGTGTGGCCTGTAAGAATCCGACCGCAACGATTACGCTGTGCGATCCGCTCGAGCGCCTCGTAACGCAGCTCGCGGGCCGCCGCCTCGAAGCCGAGCTGCTTCTGTCGCTCCTCGGACACGCTGACCCGTTCGACCTCGAAGGCCAACGAAAGCCTCCGTGCGATCGCACGCACATGCGCCTCCGTCTTATCGGCATAGGAGCCCGTATCATGGTGAACGTAGCCGACGACCAGCCGTTGGCGCTTCGCCTCGTCCTCCGGCAGCACGAGGTGGAGCAGGGATAGCGAGTCCGATCCGCCGCTGACCGCGACGAGTACCCGCTGGTCAGGCTTCAAGCCCGCGCAGGCTTTACTCCAGAGCATCCCCTGTTTCACCGCCTCCACCTTTCACTGTGCACACGATTAGTGGACGAGATCACATGAATCGACCTGTTCTGAGCTGCGACACACAGCTCAATGCAAGGCTCGACGCCGCAGGAATAGCGGTGCAGTTTCAAGAAAGAGCAACGAAGCAGTGTACTGTGTGGCGCGTTCCCGAAGGGCTTGACGCCAAGCGGCCGGCTTCTGCGTTGCTGTTGCTTGCTGTGGAACCACTGCACCTGCGCAAAACCGCCTTGAATCCGACCACTTTTCGACAAGCAGAACTACTCGATTCATGTGCTCTCATCCACTAGTCCCGGCGCCTATTCCTTTCAATTGTAAGTATAACAATTTACACTCATTTTTTCCGTTTCGCGCACTCATTGCTCCATTAAGATACATATCCCTATCCAACGTCAACGTAGAAAACAAAGAGCCGGGCCCACAATGGCCCGGCAACGCCGAAAAAATCCGATATCCTTATGTTCCACTCCGTTCGCTACCTGCGAATTGTAAAGCGCTGATCGACAATAATCGCCGCCTAACTCTCCTCTTCGCCGCCCTCGATGGTGAGCCCGAGTTCGGCCAGGGGCATCAACTGGCGCATCCGGCCCGAGTAAATCGGCGATTGCTCGACCAGTCCAAGACGTCTCCACTTCTGCCACCAGGTGACCACAGTCCGCTGGGTCACCGCCTTGCTAACCGCCTTCTCAATGTCTCTCGATGAGCGCATGCCATCGGACAATTCGTATACACGTCTCTCAATCGGCTTGGTTAAATTCTCCTCAACCAACAGAAGTGCCTGACGGTGGGCCAGAAAGCGAACGAGGCGCAACAATTGACGTTCATGTTCCAGGATGTCTTCCATCATCCGTTCTGTTGCGCTGTTCATCTCCCCCCCTGGGAAAATGGTTCTCGCGGAACGTTTCGCGAAAAACGTATGACTTCTCATTGACCCGAGTCAACATGAGTGCAACAATTATACGTTTGTTTCCCATCCGAATGGAGACTGCCGGGTCCGAATTCCCTGAAACATATCCGAAATTCCTACATAGTTTTAAGAAGGGCTACAAAGAGTGTGTCTATCTCTGGTAATTGCACCAGCACAACCCGAGGGTCGCGATCTGTCGCTCTCAGCGCGTGATATCCCCCTCGACGAGTGCACGCAGCCTGGTCAGGTCCTCCGCATAGCGTTCGCCGCCCTCCGGGGTTTCGAGGATGGCGGGTAGCTCACGGAAACGCTCGTCATTGACCAGTATGCGGAAGGGTTCGAGCCCCATCACACCGTCGCCGATGTGCTCGTGCCTGTCGACCCGGCTGCCGAGCGGTTTCTTCGCATCGTTAAAATGGAACACCTCGAGGCGGTCGAGACCGATCAGCCGGTCGAACTCATCCCAGGTTTGAGCGTAACCCCCGGCTGTGGCGATGTCGTACCCCGCAGCCCAGGCATGGCAGGTGTCGAAACATACCGAAAGGCGTCCATTGTCGGCGCTCAGTTCGATTATCCGGGCGAGCTGCTCGAAACGGTAGCCGAGGTTGGTGCCCTGGCCGGCGGTGATTTCGAGCGCGATTTTCGCCCGGCAGCCCGGCAGGCGCGCGTGCAATTCGCTCAGCGACTCGGCGATTTTCCCAACCCCCCAGTCCTCGCCCTCCTTCAGATGGCTGCCGGGATGGACGACGACATGGGTCAGCTTGAGCGCTTCGGCCCGCTCGAGCTCGTCGGTGAGCGCATCAATGGATTTTGTCAGCTTCTCCGGGTCGGGGGCACAGAGGTTGATCAGGTATGAATCATGGCTCAGCGCCTGGCGGATGCCATGCTCCGCGATACGCTGGTGCCAGAGGTCAACCTGATGTTTTTCCAAGGATTTGGGCTTCCACTGGCGCTGGTTCCTGGAAAAAATCGCGATCGTTTCTATGCCAAACCGGCTCCCCTCCGCCGGGGCGTTCTCGACCCCGCCCTGCGTCGAAACATGTGCGCCAAGGATCACCTTCCGTCACCCTTCGTCCGCTTGACGCCTTTCCTCTTCACCTGCTTGCCCGCCGCGGCCCTCCTCCGACCGTCGCCGTCAGCCTTGACCTTCCTGCCGCCATCGGACTTCGCTTTCCCACCGCCGTCCCGGCCACCCGGCTTCAGTTTGAGCGCGAATTCGAGCACCTCCTGGATCGACTTCACCGGGTGAATCTCGATATTCGAGCAGACCTCCTCCGGCACTTCCTCGAGGTCCTTGCGGTTGTCCCAGGGAATCAGGACATGTTTGAGCCTCGCCCGATTCGCGGCCACGAGTTTCTCGCGCAATCCGCCGATTGGCAGAACCTGTCCGGTGAGCGTGATCTCGCCGGTCATTGCGAGGTCGGAACGGACAGCGCGCCCGCTGAAGCGCGAGGCGAGGCTGGCGCACATCGCGATCCCCGCCGAGGGACCGTCCTTCGGTGTCGCACCCTCGGGAACATGGAGGTGCAGGTCGCGGTCGTCGAGCAGCTTCTCCGGGATTGAGAGTTCCCCGGTATGCGCGCGAATCCAGGAGAGGGCGATGGAAGCGGATTCCTTCATGATATCGCCGAGCTGTCCGGTTATTTTCAAGTTACCCTTGCCCGGCATCAGCGCGGTCTCGACCTGGAGCACGCTGCCGCCATAGGGGGTGTAGGCGAGGCCGTTGGCGACGCCGACGCGCGCCTTCCGGTTGACCCAGATCGGCGTTATCTTCTGCGGCCCAAGGTAATCGGCGAGGTTGTCGGGCTTGATCGAAACGGCTTTCGACCGTTTCCCCTCGGCCACCCTGCGGGCGATCTTCCTGCAGATCGACCCGATGGTTCGTTCGAGGTTACGGACCCCCGCCTCGCGGGTGTAGTAGTTGATGATCAAGTCGAGCGCGGAGCGGGTGAAACGGACATCGCTGCGCTTCAGGCCATTCGCCTCGACCTGTCGCGGCACGAGGTATTTTCTCGCGATCTCGACCTTTTCCTTGGCGATATACCCGGCGAGGTTGATCACCTCCATGCGGTCTCGCAACGGCGCCGGGATGAGGTCGAGGTAATTGGCCGTGGTGATGAAAAAGACCGAGGAGAGGTCGAATTCGATCTCGATGTAGTGGTCCGAGAAGGTCGAGTTCTGCGCCGGATCGAGCACCTCGAGCAGCGCCGAGGAGGGATCGCCCCGGAAATCCGACACAAGCTTGTCGACCTCGTCGAGCATGAAGACCGGGTTGCTGCTGCCGGCGTTCTTCATCTTCTGCAGAATGCGTCCTGGCATCGCCCCGACATAAGTTCTGCGGTGGCCGCGGATTTCCGCTTCGTCGCGCACGCCGCCCAGCGAAACACGGATGAAATTCCGGCCCATCGCTCGTGCGATGCTCTGGCCGAGTGAGGTCTTGCCGACGCCTGGAGGTCCGACGAAGCAGAGGATCGGGCCCTGGGCGTCCGGCTTCAACTTGCGAACGGCGAGCACCTCGAGGATGCGGTCCTTGATGTCGTCGAGGCCGTAGTGGTCCTCATCGAGAATACGTTTCGCCTCCTTGAGGTCCAGGTGGTCTTCGGTGAGGATCGTCCAGGGCAGGCTGATCAGCCAGTCGAGGTAGGAGGTGACCACCGAGTACTCCGCCGAGGCGGGGTTGATCCTTTCGAGGCGCTCTATCTCCTTGTCGACAACTTGGAGTACGTGTTCCGGCATGTTGGCTTCATCGATTCGCCTGCGCCACTCCATGACCTCGGCCGACTCCTCGTCCTCCTCGCCGAGTTCCTGCTTGATCCTGCTCAATTGCTGGCGGAGGAAGTATTCCCGCTGTGACTTTTCGATCTCCTCGCGGGTGTCCTCGTGCAGCTTAGTGCCGATCTGGAGAATCTGTATCTCGCGCGAGATGAAGTTCCTGAGCAGATCTATGCGTTCGGGTATCTTGATGGTCTGCAGAATCTGCTGGCGTGTCAGCGGCTCGAAGTTGAGGTTCGCCGCAATCAGGTCCACGAGGCCGCCCGGATCATCGAGATGCTGAACGGCCGCCTTGAACTCGTCCGGCATGTTCGGGGTCAGGTCGGCCATCTCCTCGAATTCTTCCCTCAGTGCGCGTAACAGGGCTTCAAGGCGCACGGTCTTGCGGGCCTTGACCTCCAGAACTTCAACCTTGCCCTGGAGGTACGGGGTTGTATGCACCACTTCTATCAGCTTGATGCGCTCGATACCCTGTACGATCATCCTGATGCTGCCGTCGGGCATGCGCAACATGCGGTGTATGATCAGCGCAGTTCCGGTCTCGAAAACCTGAACCTCCGGCCCCGACTCTTCGACCGGTTTGCGCAGGAAGCAGCCGATGATCCTCGGTCCCCGCTGCATCACATCGTTTATCATCTGTATGGTATTCTCATTATCGACCGACAGCGGGACGATGAGACCGGGGAAGATCACGAGGTCTTGTGGTGTGAACAGCGAGAGCAGCGAGGGAATCGAAATCGAATCAGGCCTGCCGCCGCCGTCGCCCGCTTTAATTTCTGCCATTTGCCTGCCTATTGAATGTGTAATATTATCTTACGCTGCACCTTGAGGGGCTTCTCTTGCTTCTCCAGCCTCACCGTCAGCAACCCACCCCTGTAATCCGCGGTTACCCTGTTTCCGCGGACGGCGCAGGGAAGCCGCAATGCCCGCGCGAAGGGTCCATAGGGCACTTCCATCTTGTGATATTGACGTTTCTGTTCCTCCAGCGCCTCACGTCTTAACCCCGACAGCTTGAGTATCCCTTTCTCAAGCTCCAGGTTCACATCGTTGACGTCAATCCCGGCGATGTCGATCACGACGACGATATGGGTGCTGGTTTCGAACAGGTCCGCCGCGGGATGCCATCCCTTGTCGGCAGGCATCATCGGAGGCCGGTGATGAGATCCGAAAAAATAGTCGAAGAATTGATCTTCGTCCCCACTCGACTTCTGCCTTGCCTCCTGGTTGACGTTCCTGGTAGTTTCGCAAACGTTCATGTTCGCCTCAACGACTGTTTATCTCTTTACCTGAATATCTCCCTGCTTTCGATCTTACCGCAGCCTCCCGTGCATTGGCCGCTAAAGGTAGTCGCGGGAACCCGCCTCGGCGAGAAAAGCCGGGAGCAAGTCGATCCCGGCCTGCACATCCCTTTTGTGAACCAGCTCTACGGTCGAGTGCACATAACGGCTCGGCACGGAAATCGTAACCACATGCGCGCCGCCCGGAATCTTCCAGATCGCGCCGGCATCGGTACCGCCGCGGGGAAGGACTTCCGGCTGGAAGGGTATCTTTTCCCGCTCGGCCACCTCCTCGAGGTGCCGCACCAGTCCGGGGCTGGAGATCGAGGCTCCGTCCATGCGCTTGATCGCGATTCCGCCGCCCATCGTCGTCACATACTCATGTTCAGACGCACCGGGAACGTCATTGGCGATGGTCACGTCGAGTGCGATGCCGATCTCCGGGTTGATCTGGCCGGCTGAAGCGGTCGCTCCGCGAATCCCGACCTCCTCCTGTACGGTCGCAACCGCATAGATCTCGGCATCGTGGTCCTTCAGCTTGCGCAGCCCCTCGATCATCACGAAGACGCCGATGCGGTCGTCCATTGCACGAGAAACATACATCTCGCCCATTTCGGCGAACTCCCCGACCCAGCTGACCGCATCGCCGACATGGACCGTTTCCTTCACCTCGTCCGCCGACAGACCAAGGTCGACGAAAAAATCCTTTATCTTCAAAGGCTTCTTTTTCTCCTCGTCCGAAAGCAGGTGCACAGGCTTGGAGCCCATTACGCCGAGCAGGTCCTGCTCGCCGTGAACGATCACCCGTTGCGCCATCATCGTTCTCGGGTCGAACCCTCCGGTCGGGTTAAGACGAAGGAAGCCTTTTTCGTCAATGTGAGAGACCATGAAACCGATCTGGTCCATGTGCGCCGCGAGCATCACCTTCGGCCCGCCATTGCCCTTCCTGCGTCCGATCAGATTGCCGAGACGGTCCGTCGTGACCTCATCGACAACTTTTCCCAGTTCGGCCCGGACAACCTCGCGTATTCGCGCCTCCAGCCCCGACGTACCCGGTGTCTGCGTCAGTTTCTCCAAGAGATCCATGATCTCCTCCAGGATAAGCTTCTCCAAATGTACAGGTTCTTCACGAAGATACAGCAATATTCAACATCGCACGAACCGTTTGCGCGCCCCCTCCGGAGTCGCTCGAGCGTACCGGTTTCCGATTCGCTGCGACCGGCGGAAAGCAATCTACCGGTAATCCGGCCAACTTAAGAACACTCAGCCGGCGCGTTCGATCACCGCCATCGTTTCCAACTCGGGCGTCGCGGGAAAAAGGTCGAAGGGTACGACTCTCAGGACGCGGTAGTTCTTAAGAAGTTTCTGATCGCGCGCGAACGCCGCAGGGTGGCAGGAGACATATATGATCTGATGCGGACCCTTGCGGTTCAGCAGTTCCGCCAGATTTCCGCCCACCCCCGACCGTGGAGGATCAAGGATCGCCACGTCATGGCCTTCGAGTGGGATTTCAGCGGGCGATGCGCGGTCGAGGTCGAGCGAATGGAAGCTGAGTTCCAGTCCTGACTCGTCCGCGAAAACCTTCCCGGCATGAACCGCCTCCGACGACGAATCGATCACCGTCGCGCTGCCTCCCCTGACCGCGTGCGCCAGTCCGAACGCCCCATATCCTCCATAGAGATCCAACAGGCGCGCATCGGCCGGGAACGAGGCGAGCACCTCCTCCACGAGCAACTTCGCCGCATCGGGATTCGCCTGAACAAATACGGTCGGTTCGGCCCGAACATGGCGACCGTCAACAGGCAGGTGGACCCACGGCGTCCCGGATTCCTCGAGCACTTTCGAGTTGAAAAAACGCGATGCGGTGCTTCTCGCCTTGCGAATCTGCCAGCCTCCCGTCCCCCCGGCCTCAAGCCAGCCGGCCATCGCCGGAAGATCCCCGGAGCGGTATTTCAGCAGAAAAAGCACGCAAACCACTTCCCCACGGCCATTCTCGCGGATCAGCAGTCTCATCGGCTCTGACGCGGAAGACGCGGCGACCGCAGCGAGCGAGTCCAGGCTCCCGGAGAGCTTCCCGATAATCCTGCCGAGCTCTCCACTGCCAAGCAGGCAGTCCCGAATCGGCACCACCGTCTCCCGCGCCCTGTACCCGAACAGCCATTGCTTACCATCTTGAACAAGATGCAGCTCCAGCCGTTCGCGGTAGCGCCAACGTTTCGGCGAGTATACTATCCCTCCCAGTTGGGTGTCCTTCAGCCCGCCGATACGCCGGAGAGTCTGCCCGAGATGCTTCCTCTTCCAGGCGAGTTCCCGTTCATAACGCAATGCGCCGAGAGGGCACGCCGGGCAACCTTCCGCAGCGTGCAGGCATGGGTGTTCGACGCGGTCGGGCGAAGGCTCGATCAACCGTTCAACGACCCCCGAGGCCGCACCCTTTGCCGGAACCCTGACCAGTTGCGCCTCTACCCTGTCGCCCGGCAAGGCGCCGGCGACCATCACCACCCGCCCATTCGAGCATCGCGCCACACCGCGGCCATCAGCGCCCAGGTCATGAATCGAGACGGTTTCCCTGCTACCCGGCCACAATGAGTTTTCTCCACCGATCGTCACAAGGGAAGATAAGCTCGCACTCAACCGAAACGTGCAAAAAACGTGCGGAAACAAATTTCCGCACGCTGGATTTCTCAAAGCCCGCCTCGCCTTCCACCTGAACCTATGGAGGTCCGCATGTTCGCCGGTTCCCGCAAATCAACAAGCCGGAGTTCAACTCATTGCCATCAGCGGCACCGGGACGGACACGCTGTTCAGAAAGTGAAACGCATCCCTATTTGATCAAAATCACCCTTCGCACCTGCTCCTGTTGCCCCGGTATCGACGCCCGGACGAAGTACGCACCGCTGGCCATCGCCGAGCCGTTGAAGACGAAACCGTGGTAGCCGGCGCCACGGCGTCCGTCAACCAGTTCAGCGACCTGGCGCCCGGTGATGTTGTAAACACGGATGCAGAGGCCGGCCGGTTCAGGCAGTCCGACGACGACCGTGAGCGTCGGATTGAAGGGATTGGGATAGAGTTTCGCGATTGAGTACTCCGTAGGCATCGCATCCGGGGGGCCATCATCAACGTGAAGCGCGGAGCAATCGAAGATTTCAAAACAGTACCCATCCGCCAGGTAGGCGTAGCCGCCGGAAACCGCCACGCCGCGGGCTGTTCCATACGTGTCGTACGATCCCGCCTCCGTCGGCGCGGCCGGGTCGGAAACGTCGATCACACGGAGACCGGCGTGCCGATCCGCCAGGTAGGCGTAGCCGCCGGAAACCGCCACGCCAAGTGCTATTCCATCCGTGTCGTACGATCCCACCTCCATCGGCGCTGCCGGGTCGGAAACGTCGATCACACGCAGACCGGCCCAACCATCCGCCAGATAGGCGTAACCGCCGGAAACCGCCACTTCATAGGCCGCCCCTTCATACGTGTGAAAGTACCCGACTTCCGTCGGCGAGGACGGATCGGAAACGTCGATCACACGCAGACCGTCGCTACCATCCGCCAGGTAGGCGTAGCCGCCGAAAATCGCCACGCCACGGGCCTCTCCATACGTGGTGCACGATCCCACCTCCGTCGGCGAGGTTGGGTCGGAAACGTCGATCACACGCAGATCGTAATAATCCGCCAAGTATGCGTAGCCGCCGGAAACCGCCACGCCATAGGCATATCCAGCCGTGTCGAAGTATCCCACCTCCGTCGGCGAGGCGGGGTCGGAAACGTCGATCACACGAAGACCGGCCTCATCAGCCGCCAGGTAGGCGTAGCCGCCGGAAACCGCCACGCCAATGGCTATTCCATCCGTGTCGAAGTATCCCACCTCCGTCGGCGCGGCCGGGTCGGAAACGTCGATCACACGAAGACCGGCCTCATCAGCCGCCAGGTAGGCGAAGCCGCCGGAAACCGCCACACCCAGAGCCCATCCTTCTGTGTTGTACGATCCAACCTCCGCCGGTAAAGCCGGGTTGTAAACGTCGATCACACGAACACCGGCGTCATCATTCGCCAGGTAGGCGTAGCCGCCGGAAACCGCCACGCCAAGGGCAAATCCATCCGTGTCGTACGATCCCACCTCCGTCAGCGAGGTTGGGTCGGAAACGTCGATCACACGCAGACCGGCGTACAAATCCGCCACGTATGCGTAACCGCCGGAAACCGCCACGCCACGGGCATATCCATCCGTGTAGAAGTATCCCACCTCCGTCGGCGAGGCCGGGTCGGAAACGTCGATCACACGCAGACCGGTGCCGCCATCCGCCAGGTAGGCGTAGCTGCCGGAAACTGCGACACCATAGGCAAAGGCCCATTCATCATCCGTGTCGTACGATCCCACCTCCATCGGCGAGGCCGGATCGGAAATGTCGATCACACACAGACCGGCTCTACTATTTGCCAGGTAGGCGTAGCCGCCAGAAACTGCCACGCCGTGGGCATATCCATCCGTGGCGCAATACCCCACCTCCCTCGGTGCGGCCGGGTTGGAAACGTCGATCACACGGAGACCAGCCTCCTCAGCCGCCAGGTAGGCGTAGCCGCCGGAAACCGCCACGCCAAGGGCATATCCATACGTGTCGTAGTACCCGACCTCCGTCGGCGAGGCCGGATCGGAAATGTCGATCACACGGAGACCGGCGTTACCTTCCGCCAGGTAGGCGTAGCCGCCGGAAACCGCCACGTCATAGGCCACTCCATCCTTGTCGCACGATCCCACCGCCATCGGCGAGGCCGGGTCGGAAACGTCGACAACATGGAGACCGGCGTAACCATCGGCCACATAGGCGTAGTCACCTTCCACCACGACATCATGAGCTTGGTCCCAATAATTATACAAACTTCCAACGAGAGAGACGTTTTGCGAATCGGAAGCGACGCTGCGAACAACGTCACCACCCATGCCACGGTGCTTGTCCCCAAAACCCTCCATTCCCACCGCTTCAAACCCGGGTGCTACCCGCTCATGCGGGAGAAAACCCGGACCGTGGTGACGCGTATCGACCGCACCATCACCACCGAGTGCAATTCCACAGGCGACCAGTACGGTAAGAGCCAAGACAAGCGTTATGGTTTTCTTCATGGTTACTCCCTGGTTTAGTTGCATGTAAAACCTTGTCAAGACACGTCCGCGTCCCCATAATAAGAGTGTTGAAAAAC
>SDBV01001288.1_pt1 | contig 37896 bp, 35 predicted proteins | sample 2277081 | NCBI WGS metagenome assembly SDBV01 (sample SAMN10402039, study PRJNA504765) | marine sediment metagenome | isolation source: marine sediment core GS10_PC15, 223 cmbsf | place: Arctic Ocean: Southern Knipovich Ridge | collected 2010 | reverse complement strand
TGATCTGTTCTGCATCCATCCTGTTGTATCCTCTTAGAAAGGCCCTAAGTTTGGGCACATATATAAAATATAATCCACTTGGGGCAGTTATGCAAAAGTTTTTAAGAGTTCAGCATGAAATGTTGTGGCAAAAATTAAGCAGATGATAAGTTTTGTTTAGCCCCAAAAACAGCCAAATCCATCTTGGTCAACAATTTCAAGGAAATCTTCAAATCGATTGACTTGAGGGGCAGGTTCGTAAGGATGCCACTTCAAGTCTGCCCTTTGCCAGTAAACCTTCCAGATTTTTTGGGATCTTACAAAAGTAGCCTTAGCGACCATGCTTTCAATTTTAGACATAGGATCATCCCATTGAGGACGAATTTCAAAGATAATAACACTTTGGCCATCAATACGAAATGAAAGATCGAGTTTTTGGCGAAGATTAGCCGGATGTCTGCGTCTTTCAATAAACTCATCAGCTAACGCTTCTATTTTTTTGAATGTAAACTGTTCAAAAGCCATTTCACTCTCGAATAATGATTAGCTTGATTTCTTGCTCTGGAGAAGCTTATGCGGCAGAGGCCCCTAATATTGTTTTTGCGATGGCCAGTCCCGCCACCGTAGCCATAATGCCCAAAACCACATTTGTGCCTATGTTGATGGCGGCGGTATGCAATTGGCCCAGTTCGATGTACTTGACGGTTTCATAGCTGAAGGTTGAAAATGTAGTAAATGCCCCGAGAAAGCCCACCGTCAGAGCAGTGCGCCAGGGATGCGGGATAGCTTCGGTCGTCAGTGAGATATGCATCAGGAAGCCGATCAGTAAACAGCCGATTATATTGACTAACAAAGTCCCGAAGGCAAAACTCTTGCCAAGGGCCGCTGTGACGATGCTTCCGATACCATACCTGCTGACGGCACCAAGTGCGCCAGCGATCGCGACGAAAATAATACTTTGCATATTTATTGCTCCAAAAAGACTTTTGACGGATGTTTGTTTAAACAGGTCTCAATGCTACTATATCGACGGGTAATTGTCCAGCGGGCAAGTTTTTTGACTGTAAATGACAAAATTTTATCAGAGCCCTTGACAAATCTGCCGAGATATGGATAATCAGTCGTCTGATTGATCCCCGATAGCTCAATTGGTAGAGCGAGCGGCTGTTAACCGCTAGGTCGTAGGTTCGAGTCCTACTCGGGGAGTTTAAAGGGGGTTAGCCCATTCAGGTCGGTTGAAAGGAGTTACAGATGACGGAGTTTTTTCCTGGGGTTGGGAAGATCAAATACGAAGGTGCGGATTCGAATGATCCGTTTTCATTTAAGCATTATGACGCTGATGAGGTGATCGGCGGCAAGAGTATGGCTGAGCATCTTCGATTTGCGGTTTGCTACTGGCATACATTTAAGGGGCTTGGGGGCGATCCTTTTGGCGGGCCGACAATGCTGAGGGATTATAACAATTCCGCCGATCCGATGCAGGTCGCGGAGGACACATTGGATGCGGCGTTTGAGTTCTTTACGAAACTGGGCGTTAACTTCTGGTGTTTTCATGACCGGGATATTGCACCGGAAGCTGACGATCTGGCGGAGACGAATCGCAGGCTCGATAAGATCGTTGCCAAAGCGAAGAAACTCCAAGCAGATACGGGCGTTAAGTTGTTGTGGGGGACGACAAACGCGTTTTCGCACAGGCGTTTTATGGCAGGTGCGGGTACGAATCCTTCGCCGCAGGTTTTTGCATATGCCGCAAGTCAGATCAAAAAAGCAATGGAGATCACTTTCGAATTGGGCGGGCAAGGTTATGTTTTCTGGGGCGGTAGAGAAGGTTATGAAACGCTTCTCAATACGGATATGTCCAGGGAGTTGGATCATCTGGCAATGCTGCTAAAGATGGCGGTTGATCATAAGCAGAAAATCGGTTTTGAGGGGCAATTGCTGATCGAACCGAAACCGAAAGAGCCTACCAAGCATCAGTATGATTTCGATGCGGGCAACTGTATCGCATTTTTGCAGAAATACGATCTGATGGATCATTTCAAGATGAATATCGAGGCGAACCACGCGACGCTTGCAGGGCATACGTTTGTGCATGAACTGGCTTTGAGTGCAGCGAACGGCGTGCTTGGTTCTGTCGATGCCAACAGGGGCGATGAATTACTCGGCTGGGATACCGATCAGTTCCCGACCAATATATATGATACGGCTCTTGCGATGTATATCATCTTAAAAGACGGAGGGTTTACGACCGGGGGTTTGAATTTTGACGCGAAGCTGCGACGCCAGTCGGTCGATCCGGAAGATCTATTCCATGCACATATCGGAGCGATGGATTCGTTTGCGCGAGGTTTGAAGATCGCCTCGAAAATGTTGGATGACGGCAAATTCGAGGAAGCTGTCAAGCAGCGTTATGGCGGGTGGGACGATCAACTCGGTCAGAAAATCGAAAGCGGAAAATCCAGCTTTGACGAATTGGAAAAGTATACTCTCGAAAACGGTGAACCGGTTATCGCCAGCGGCAAACAGGAATTTTTCGAAAATATGCTGAACGAATATATCCGCTAAGGTTCGGTTATTTGTCAAGTCCGAAGAGGTCCATCCATTGGTCGGTTTCACCTTCGCTTATTCCCTGTCGTTTTTCTTTCGGCTCGGGGATGGGTTTTTTGCGGTCAAGCTGCTTCATTACTTCCGGCCAGAAAATCTCGGACCGTACGGAAACGGCTTTGCGTTTTTTTGCGGCGGCTCGTATCTGTCTGTCAGAGCTTACAACTATGAGGCTCTTCGGTGCGGTGTTGTCTGCGATCTTCTCGGCGATGATAGTGTCGGCATCTATTTCCATTCCGGAAAAGTAAACCTCAAGATCGCCGAGGCCGCCAAGAGCAGTTTTGTCCGGCGGGCCGAGTCCGTCAAAGACGACGTGTCCGTGGGTTCTTTTCTGGTGGAGGTATTCGGAAAGTATCATGCACATCGAGGCTTCGTCGAGGCCTTCAAGTTCTTCGTAAGTTTTCTGGATCGACCTGAGCAGATTGTAACCGTCAACAATGATCGGCATTTTTTACTCCGCTGAAAATCTTATCTCACCGGAAACGATGGTAGTTTCGACCTTGCCCTTTACCTGCCAGCCGTTGTATGGGCAGTTGCTGCTCTTGGAGTAGAACTTGTCGGTGTCGATGGAGAACTCTGCGTCAGGGTCGATTATGGTAACGTCGCCCCTTACGCCTGGAGAAAGCGTTCCGAGGGGCAGGTTCATGGTTTCTGCTGGACGGTGGGTCATCAGGGCGATGAGGCCGGGCCAGTCGAGGATGCCGGGGGTTATCAGTGCCTTTACATACAGAGGTAGAGCGCATTCGAGGCCTGCTATGCCGAATGGGGCGGTGAGGAACTCAAGCTCCTTTTCGCTTTGCAAATGAGGGGCGTGGTCGGTGACGAGTGCATCGACGAGGCCATTCTTGATAGCGTTTTTCAGTGCGGCGATATCTTCGGCTGTTCGCAACGGGGGATTGACCTTGTAGTTGGTATCGTAATCGGCGATGACGTCGTCGGTGAAGAGCAGGTGGTGCGGTGTGACCTCGCATGTTACGGGCAGGCCCTCTTTCTTTGCGTTTGTCATGATGCGTACCGAGCCTTTTGTGGAAATATGCTGGGCGTGGTAGCGCGTCATGGTTTTTTTGACTAATTGGATGTCGCGCCAGAGCATCATTTCTTCGCTGAGGGTATCCATGCCGGGAAGGCCCAGCTCGGTTGAATTGCGTCCAGAGTTCATCACGCCGCCAGTGCCTAACGAATTGTCCTGGCAGTGCTGGGAAACGACGAGATCGAACATGCCGGCGTATTTCAGGGCACGGAGCATGATGGCGGTATCCTGAACGCCGTCACCATCGTCGGTAAAGCCGATCGCGCCTGCCTCGTGCATAAGGCCCATCTCTGCGAGCTCTACGCCTTCGCGGCCCTTGGTTATCGCACCCATGACGTATACAAATGTCTTTCTGGCTTGTCGCCCCATCCGGTGGATGAACTCAACGCCGGTGGCTTCGTCGACAGCGGGTTGGGTGTTGGGCATGCAGACTACGGAGGTGAACCCCCCTGCTACTGCCGCGGCGGAACCGCTTGCGATGGTCTCCTCTTCCTCGTCGCCGGGTTGACGGAAATGGACATGAATATCGATGAAGCCGGGTGTGACGATCTTGCCGGCAGCGTCGATGACGATGTCGCCGGGCTTATCTATTGTGCCTACTTTTTCTACCACTTCATTGGCTAAAAGGATGTCGGTTTTTTCGTCGATGTTATTTGCAGGGTCGATGACGCGACCGTTCCTGATCAAAATTGATTTGTGTGCGTTCTTCATTTTTTGCCGCCCTTAGCTTGCTGTGCCGCCGCTTGATTTACAAGGAACAATACGCCCATGCGAACCGCCAAGCCGTTGGATACCTGTTTGAGTATTACACTGTTGGGGCCGTCGGCGACTTCGGATTCCATCTCCAGGCCCCTGTTGATCGGTCCGGGGTGCATGACGACAATATCGTTCTTGGCGCGTTTGAGCCTGTCGACGGTTAGGCCGAAGAAATGCGAATACTCCCTCACGGACGGAAATGGATTTGAGCCCATTCGTTCGAACTGTATCCGCAGCATGTTTATTACGTCGAGGTCCTCGATGACATCGTCGAGGCTGTAACTTACCTTTACGGGCAGCTCGTCTATCTTTGCGGGCATTAGCGTGGGCGGTCCGATGAGGGTGACTTCTGCGCCGAGTTTGGTCATGGCCCAGATATCGCTCCTTGCTACGCGCGAATGGGCAATATCGCCGACGATACCGATCTTCAGGCCGTCAAGGCCGCGGCCGGTTTGCTTTGCTTTACGGATGGTATAGACATCGAGCAAGCCCTGTGTCGGGTGCTCGTTAAAACCGTCGCCTGCATTTATGACACACGCGTTTATGTTTCGGGTGAGGAGTTTGGCCGATCCGCCTGCGCTGTGGCGAATGACGACGATATCGATTCCCATGGCTTCGAGATTGCGAGCGGTGTCGATAAGGGTTTCGCCTTTGCTTACGGAACTGGACTTTTTGGTGAACTCAATCACGTCGGCACTGAGTCGATTTGCGGCGAGGGTGAAACTGATGCGTGTGCGAGTGCTGTCCTCGAAGAACATATTAACAACGACCTTGCCCCTCAGGGTTGGGGCCTTCTTGATGGAACGCGTACTGATCTCCTCGAAGCCTTCGGCAGTATCGAGAATGAACTCGATCTCCTCTCTGCTGAGGTCACGGAGGCCAAGCAGATGCTTGCGGTGCCATCTGAACTTGCTTGCTTTTTGCTTTTTCAATCCTTTGTATCCCGCTTGTTTAGTTTTTAGTTTTTGGTCTTTAGTTTTTAGTTAACTGACTGTGACCTGATCCTTTTCGTCCGTTTCAAGGAACATGACCTCTACGGTCTGGCTTTGGTCGATGTCGATCTTCGTGCCCTGGAAGTCGGCTTGGATGGGCAGTTCGCGGTGGCCCCTGTCGACCAGGACAGCCAGCAAAATAACTTTGGGCCTGCCGAGAGCGATCAGTGCGTCCATCGCGGCCCTTACCGAGCGGCCGGTGTAGAGAACGTCATCGACCAGGACGATCGTCTTGCCGCTTATATCAAAGTCGATCTCGGTCGCCCGTACGGTCGGTTGATCGTTGCCGTGGGGATCGTTGAGGTCGTCACGGTATAGCGTAATGTCAAGTGCGCCACATTGGGCGTCTTTGCCGGTTTGTTCGGTGAACTTACGACAGAGCCTTTGGGCGAGAATCTCGCCCCTGCTCTTGAGGCCTATGAACGCGACTTCAGCTTCGGAAGTAGCCCTTTCGGCGACAAGGGCTGCTAAATTGTCAACCGCATCGACGACCTGCTTTGCGTCAAGTATTACTTTCATGCCTGTTTAAGCCCTAAAATACGCATTAAAATCTGAATTGAGGGGGAGTATACCACCTGCGCGGGTCCAAAGCAAGCAACTAATATCCAATGGGTATATTTCTGGCACGTCGAATCTTTTAATAATGTTTTCTCCAGGAAATTGGCTTTATTGGGTTCGTTTGGGTTCGTTTCCTTTTGGAAGGAGAGCGTTGTAAACCTTTCTATAGCAGTTACTTGCAGCACTTTTGACTCCTTGAAATTGGGTTCGTTTTCCATTTTTTTTATTATTTTGGAAGACGGCGGATTTTCCATTTCGAAAATTGGCTTTGATTGGCTTCGTTCCGTTTTGAGTTTTGGGGCAAAAAACATTGTAAGTACCTCTGCTACGAGAACTTGCGGTAAATTTTGGGCTGTTTAAATTGGCTTCGTTTTTCATAATTTTGTTTTCAAAAATGACGGGTTTTTTCATTTTTTTGTCACTTTTGGTTCGACTACGCTCACCACAGATGAACGGTTTTTTAACGCCCCTTAACCCGCAACAATCTATCTTTATTGTTAACCAGCTATTATACAAAGACGGGTGTTAGAAGTCAAGTAAATTTTGTGGTTTTTTTCACATATTTGAAAAAACTGTGTCACATTTTGGCGTCTCGCTGCTCTATGTGTAAAAACAACCTGGAAAAATCTGGATTTTTTCAAAAAAACACTTGACAACTCTTGAAGGTCGCCTATAATGGATCTAATTAGTGGGGGAACAATTTGATAGTGGAGGCAGAAGGAACATGAAGAAGGCACTTGTGATCATTCTGGTAGGTATCCTTGTAAATTTTGCTAATGCGGCTTTAGTATTGTCAGTATCGGGGCCCGGTGTGACCCACACTGGCGGCAGTAATTATCAGATCGACGAAGGCACTGTAGCTACCGTAGATGTTGTTTCCAGTACTGGTAGTTATTCTGGCATTTTGATCCTTACGAACTGTCCGGCTGTTGCGAGTTTTGTGAATCTGCCTCCCGGCGTGTCTAATGGAGCCGCTATCGGTAGTTATTCTAATTGTTACATGGATTTCATGAATTTTAGTGGTGGTTCAGGAACTCAGGTCTCCGCCGATGTCCAGGCCAATGGTACTGATACGCAAACTTTTGCGATCGTACTGAGCGATATGATCTTACCTGTGGTTTTAGATCAACTGAACTTTACCATTGTGGGTTTGCCCAACTCACTTACCCTGCTTTCTCCAAATGGCGGTGAGAGTTTAACTGCAGGGACTACAGAGACAATCAGTTGGTCAAGTACCGGATCGATCAGTAACGTATCACTTGAATACTCCGATGATAATGGTCTTGCATGGGATGTAATTACGGCAAGTACAGCTAACAACGGGCAATATGACTGGACGGTGCCGGAGGTGACATCCGATGAGTGTCTTGTGCGTGTGAGCGATGCGAGTGACGCCGGGGTGAACGATGAAAGCGATGCGGTGTTTACGATATATGTCTGTTTGCTTGATAGCCCTGCTGATACAAACAGAGACTGTAAAGTTACTATTCTGGACCTGGCGATGGTAGCCGCTGACTGGCTGAAAAATGGTAATCCTTTCGACCCGGATTATTTGCCATAAATAAAACTTGATTTTGGAGGCACAGGAATATGAAGAAGGTGCTTGTGAGAAGCAGTGGTATAATCAAGAAACAAATTCTATATTGCCTGATCCTGTCTCTATTGGCAAGCAATCTCTACGCCGATTGGACGTGGCAAATATACGATGTTGACATTTGGCCAGCCCATCCAACCCCAACCGATCGTTTTGACATCGATCTCTCTGGTGAGTGGGGCAGCAGTTGTGTTCCCATTGGTTCCGATGTCTCGGTAGCTGGCAATGATATTTTCATCGAAGTTTATTTCGTGGATCCTTCTACACTGTGTGCTACTGTGATGACATCATGGCACCAATCTGTAGAAGTTGGTCCTCTGGCCACCGATACATACAACATCTACGTTAATGACGACGAGGGTCCTGGCCATATCTGGATTGGCAATGTCAATGTGAGTTTTCCCGTAGTAGTGACCTTGCTTTCGCCTGATGGCGGTGAAACGCTACAGGCTGGTGATGCGCACTCTGTCACATGGTCGAGTAGCGGATCGATCAGCAATGTCAAACTTGAATACTCGACTAATAACGGTGCGGGGTGGACCGTGATCACTGCAAGTACGGCTAATGACGGGCAATATGACTGGACAGTGCCTGAGGTGACATCCAGCCAGTGCCTTGTGCGCGTAAGCGATGCAAGTGACGCCGGGGTCAATGATGAAAGCGATGGGGTCTTTAATATCTACGTATGTGAAATCTCAACCTCAGCGGATACGGATGGGGACTGTGAGGTTGGAACTGCGGATCTGTTAGCAGTAGGGGCTGACTGGCTTCGTAATGGTAATCCGTTTGAGGCAGGTTTCACTGAAGCACCGGCAGGGATGGTCTTTATTGCCAATGGCGAATATGATATGGGCGACCATGCAGGTGGCGGCGACGCTGACGAACTGCCCTTGCATACCGTTTATATCGATGCCTTTTACATCAATAAAAATGAAACTACGAACCAGCAGTATTGCGATTATCTCAATGCTGCCAAATCGGGTAGTGAAATAAAGGTCGCAAGCGGCATCGTGTATGCGATCGGTGACGATAGTAACAGTCTTCCTTACCTTTCCACAACATCGGCTTCAACCGGTCCTCCGAATTACAGTGAGTACAGCCAGATCGCCTATTCCGGCGGGACATTTAATGTTATCACCAGAGACAGCCAAAGCATGGCCGATCATCCGGTAGTGAATGTAAGCTGGGACGGAGCAAAAGCGTATTGCGATCATTACGGTTTGCGTCTACCGACCGAAGCGGAGTGGGAATATGCCGCCCGCGGCGGGGCCTATTACTATAAGTATCCGTGGGGGACGGATGTGATCAATCAGAGTCTGGCCAATTATAAGGATGGCGGATTTGCTAATCCTCTTGGCCTAACGGCGATGCCTTATACGAGCAATGCAGGTTACTACGGCCCGCAAGGTGGTTACGGTCTCTGTGACATGGCGGGTAACGTATACGAGTGGTGCAGCGATTGGTATGACTCTGGTTATTACAGCGTAAGTGCGACGAATAACCCGACCGGTCCTGCAAGCGGAACCATGCATATTTTCCGCAGCGGCACATGGGGCTTTGAAGGGACTCAGTGCAGGGTATCTTATCGCGGCGCAAGTATCGATATCTGGGGCAACACACTCGGATTCCGTGTTGTCATGGATCTGGACTGATGCCGCTGTCTCAGGCTATTTTGGTGAATATTTGAATTTTTGGCCTCCTAATGAGGCGTCTACCATCAGGCCCTTGTCGGTCATGAGGAATACGGCCATTCCATCTTTGTAGTCGGCTTTGGCGGCTGCGCCTGCGGTGATAGCAACAGCGGTCGCCTGAGCGGAAAAGGCAAAATGCTCCACTCTGAATCTATCAAGGTCCTGCTTATCCCTGAAGAAGATTATCTCGCGGAAGAACTCGCCACCGAATGAAAACCCGAACGTCGCCTGCGTCAGGCTACAATAGCCGACCATGCGTCCACGTTCATAGACATGGCCCTTGCCGCCTGCTCCGCCGATGACGAACGCACCCTTTAGAACCTTGGGCAGTACGGCGTAGCCATAAGAATTGTCGAAATAGGTCTGAATGCCGGGGTCCTCTGCCTTGAATTCCGCAATAGCCCCCTTTACCCTGATCGCAAGAACATCCTTGGACGCAACGGTCTTAGGGGTCGTAGCGCACCCGCAAAACACAACTAATACCAATACACCCAAAATTACAGATACTTTTCTCATTGTCAGCTCCTTTACCATTGCTAAAAGTTTAACCCAGTTAATACCTACACGCCAGCCATTATAGCTGGTGCGGGCAATGGTTCAATAAGTATTTACCTGATTTTTGGCAACTGGCAGAATGTGAAAATTAGCCGGTTAGAATGACCTCTGCTCTGTTCGGGAGATGATCTCGTTTTGGAGGTCGGTTCCGATGTCGATGAAATAGTCGCTAAAGCCGGCTACTCTTACGATGAGATCGCGATTTTCCATGGGATGGGCTTGGGCGTTGCGCATGGTTTCGGAGTCTATGACATTGAACTGTATGTGGTGGCCGTCGAGTTTGAAATACGACCGGACCAAAGAGCCAAGTTTTTTTATGTCCTGTTCGCTTTCGAGAACTTGCGGGTTGAATTTCATATTCAAGAGGGTTCCGCCGGTCCTTGCGTGGTCGATCTTTGACGCGGACTTTATGACCGCGGTGGGACCTTTGACATCTGCGCCCTGGGACGGGGAAATTCCATCCGATAAGGGCTGGCTGGCATTTCTTCCGCTTGGCAGTGCGCCAACTACCGAGCCGAAGTAAATGTGTACTGTTGTCGGGAGGAGGTTTACGCGGTATTTTCCGCCCTTGGTATTCGGGCGGCCATTGAGACGGTCGTAATAGGCATGGAAAACTTCCTGCATTATGGTGTCGGCATAATCGCAATCGTTTCCGTATTTGGGGGTTTCATAGAGCAGGACATTTTGCATCTGTTTGTGGCCGCGGAAATCGGAATCGATGGCGTCGAGCATATCGGACCAGGTGATATTCTGCTTGTCGTAGATGTGATATTTCATGGCGACAAGAGCATCTGTAACACTTGCAATGCCGACGCCCTGAATGTAGGTCGGATTATAGCGTGCTCCACCGCAGTGATAATCGACGCCGCTTGCGATGCAATCGTCCATCAAGATTGACATAAACGGTGCCGGAAGCAGATCGGCGTAAAGCCTTTCGATGGCGTTGTTGCCTTCGATCTTTAAGTCGATGAAATACTTAAGCTGGGTTTTGTAGGCGTCCATGAGTTCATCGAAGGAGTTGAATGTTTCTACCTGGCCGGTTTTGGGGCCAAGTTGGGAGCCTGTTTTCGGATCGATGCCGTTGTATAGAGCAAGCTGAAATATTGCGGGCCAGTTTATGTATCCGGTAAGGGTGCAGCTTTCCTTGCCGAAAGCAGAGACGGTTACACAGCCAGAAGGGCCGCCGGCGCGAGCGTCGGTGAGAGTCTTTCCGTCCTGCAGCATTTCCTGAACGATCACATCGGAGTTGAATACGGAGGGCTGACCGTTACCGTTTCTTATTACGCGGCAGGCGCTTCTCAGGAATCGGTCGGGATTCTTTTTGCTGATCTGAATGCAGGAACTCGGCTGGGTCAGGCTCATTTCCTCGACGACGTCGAGCATCAGGTATGAAACTTCGTTTACCGCGTCCGATCCGTCTTCGGGATGGACGCCGCCGATATTGATCAACGCAAAGTCCGTGTAGGTTCCGCTTTGCTCTTCGGTGATACCGACTTTCGGAGGGGCGGGTTGATTATTGAACTTGACCCAGAAGCATTGCAGAAGCTCCTTTGCGTTATCTTCGGTTAGGGTGCCGGTCGTGAGGCCGTCAGTGTAGAAGGGATTTAAATGCTGATCCAAGCGGCCCGGATTGAACGAATCCCATGTGTTCAACTCGGTGATGACGCAAAGGTGCACGAACCAGTACGCTTGAAGTGCCTCGTGGAAAGTACGGGGAGCGTGTGCCGGGACGTGTTTGCATACTTGTGCGATATGTTCGAGTTCCTGGCGACGAACGGGATCATTTTCGGCGGCGGCTAACCCAATCGCTTTTTTTGCATAACGGTTTGCGAATGTGATTATCGCATCGGCACAGATACTCATAGCCTCGTATTCCAGTTTCTTACTCTGGGCTTCGGGGTCGCTCGCTAAGTCAAGCTTTTGCCGGCGATCATCTATCTCGGCTTTGAAATCGAGCATTCCCCTGTGGTATATCTTGTCGTCGAGTATTGCATGGCCGAACGATCGCTGCTCCATGAACTCGGTAAAAATGCCGGCGTCAAAGGCAGCTTGCCACTGCTGGCTCATCGCAGAGAAAACTTTTTCACGCATTGTCCGGCCGGACCAGAAGGGTATGATATGTTCCTCATATACCTGCCGCACCTGGTCACTGACGATAAAAGGCGTGCGCTGGCGCTTATGCATGATACGCAGATCCTCCAGGCTATGACAGCATAGCTCGGGATAGGTTGGCGTAGCTTTTGGCGCCGGGCCGCGTTCACCGACTATCAATTCACCGTCATTGATGCAGATGGCTTTATTGCTCAGGATGAACTCGAATGCTCTTGCCCTGAAGACAGGTGAGGTCTGATCGTCGTTATGGGCCTGCTGATAAAACTGTGTCAGAAGTTCGGCTCGCTCGGTTGAGACATAGGGCAGAGTATCAATGCTTTGCTGTCTCAATTTTTTGACACGATCATTCATCTTTGTCCTAACTATCTATTCTCTAATACCGGATCTGCCCAAACCCTTCACTACAGAGTTTACCAGATCATCATCGCAATTGCCAAAGGAACTAATATTCGCATCGCCGGCTAACCGGGAAGATTTCTCCACTCCGCCGGGATTGTAAGGTAATACATCGACCCGGACATGACCTGGCAGGGATGCGGCGAACTGTGCGGTAGCGGTAATGTTTTCTTCGGTGTCGTTAAAACCGGGTATAACGGGCATTCGGATCACGAGATCATGATGCTGGTTGGCCATGTATCTGATATTTTCCAGAATGAGTTTATTATCGAAACCCGTATATTCCTTGTGGAGTTGGGAGTCGGTGTGTTTAATGTCGCACAGGAACAGGTCAACATACGGGCGAATGCTGTCCAGCACCTTCTGCTGGCAGTAACATGTCGTATCCAATGCCGTGTGTATTTCCTGATCTTTGCAGGCTTTTAACAGTTCCAAGAGAAACTCGGGTTGCATTAATGGTTCTCCGCCGGAAACTGTTACCCCCCCGCCAGACTCATCGTAAAACACAATATCTTTCGCGATCTCTTCCATCAGTTCATCGACAGTTTTTGTTTCGCCGATGATCTCTCTGGCTCTGCCGAGACAGCTGCTAACGCAGTCTCCGCATCGGCTGCACTGGTCAATATCTGTCGATGGTTGGTTACCGGCGAATGAAATTGCCCCGGTCTGGCAGATCTTTTCACAATGACCGCATCCGGTGCATCGGCTGGACCGCCATACAGGTTCCGGACAGAGACGCCAGCTCTCCGGATTATGACACCATCTGCATTGCAGCGGACAGCCCTTGAAAAATACCGTGGTACGAATACCGGGGCCATCGTGGATGGCATACTTCTTTATATCAAAGATGACCCCTTCATTCTTCAAGATAACACTGCTTTCGCTTTGGACGTGACAGTATGCATAAAACCGCCTGAATAACGGATATAGTAACATAAAAAATCAAGATTGTCAAACAAAAACTGCATTATCGCCTACAGCAAACAGCGAATAGGCATAAAAAAAGAGAGCTCGCTTTTTGCCCGGCGAACCCTCTTTTAGAGGAGGAGGAAAAGGTTTTATTAATTGTTTCATTGGTAGTACGCCGGCAACCGGTCAGGGTTCTGGAGAATTCTGCAAAATGTAAAAAAAATTCGTTTAATACCGGCCTAAAATTGTCGATATTGGGTTTATAGTGCCGCTCAGGTACGTTTAACCAGTGAAATCGTTATAATGTTTGCTATCAGCCCTTTTGGCTGTTATAATACAACAATGGAGACAGCCGTTGGTAGAGACTCGTTAATTTTGAAAGACTACAATGAACGCTGACACTAATATTGAACTTGATCACAACACCAATTCCGAACTTACTATAAATTCAAAAGTTTACCCAAGCAGTGACGGGGCCATGCTCAGCATGACAGATATGCTGACCTATTTCGAAAAACACGGCGCATTGCGTGTCTCGGACCTGCACATCAAGATAGGAGCCGTCCCTGCCTACCGGATCGACGGTGAACTGGTAAAACTTAAAGGGGCCGTGGTCACCGATGAATTAGCAAAGCAACTTATCTTCCCGCTGATCGGCAAAGCACAAGTACAGGAACTTAAAAATAAACATACCGTTGACTGCTCTTACCGGTTTGGCAATTTGCAGTTTAGAATAAATGTCTTCAAGGAAAATGACGGGATATGTGCCGCTATTCGCGCGCTGGGTCTTGATATCCCGAAGCTCGATGACATTGGTTTTCCCAACTCTGTCTATGAAGATATCGCAAAGCAAAAACACGGGCTGGTGCTGTTTACCGGTATCACCGGAGCCGGCAAGAGTACGACGATCGCCTCGATCATTCAGCGCATAAATGAAACGAGGGCTTGCCGCGTTATAACGCTTGAGGACCCGATCGAGTATCTATTCTCACAGGGAAAATCGCTGATATCTCAGCGCGAAGTCGGCAGGGATGTCAGTTCTTTCGGCGATGGGCTGCGGTCGATGATGCGAGAGGATCCTGACGTTATCTTCGTCGGTGAGATGCGCGATGCCGAAACGGTATCGATGACGCTGACTGCCGCTGAGACGGGGCATCTGGTTTTTTCGACGCTGCACACACGAGATGTTATTGGGTCGCTGACACGGATCATGGATTACTTCCCGTCCGGCAAACAGGATGAGGTTCGCAACCAGCTTTCGCTCGGGTTGAACTATGTGATCTGCCAGAAACTCATACCAAAGAAAAAAGGTGACGGGCGTGTAGTAGCTATGGAGATACTCAACAGCAATTACGCCATAAGCAACCTTATCCGCAACGGCAAGATCGAACAGATATACTCGCAATTGCAGATCAAAACCAACGACCGACCGGATGAGAAGATGATAACGCTTGAACGTCATCTGGCAAGACTGGTTAAAACAGGTGTTGTCGATCTGCTTGAAGCGCAGAAATGGGCCAATGACCATAAAACCTTTATTGACGCGATGAACACCGACGAAGACATCAACATCAGCTAATATAATTGTAAGCTTAGCGAACCAATGACTATATCGTTTCACTGTCCACACTGCGGCATTTTTTATGCTGCCAACGACCAGCATAGCGGTAAGCGCGTAATGTGCCAGAAATGCTGGCAGATCTTTATTATCCCAGCCGAGGATCATGGCGAAGCTGAAATGATAATCGCCGAAACGGATGACTCGCTCGACGGGCCGATCTCCGGATTTTATCGTGCGGCGCTGGTTGAGAATCTCAGAGAATTCACCAAACCGGCGATCATCGGGCAACTATTGTTTATCACAACGGCAATTACACTGACATTCTTTCTTGCTGATAAAAATGGTATTTTGACCGTGTGCTATGAAGCTGTCAACCTCAAGGAATTCATGCTCATGCAGAGCGAAAAAGAAATCCCCGTAATACTCGGGCATCTGGCGGCCCTGGTGGCGTGGGGCTGTTTGTTCTGGCTATATATACAGGTCATCTATGCTTCGGCATTCGGGACGAGTTTCAATTCCGAGATAGACATCGTCGAAAGTGCCGGCAACTTTCTGACCAACGCTTTCAGGTCGTTGTGCATCTTTGCCGTTGTATTGGCTGTGCTTTTTTTACCGGCAGGGGTCACTGTTTTGATAACCAAAATGACGGCGGTGAACTTGTCAATCCTTACCGGCTTGTTTAGACTTGCAGGTGTATTTATGCTTCCCATGGCTCTGCTAACGGTTACGGCGAGCCGGGATATCTTCATGGCATTTCGCCTCGACTATTTTGTCAAAGCGGTCAAAAAAGGCATAAAGCCGTACCTGGTGGTCTTTGCCCTTGTGCTGCCGATATTTTTGGTACAATGGAATGTTGAAACATACGGGCCGTTGCGGAACGCACATTTTTCTGTCATAATACTGCATCTGCTTGGCAATATTGCCGCCGGTTTCCTTATGCTGGTGGCCGCTCGTACTACGGGGTTGTTCTATCGACATTACAGTTGTTATATGGCATGGTGAGGATCAAAAAGATGTTTTGCAAAGACAATAACAAAGAGCCGACGGTATGACTATATCATTTCGCTGTCCACATTGCGGTAACTTTTGTGCGATTGATGACCGGCATTCCGGCAAGCGCGCGACGTGTCAGAAATGCTGGCAAATCTTCATCATCCCAGCCGAGGACCATGGCGAAGCCAAAAAGATAATCGTCGAAACGGATAATCCACTCGACGGGCCAATCTCCGGGTTTTATCGTGCGACGTTGGTTGAGAATTTCAAAGAATTCACCAAACCGTCGATCTTGCCGCAACTTTTGTTCATTACAATGATAGTTACCCTGAAATTTTTCTTAGCTGACATATATGGTATCCGAATCCTTGTCTTCTTTATTCCGTTAGGCCTGGTTACCTCCCTGATCGTATGGGGCTCTTTGTTCTGGCTATATATACAGGTTATATACACCTCGGCGTTTGGCACAAGCCTCATTTCTGAAATAGATGCCAAAGGTATCGGCAGCTTCCTTGCCAACGCCTTAAAAGCTTTATACACATTTATCGTTGTACTGGTGGTGCTTTTTTTGCCGGCAGGCGTTTGTGTCTTGATAACCAAAAAGACGGTAGTGAACTTGTCGATTCTTGCCGGCTTGTTTGGACTGGCGGGGGTGTTTCTATTGCCTATGGCATTGCTAACAGTTTCGGTGGGCCGGGATATTTTCATGGCATTTCGCCTGGACTATTTTGTCAAGACGGTCATAAAGGGTATAAAGCCGTACCTGGTGGTTTTTGCCCTTGTGCTGCCAATATTTCTGGTACAATGGAACGTTGAAACATACGGGCCGTTGCGAAATGAGCATTTTTCTGTCGTAACACTGCACCTGCTTGGCAATATATTCGCCGGTTTCCTTATGCTGGTCGCAGCTCGCGGAATAGGGCTGTTCTATCGACATTACAGTTGCTATATGCTATGGTGAGGATCAGAAAGATGTTTTGCAAAGAAAGTAACGAAGGGCAGGCTATATGAGTGTCCATTTTTATTGCCCCAAATGCAAACAACTCTGCGCCTTTGACGAGGTGCACATCGGCAAATCGGCCCGATGCCTTTCCTGTGATCAGCACTTTATCATACCCGAAAAAAGCCAAACAAAACCCACGCTCGTCGAATCCGATCCCGGCGTCCCCCTCGCTGGCTTCTATCGCGCAATAACTGTCGGCAACTGCAAAGCGTTTGTAAAGGGCAGTTCCCTTGCCGGGGTGGTGTTCGTGGTAGCTCTTACGGCTCTTAGATTCTTCGTAGGGCATACCGATTTTTCCTTCACCTTGCCCGGCTTCCGGGTCCAGTTGCCAACCGGCTGGTTCGCTCATATATTTGGTATCTGTTGTACATGGTGGTATTACATACAAACTGTCCGCTGGACGATCTTCGGTGAAGATGACTTTCCAGAAGTCAATATTGGCAGAGGTTTTGAACTTGCAGGGGAAATGATCAAATCGTCTTATCTTTTCCTGTGCGCATTCGCAATAGCGGTATTGCCATTTGTGATCATTATTACAATCCTGAAATCGCACGTTATCGATTCACCCTACCTGAATATCGGCTTGGCGCCGGGGATATGTTTGTTTCCAATGACACTTCTGCTTATTTCCGGAGGCAGCCAGTTGTGGATGGCTTTTCGCCCTGACTATGTCGTCCAACCGGTGATCAAGGCTCCCCTTGCATACACCGCGGTCGTGGCGATCTTTGCGATCGCGTATTTTGTCCACACGATAACCCCCGGCTATGGCGAATTGCAGGGTCACGGCGATCTTGCCGTCGGTTTGTATTTGCTGGCCGACATCGGTGCAACACTCCTGGCCCTTGCCGCGATGCGAACAATAGGCCTCTTTTGCAAGCACCACACCTGCTACATGCCATGGTTATAATGCCAGATACATTCCGGCCTCAAATAATTGCAAGTCATTATTCGGATGACCCTTTTATGCGACTATTTCTTATTTGAGTCCGGATTCGCATCTATCCTGGCCATATCTTCTGTGGAAAATTTGCTGTTTGCTATCGGTCCGGGCTCCCAGCTTTTCTCAAACTTGCTCGGTACTGCTTTTTTGACCGGTATCACAAACACCTCTTCACCTGACGCATCTTTTTCTATTCGCCCGCCACTGCGAACGACCGCGTCCCGCGCAAGCTTTTGGCATACCTCAATAAGCTTCGGGAAAGTATAAGGCGTATGACTGAACTTGCCCTCAGGATCCATCGCCGACGTAAACCTTTCCGGCACCTGCTCTAATCCCATCGACGTAAACAACACTCCCGCAGCACTCGACGGGTTACAGTCGCTGTCCTGCCCGCACCGCATCGAAACGATTATTGTCTTATCCGGGTCGCCCTGGCCGTACAGCAAACCCATCACGATATACGCCCCGTTGATCTTGGCGTCAATATTGGCAATGTGTGTCGGGCCATCGCAGGCATACTTGCGGAAAGCCGGGTTCTTCTGATATTTCGCCTCGATCTTCTCCCAACTCTTTACCCAGTCATTGGGGTTTTCTTTGTACCACCCGATTACGTCGGTTACCATCTGATAATACAGGCTCTGCTTGGGTATGCACGCAATTCCTGCGCGAATTATTTTTTCAATATCCGTCTCAAAGAATGCTGTCGCATACATCCCGCTTACGAACTGACCGGCATAAAGGCCGTCGCCATAGTTCATCATTCGCCCGAATTTTTCGCCGAGAGCTATGGTAATATTCGGCATAGCCGGTGCGATCAGCCCTGCATAATCGGCTTCGATCTGATAATCGATATCGTCACTGTGTTTGCTAAACTTCGGATGCCCGGAATCCGGTGGAGCGATACCTTTTCTTAAATTATTCCGACCATGCTTGTTCGCATGCCAAAGCCGATAGCCGCTGTTGGCAAAATCGATGCCGGCTTGGGCGTATGAAACATCGAACCCGTAGAGCTCAAGCGTCCGCAAGAATGTCATCTCGACATAAATATCGTCCTGATAGAATTGGTTCACCGTCTCCGGCTTCCACGCGGGCACTTTATCTTCCGGTGCGATCCGTTCCAAGTATTTAAACTCAGTAGGCGCTGCCCATCCGACACCTGCCATCTGGCCGATCCAACCCGCCGTCATCTTGCTGACATATTCTTTAGCGGTTATTCTGCGATACTCAACATCGCTTTGTGCCTCATCCGTTTTACATCCTGCAATAACAAAACTTACTGCCAGTACCGCTGCTATCATTCTATTTGTCTTCATCTTACATTTCTCCTTTAATTGGTTAATTCGAAGCTACCTTTAAGTCCTTCGGCGGAATTGGGCCCTATCCATAGATCGAACTTGCCCAGTTCGGCTACAAAGTTCATGTTTATATCATAAAATCTTAAGTCGTCTGTGCTGAGTGTAAATGTAAGGGTTTTGGTCTGTCCGGGCTTTAGCGATATTTTTTCAAATCCTTTAAGCTCCTTTACGGGGCGGGTAACGGAACCGGTAATGTCATGGATGTAAAGCTGGACAATTTCTTCGCCGGGATATTTGCCCGTATTCTTAATGTCAGCACTTACAGTTAAAGAGCCGGACATGCTTACCTTATCTTTTTCGATCTTCAGGTTTTCGTATTCAAATGTTGTGTAGCTCAGGCCAAAGCCGAACGGCAAAAGCGGAGTATTCGGCACATCGATATATTTTGTTGTATAAGGGTCGGTTGGATCCTCCGGCCTGCCGGTATTTTTCATGTTATAGAATATGGGTATCTGCCCGACATTCCTCGGAAAGGTAACCGTAAGTTTGCCAGCTGGGTTGTACTCTCCAAATAGCACATCGGCTATGGCGTTGCCGCCCTGCACACCCGGATGCCAGGCGATCAGTACCGAATTGACATTTTCCAGCATCCAGCCAATAGTCAGCGGTCTGCCCGTAAACAGAACCACCACTATATCTTTGCCTGTTGCGTGTATCTGATGCAGAAGTTCTCTTTGAACGCCCGGAAGATCGAGGTTCGTCCGGCAATGCGCTTCACCGTTAAGCTCCGCCGATTCTCCAATCGCCATTATTACTACATCTGAATTGTTTGCAGCTTCTAATGCTTCGTTAAAACCGTCTTTCGACGTATCCAGTACATCACAGCCTTTTGCATAGTTTATTTCGCAATTTGGCAGAGCTTTTTTGAGCCCATCCAGCATGGTAACAACATCTTCTTCTCGGCCACCGAGTGACCATGTTCCGAGCATGTCTTTGCGGCTATTGGCCAGCGGACCGATGAGAGCTATGGATTTTACATTTTTTTTCAGCGGTAAAAGCTGATTTTCATTTTTCAAAAGCACCATCGATTCCCTTGCCATTTGCCGGGCGATTTCAAGGTGCTCATCGGCAAGCATCACCTTCGGTGCAATAGCAACATCGGTGTATGGATTCTCAAATAATCCTGCGCGGAACTTAACCCGCAGTATCCTGCTAACTGCCTCATCAATAATGCTTAGCGGAAACTTGCCCTTACGGACCAACTCATCAAGATGGTCAATGTAGCTGCTGCTGACCATTTCCATATCCACCCCCGCGGTCGCTGCTATCACAGCTGCCGCTTGTTCATCCTCTGCGACCCCGTGGTCAATAAGCTGCGTCACGGACTTCCAGTCACTCAGGACAAAGCCTTCAAATCCCCATTCGCCGCGAAGTATATCGGTCATCAGAAACCTGTTTCCGCTAACCGGAACACCGTTAATGTCATTGAACCCGCTCATGATCGTCGCCGCACCCTCCTCGACACCTGCCTTAAATGGCGGCAGATAGACATTCCGCAGAACACGTTCCGGGATATCTGTCGTGTGGTAATCCCTGCCAGCTTGTGCCGCACCATAACCTGCAAAATGTTTCAGGCATGCCGCGATCCGTTCGCTGTCGCCATAGTCGTCACCCTGAAAACCACGCACCTTCGCCCTGGCCATCAGCGAACCAAGATATGTATCCTCACCAGCGCCTTCGACGATGCGGCCCCACCTCGGATCACGCGCGATATCTATCATCGGTCCAAACGTCCAGTCTATCCCGGCTGCTCGCGCTTCTCTGGCGGCGATCTTGGCGGTCCTTTCGGCAAGGGCCATATTCCAGCTTGCAGCTTCTGCCAGCGGAACAGGAAAGATCGTCCGGTGTCCGTGAATGACATCGGCTCCGAAGATAAGCGGGATACCAAGACGCGACTGTTCAACGGCAATTCTCTGAAAGCGGTTGCGTTTTTCGATGTCGAAGAAATTCAAGAACGATCCGACCCTGCCAGCTCGTATTTCATTTTCCAGTATCAATGACTCTTTGCGGTATATCTCGTGCATCTGGCTCATCTGGCCGAGCTTTTCTTCAAGCGTCATTTTCGCAAGCAGTTTTTCTACACGTCTTTCAATATCAGGCGAAAGGTTTGGCTTGCCGACCTTAGCCTCTTTAACACAGCCGCAGCATACAACAAAAAACAACAGTCCAAGAAAAACCGCTTTCCGAGTCTTCATGTAACCCCTTTTTTTTGCACACCATAATTGTAATAGGATCGATGCTTTTGAATACATCAATTTAATATAGTCCAAATCATGAAAGTTGTCAAGAAATTCCTCATCTCGTCAACCTGGAGTTTGCGTAAGAAGAATTGGTAAAAACGATGCGTCTCTTAAATAAGGCTATCAAAATCCAGTTCATTTGTCACGGTTTACCTGCCGAAGCCGGGATTAGAACTATTCCAGCCAGACATCAATCCTCTTGTACTGGCGAAGTCTGATCTTCTCGGCTATTTCCGGGCCAAGGTGTCGGTCTGTGATCTCTGTCTGTTTGTCCAGTAGATATCGCACCGGCACAACGGCGTTACTGCCGAAAGTGTCCTGTCTGGATTCATTATGATATATCAATAGTGTTTTTCCCAGTAGCGTGCAAGCAAATGAATTCTTTGGGACAGTCAGCGGCTGATCGTTCCAGTTGATGCATGTATCATCTTCTGTAAACCATTTGCCCGGTAACACTGGACTGAGCTTGAAAGAAAGTTTGCCGTTTTCCACGGAAAATGGTTTTGTTCCTACGGTCATGATCAACCACATGTGAATGAATTCAGCGGTCGCTCCACTTAATCGGGCAACATATCCACGTCCACGAGCCCCGGCGTCCGGACATGCCGACGATGCGATAAAAGAGCTGTTTTCCAGTATGCTTCTTCCATATTGCCCCGGGTCCATGAAAGGCACCAACATTGTCCGGGCATCTTTAAAGAACTCTTCGTGAGCGCCCGCGCGTAACAGTTCAAGCAAATATTTGTAGGACATGTGCGTCCATATAGATTCGTTTTCAAACCAGCCCTTTGAAAATGTGCGTGCTCTACCTATCTCGGCGGGACAAGAATCCAGGGACTCATTCAACTTATACATTTGCAGCTTGGTATCAAACAGAGGACTTTTTTGCACAGCTTTATATATCGTGCGGACACGGTCAAGGTCCGAGATACGAAGTAAGTGAACCTGCCCCTCAAGGAAAAGGGGCAAAGGATTCTGCGTAAACTTTTCAATTTCTTCAAGGATATTTACTTGTGCAGATAAGGCTTTGCGGTACTTGCCAGATGTATTAGCCCGCAAGACAGGTTTGCTTTTATAGTATGTGTGCATCAGATCGGTGCTGCGATCAATACATTTTTCAACAGCGCCTTTAGCCCTCTTTACAATTCCTTCCAGTAATGTTTTTAGTTTCTGTCCGGCAACAAGGCGAGTTTGAGTTGTCGAGTTATGATAAACTTTCTCTCTGTATTTTTCTCTTATTGTGGCCGCTCGATCCCAGCAATACTCCAAGTTGTCCATATCCCCGATCACCTCATCAATGAAATCGGCTACGATCAAGGGTAATTTTGTGTCAGGCATCTCGGACAAGTTGGTTAAAAGCCAGGAAGCAAGACGGGCAATTTCGGCACTCTGGCTCACAGAAGAACCAAACAAACCGGGCAAGCCATTAAGCGCATCATCCCATCCGGGGCGACCAGCTTCCATCTCTATGCCCCTGCATTCATAGTCAAAAGAAACCGCCTTGATACTAAGCAATGCACAAAGCTTTCCGAATATTGTCACCTTTGGCAGATCAACATGAGTAGCTGGAGAATCGACTACTGAATTCAGTTGCATTAAGCCTTTCTTCTTGAGCAAGTATTTATTTTTGCGGTCAACAACCGGAACGGATGATAACACAATCAATTATGCCTCAGAAAAATTGACACCAAATTTGACACCTGCGGCTTTCTCTGGATGTAAGGGGTTGGCAATGATTGGCACCGAAGCTGTCGATTTAACCGTAACAGCGGCAAATGGTAAGTGCCTAAATGACAGTAGATTAGGCGGCAAAAATAACCGCTTGTCATCGGCTGTCATAGGTAAAATGGAACTACGCCCGGCAGGACTCGAACCTGCGACCCCTGGTTTAGGAAACCAGTGCTCTATCCGCTGAGCTACGAGCGCATACTTGCCCGAAAGCAAACTCTGCCGACATCTCGAGTGCGGCAGCAACTCATAGAATATCCTGAAAATACTTAAAAATCAACCCCAAAATCCAATCACCGGCTGCAAAAAACTAACGCGAAGATCCATATTCTTTCATTATATCAATTAAAGCCGTTATAAACTCATCAAACTGCTGCGTGGTGTGTTCGTACTGCACAGAAACTCTCAGCCTTGCCGTGCCTTGCGGAACCGTTGGCGGCCGTATCGGGGCGACGAAAAAACCCTTCTCGAAAAGGGCCTGCGAAACAGCCATCGTTTTTTTGTCATCACCGATAATGACCGGCACGATCTGGCTGGTACTGGCGCCTGAATCAAGGCCCGCGTCATGAAGTCTTGCCCGAAGATATGCAGCGTTGTCTGCAAGTTTTTGCCTTCTTTGGGGCTCATTCAGAATAATTTCAAGCCCAGCCGAAACCGCCGCGCAAGTTGCCGGCGGAGCAGCCGTCGTATAGATAAACGAACGCGCCTTATTTATTAGATAGTCGATCACAACCTGCCTGGCCGCTATGATCGCACCTGCAGCGGCCATTGCCTTGCCCATCGGGGCGACAATAATATCGATCTGATCCAGCACACCGGCTTCTTCGGCTAATCCTTTTCCATTTGCGCCGAAGCAACCGAGCGCATGAGCTTCGTCTACGATTAGGATCGCATCGTGAGCGGCCTTCAATTCGACAAGCCGCTTTAGATCGGCTCGGTCGCCGTCCATCGAGAAAATGCTCTCGGTAACGATGAACTTACGGGCATATTTTTCTGTCTTTAGCAGCCGCGCCAGCTTATCAGGTTCGTCCCGGCGAAAAGTTCTAAAATCCGCCTGCCCTGCTCGTGAGCCATCAACTATCGAAGCGTGGTCAAGCTTATCAAGCAGGACAAGGTCGCCCTTTTGCGGTATCGTCCGCAAGAGCCCCTCATTCGCCGACCAGCCGGAGGGGAAAAATAGTGCTGCCTCCTTACCAAAGAATTCGGCAAATCGATTCTCAACATCACGGTGCATCGCAATCGTCCCGGATACCAGCCGCGATGCCCCGCCACCATAGCCGTATTCCTCGACAGCAGCGACAGCAGCAGCGATGATCTTCGGATGGGATGCCAAATTCAGATAATTATTACTGCACAGGAGCAATTTCTCGGATGGCTGGCCACCGGCAAATCGGGCATAAACCCCCTTCACGGACTCGATACACCTGAGTTTACGCAGTAAACCGGCGGTTTCCAGTTCGCAAAGCTCTTCTTTTAAATAGCTGAATTTATCCATTGTCCCGATTTTTTCGTTGAACATAAGCTCATTTTGCCGATAACATGACCATAGCAAGAGTATAATCTTTAGACGCCGACTTTTATAGCTGAATCTGGTGAAATTATGGGTATTTACGACAGAGACTACACTCACGAACAAAATAAAGGGCCGCAAATGCGGTTTACGATGCCGTCACTGACCCCGGTGGTGATGTGGCTGCTCATCATAAATACCGCTATCTTTGTGCTAACCTTCATGGTTCACGCAATTGACGTATTTTTTATCCGGTTTTTTTCCGTCTTTCCCATGACGACGGGGATGAGTCTGCAAGTCTGGCGATGGATAACATATCAATTCCTGCATGACTCCGAAGGTTTTGGGCATATTTTCTGGAATATGCTTGGCCTGTTCTTTTTCGGCCCTATGCTCGAACGAATGTGGGGAAGTAAGCGATTTCTCATATTTTACCTGACATGCGGGGCCATGGGCGGGATTCTTTATACCATTCTTGCACGCACCGGCGTCCTTCTACCATTACCATTAATAGGCGCCTCGGGGGCATTTTTAGGGATATTGGCCGCAGTCGCTATACTCTACCCGAACATTAAGGTATTGGTGATGTTCATATTCCCGGTGCCTCTTTGTATACTTGCGCCTGTCCTTGCAATAATCAGCTTTATGAGCATAATAAAGGGAACGAATAACGCAGGCGGCGAAGCCGCACATTTGGCCGGTTTGGCAGCAGGCGCCGCCTATGTCATGTGGAAGCCGTGGAAGCAGAAATTCACCCAGCCCAGCGCAAAGCCAACGATCAAATGGCAACACAAGATGAACCAGGAAAGAGCCCTTCAAGCAGATGTTGACCGTATCCTTGACAAGGTCCACAAACGCGGTCTGGCAAGCCTGACCAGACAGGAAAAAAAGGTACTCCAGCAAGCCTCTCAGCAGCATCAAAACAACCGTTAGACCGATAATCCCATGTAAATTGCCGCTTCAGATACGAGCAGAACCACTAAGAAAGGTACACTCGGAAAATGCCGAAGATAATTATATCGAATATAACGATTATCAGGTATACACCCTTATAGGGTGATAAACTTCCGCGATGGCAATTGTAATATTTTTTGGAAAGAAACCTAACCGCGGACAAAAGTGTATCTTAAAATTGTAATTGGTATAAAATCAGGGGTATCAAATGAATACTTGTCTTAAAACATCTCCCAAAACCGATCTGTGCGGCACCTTGGCTGCCAGTATCTTTGACATCATTCCCGATCATGGTCTCGATATCGCCTTTCTCGACAAAGAAGGGAATATCCACGCCAGCAACCAGACCCACCTTGGTGAGCTTTTCTCTGACCAGGACCACATTAACCATCTGATCGCAAGGGTCAAAGATGGCGACGATCCCGTCATCAGCCAATTCGGCGACCACAGCATCGTCGTCAGCGAACTTTCCACAGGCAACTCAAGCTGTGGATACGTTTTCTTGGCTCTGCCCGATGCCACCGGCAGCTCAACCATAGCCAACATGGACCTGGTCGAATTTATCCTCAACCAGTTGACCATCATCGCAGACCTGTCACAGCGATCCGCATAAAAAATATGCTTTGATGCGCGGTTAAGCTTCTTTACGACAACATATTAAGATTTCCAACGCGAAAATTTATTACCCTATAAGGGTATCACAGCAAAGTTCATAACAAAGCCGGAACAATCACCCCCTACAGAGCATAAAGAACGCCTTTTTGCCCGCCAAAGCCAGCCCGTCAAAACTTTAGGTTGCAATTGCCGGTCCTTATGCTTATAATCCCTGTTTTACTTGAGTTACGTTAACTAAGACACCCTTATAGGGTGATAAACTTCCACGGCGGCAATGGTAATATTGTCGTAAAGAAGCTTAACCGCGCATCAAAGCGCATTTTATAATTGTAACTGGTATACGAGTATATAAATGAATTTACGGGGAAGAAATTGAAGTTTCAGGTATTCAGAGATGGAAAAGCCGTCAAGGATTTCAGCCTCTCAGCCGCCTATATGTTTGGCGCAGACGAGATCCCTCTTCGTGCTTCCAGCAGCTTAATATGTAAGAATGGGGTCATTGAGTGTACCCGCAGGACTCTCGAATCGGCTGGCATTGCCCTGCTGTGGCCCGTTGAGGGCTTTGGCCGGATTCTGCTGCCAACTACCCGTCTTCCGAAACGCAACAAGCCATACAACCTCAATGTTGAGCTGGCACGGGCGCGGCTGATGCAGATCACGCTTAAACGTGAAGACTGGTCCCTTTTTGAAGATGCCGATGCCCATTCCGAGCTCGCCGATGATGCGCGTAAACTTTTTATCGAAGCTCTCAAGAATATTACCGATCCTGCAAAAGCATCGAAGTTAGCCGACGAGTCACTCCGTAAGGCATTGGTATATTCCGAAAGGCTCACGGAACAACACGCCGAGATGGTTTTCTCTGCACGATGCAGGAGCAAGAGCTTTGGCCGTCACAGTCTCGGATGCAGTATCGATTCGGACATGCTGTCCAATCCGACATATCTTAAACGCTTGCTCGAGATGTTCGGGTTTGTAACGATACCTGTAAGCTGGGCACAGATCGAACCCCAAAAGGGCCGATATGATTTTTCTGTTATTGACCGCTGCCTGGATTTTATTGGTAATAAGCGACTGGCTGTTTGTGCAGGCCCCCTGCTTTGTTTTAACGAAAAATATCTCCCACAATGGTTGATCGAAGAAAGATGGGAATTCGAAAAGATACGAGAGAAAGCATACGAGTTTGTCGCAAGGGTTGTCGCAAGGTATGCCAGGTGTATACATGTCTGGCGAGTTGTCAGCGGTCTTAATGCTGAAAACTTTTTCGGTTTTAACTTCGAGCAGATCATTGAAATGACCCGCGCAGCATGCCTTGCCGCCAGAAGCGCCGACGGCAAATCAAGAAAGGTCGTCGAAATACTTTATCCGTGGGGCGAATATTACGCACACAGCAGCACTACAATACCGCCGTTGGTGTATGCGGACATGATCCTCCAGAGCGGGATAAGTTTCGACACTTTCGGCTTGCAGTTGTGCTTTGGAAAAGACAGTCCTGGCAGACACATTAGGGACCTGATGCAGGTATCGTCCAAGCTCGATTCTTTTGCGGGCGTATCCAAGCCCCTGCATATAACCGGCGTATCCATACCCGGACAGCATGCCGTTGGAGATAAGGAACCCAAAGCCGCCGGTCTCTGGCACAAAAAGTGGGACCAAACGGTCCAAGCCGAGTGGGTCGGCAAACTCTACAGGATCGCCCTTGGCAAACCGTTTGTCAGTGCGATAACCTACTCCGCTTTTGCGGACAACGACAATAGTGAAATAATTCAGAACGGCCTGATCAGCAAAAATCTTACTTCTAAAAAGGCATATGTGGCGATGGCCAAATTGCAAAAACGTATTCTCAACAGATAAAAGATCGTCACGAATCTTTCCAGTATTCTATAGCAATATGGCACAAGATATTTCACAAAAACACAGGATCGAACGAATGCGGCATATTAAGGCTGCGTTCCTTGTGGGCTTTCTATTATGCTGGCTCTTTACCATCCCGTTGACGGTTTCGCACTATCGCAAACTTAACGACACCGGTATTGTAAAGGTTCTTTCAAAGATAGACCCCAACAACGCCGGTTTGCATAGTTTGACCCGATTGCCGGGAATAGGACCCTCGCTGGCAAATGCGATAATTGAATATCGCCAGAAGTCAAAAAGACAAGCTGTCTTCAAAACCGCAGAAGACTTACTTGACGTTAAAGGGATAGGGGCCAAGAAACTGATCGCGATCAAACCGTATCTTTACTTTGGATCGTAAGATGAAAATAATACGACTATTCAGGAGCGGGCTTTAATGGCTGATTGGGAGATTAAAAAAACATTGGGGCAATGTGCCGGTACCGATAAGCCCTTCGATACAGGACAGGAATATTTTGCCGCACTTGTCCAGACGGATGAAGGTCTTGAGCGGAGGGATTTCAGCATTGACTACTGGCAGGAGCAGAAACCGGATGTCTACTGCTTCTGGAAAACGAAGATGCCCAGTCCGGAGGAAAAGAAGAAGATATTCATCGATAACGAAATGCTTATGGCATTCTTCGAGCGGCTCGCCGAAGAAACACAGCAGGAAAAGATCAACTTCCGTTTTGTGCTGACGCTTGTCCTCATGCGAAAACGCAAACTTAAATATGACTCAAGCGTAATAGAAAACGGCGACGAGATCTGGACAATGAGAGTGACCGGTCAGGACCGCAATGTCACGGTTGTCAACCCGCATCTTACAGAGGACCAGATTGAACAATTGTCCGTCCAGATGGGGCAAATATTACAAGCGGATCTATGACAAAGGGTGTGGGGTAAGCAAAATGGCTGATGTTCGAATAAAAGTCGCTGCTATACGGGCAGTTTTTGCCGTATCAACACTCCTGTTCCTGGCTGGGTGTGCCGCAATCCCCGTTGAAAAGCCGGACATTATATGCCCGGTCAAAACCAATACCGATCAAGTCATTGCCGCTGTCGGCGCCACCGCAAACGCACATTCGATCCGGGCAAAGGGCACACTGCGATTTCAGGAGTTTAATGCGGGCGCCGCCGGGCATCCGGAAAACTTGAATTTGCAGCTTAGATCCGTCCCCCCCTACCATCTTTTCTTACAAGCCGACTCAATACTTGGCGAAGCGATGCGCCTCGGGTCCAATAGCGAGGAATTCTATCTCCGCGTAAAGCCCAACGAAATAAGTTCATATTACCATGGAAAGTGGGCAGCCGCCAACAACTGCCATAGCCGATTATTCATAAGCCCACAGATAATCCTCGAAGCCCTTGGCAGCGCGAGCGTTGATAATTCCATGAAACTCTCGACGGAAAACGGTTTTTATGTTCTCAGCAGTATCGGCCCCTCGGGAAGTCTCCTGAAAAAGGTATATATCGATTGCCAAAGCTATCTCACCCGGCGAATCGAATATTTCGATACTCATGGCAATACCGTCCTGAAACTAATACTAAGCAACTACACTAACAGCCCGAACGGCATTACGGTCCCGACAGGCCTGGAAATTTCATATTACGACGACGGCAACCTGAAAACCTCTGTGGAGATAAAACTAAAAGGTGTCAAGCCGTTTGCGCCGACAGAGGTACAGCTTAAAGGGAAACTATTCAGACGCCCCGACCCGAAGGGCTTAAAAAACGTATACGAATTAGTCGAAAACTGTCGGTTCATACAAAAATAGCGAAAGGGCTTAACGCATGGCAAGAGTTGAACTTTCCGAACGTATCAAAAATGCTCCGCTCATACTCGATGGAGCAATGGGAACCGAATTGATCGGGCGCGGTATCACCGTACCCGGCTGTAACGACAATCTCAATGTCGAATCACCGGACAACGTCATCGCCGTCCACGCTTCCTATCTCGAAGCCGGCAGCGATGCCGTCATAACTAATACCTTCAGCGCAAACAGTTTCAGTCTTGCCCGCCATGACCTTGTCAGCAGAGTCGAACAGATCAATCTCGAAGGTGCTCGTATCGCCCGCAAGGCCGCTGGCGGCGACAGATATGTACTCGGCGATATCGGCCCATGTGGGGATTTTCTCGAACCTTTAGGAACCGTAAAAACCGACGAACTCAAACTCGCCTTTACGCAGCAGGCAAAGGCACTCATTGACGGCGGTGTTGACGGGATCATTATTGAAACGATGACAGCGCTGGATGAGTTGACTATTGCCATTAAAGCAGTCAGGAGCATTTCGGATGTGCCTGTTTTCGTATCGCTGGCTTTCGATGCCGCCGGAGATGATTTCCGAACGATGATGGGAGCAGGACCCGCTCAAGCGGTCGAACAGTTATCAGCTCTGGGGATAGCCGCGATAGGTTTTAACTGCGGGACACTGTCGATGGCCGGCTACGTCGAATTGACCAAAGCTTATGCAGAGGCACTGGCGGGCAGTGACATCGCACTCATCGCAGAACCCAACGCCGGTCAGCCGGAATTAATAGACGGCAAAGCTGCTTACACATTATCGCCGGAAGACTTCACCGATGCCATGGAAAAGATCAAAGCCGCAGGTGCTGGCATACTCGGCGGATGCTGCGGAACAACACCGGCACATATCAAAGCATTAGCGGAAAAACTCAAAGGCTAAGCAGCTTTAGTATCTCGTCAACTGTTCGGTCGGTTGCTCCCTGGTTCTGGCGGATGACCTTCTGGCCGTTTGCGCCGAGGTGCTGAGCGAATTCTTCGTCGGCAAGGCATTTTTTGATCGCGATGGTTAGGCCTCTGGCGTCTTCGACTTCAATCGCCCCGCTGCCGGCCAGCAACACCTCAACCGTCTGCTTAAAGTTAAATGTATGCAAGCCGAAAATGGTCGCCTTAGCAAGTGCGGTCGGTTCGATCATATCCGAGCCACCCATAGGAACTAACGTTCGCCCTACAAAGACAACGCTTGCAAGGGAATAGAATTTTCTCAGGTCGCCCATGGTATCACCCAAAATCACGTCCGGCTTATCGGTGATGGCCGCTTCCGCTTTTATCGTGCTATACCGGCAAAAACTAAATCCCTGGCCTTCGATAAGGTCGGCGACCTCGTTAAATCTTTCTGGTTTCCGCGGGATAATTGCAAGCCGCAGGTTGGCGAAACTTTGTTTTAGATCTTTAAATACTTCCAGGACGATCCTTTCTTCGCCCGGTCCGGTAGCGCCTGCCACCAATAACGGCTCGTCACTTATATTCAACAGCCAAGCCAACTTGTCAGAGCCGTCAACTTTATCGGCGATCTGGGCGGTATCGTATTTTACCGATCCGCTTATGACAACCTTTTCATCGTCGCAGCCGAGCGCCTTAAACCGCTGGGCATATTCTTCGCTCTGTACGAGGAACAGATCGATCTTGCCGAACATCCATTTTGTCAGCGGCTTTATCAGTTTGTATCGCGGAAAACTTTTTTCGCTTAACCGGCCATTGACTACGGCAGTAGGAATTTTTCTGTCGTTAGCGATCGTTGCCATATTCGGCCATACTTCAAGCTCCATCAAAAGGCACACATCCGGGGTGAGGCTGTTAAAAGCTCGCCGCATGATCCATGACACGTCAAACGGAAAATAAAATACGCAAAGCTCGTCGCCGTATAACGCAACGGCGTTTGCGTAGCCGGTATCGGTGGTCGAACTTATCACGATCTCACAATCAGGCAGTTTCGCGTTAAGTGCCTTTATAATAGTTCGTGTTGCGTTGACCTCGCCGACGCTGACGGCGTGTATCCAGACGCATTTTTTGTTCGGATAGCAGCGGTTTATCTTGCCGAGCCGCTGGGACCATCCGCTGCGGTATCGCTGGTGCCGTATCATGCGATAAATAACCTTCGGGCTGATAGCGATCAGTGCGAGCAGGTATAGCAGATCAGTAAAATATTTCATAACGGGCCTTTAATACGATCGTAAAGGCCTGTATACTATTGCCGGAGGCGGCGATTGTCAAATACTTCCCTGTGATATCCGGAAAAGGCGTCCTTTAGGGATTGACTTTTGGCGGTTTTTCGATTATTAGAGGTCCTTTCAAGCAGTCCCCGTAGCTCAACTGGATAGAGTATTGGCCTCCGAAGCCAAAGGTTAGAGGTTCGAATCCTCTCGGGGACGTTTTTGGGGGGGGTGAAATTGGGTTTGATTGGGTTTGTATTGGGTTCGTATTGGGTTCGTATTGGGTTCGTTATTGGGTTCGTTCCGTTTTTGGTTTTCTGAGAAAAAGTGTTGTAAGCCGTTCTATTGCAAGGGTTTGCGGTAAATTTTGGGCTCTTAAAATTGGGTTCGTTCCTCATAAAAAGGTTTTTAGGCAAGGTATTCCCCGAAAAAGCACGGGCTTCCCGTTTTAGAATTGGCTTTAAATTGGCTTTGATTGGCTTTGTTCCGTTTTTGGTTTTGGTCCTTATGACGTTGTAACCTCCTATGCAGCAAGAGTTTGCAGTCAAATTTAAGCTGTTTAAATTGGCTTTGTTTTTCATTATTTTAGCCGCGGATTTCACAGATTACTCGTATTTTATCCCGCAAAGGCGCGAAGGCGCAAAGAAAAGATATTATTTTGTCCTCCTTTGCCAAGGCTCCGGCGGATCTTCGATTTTGTTTTATTAAGTTGCATTATTTTATCCTGATTGTTAGTTGTCTATTATACAAAGTTCCAGGTCAAATGTCAAGCTTTTTCTGGTTCTTTTTAACAATTACTTAAGAGCAACCCCGGCCAAAGACCAGGGCTAAACAGTCGCAGGAGAGGCCTGCGAAAAAGTATATATTGAGAAATACGAAGAAAAAAAGGATTTATTGACTATTGGGGATGGATGGGGTAGTATTTTGGTAACACAGTGAAGTTATAGGGTAATGGCTTAATAGGGTGCCTGAACCCCCTAATTCTATACAAGACTGTCTTGTTTACGCTTTTGGGAGAATGTAAAAGTGGCGAAAAAAAGAGATATACTAGCTGATGTGCTTAAAAACTCTAAGTATGATCTTTCAATTTTTAGTAAGAAAGAAAGAAAATCGCTGAATGATCGAGTTTCTTTGGAAGGCTCAAAGGGTGCTGAAAAACCTTATATAGAATGTCTCATCCGTAAAAAAAAGATACTTCTTAAACCTGAAGAAATCGTGAGGCAACTTTATGTTTCAAAACTAATCAATGAATACGGATATGCAAAAGACAGGATAGCAGTAGAAAAAAAAGTATACTTTGGCTCTGCGGTACACGAAAAAGCAGCCGACATTGTCGTCTGTGAAAAGAACGCACCGGACACTTCATATATAATAATTGAATGTAAAAAACCAGAACGTAAAGATGGACGTCAACAATTAGAATCTTACTGTAATGCTGAAGGGTCTCCAATTGGTGTTTGGACCAATGGAAATGATGTTCTTTATCTTCACAGAGAAGAACCGAACCTCTTCAAAAGCCTAACGGACATACCCCGCGCCGATCAATTGTTTTCTACTTTTACCGCAGAAAAATGGGACTTAGATCGGTTGAAAAAGGAAGATAAGCTTGCAAAAAATGGGGTCAGCCTAAGAAAGGTCATTCTTGATATGCAAGAGTTAGTTTTGGCTAATGCAGGAGTGGATGCATTTGATGAAGTATTCAAGTTGATCTATTGTAAACTTTATGATGAAAGCAGCGTGGCACGAGGTCCAAAGAAAAAGTATCTTGAGTTCAATGTTTACAACTCACCACCCCACGAATACTATGAAAGAATGAGCAGACTTTTTGATAAGGCGAAAAAAAAATGGGAGGGAGTTTTCTTTGCAGATGAACAAATCACTCTCACGCCACATCATTTAGTTACATGTGGCAGTTTCTTGGAAGACAAGAAACTTTTTAACTCAAATCTGAATGTTATAGATGATGCTTTTGAGTATTTATCTGTAGAAGTATCCAAGGGTAACAAGGGGCAGTATTTTACAGTTCGCTATGTAATTGATATGTGTGTTAAAATGCTTAATCCCCAAGATGAGGAATATATGATTGACACTGCTGCCGGTTCATGTGGTTTTACAGTTCATAATATTTTCAAAGTATGGGGCAATCAATTTACTGCTAAAGAACCTGAGCCATGGCAAAAAGAATATGCAAGCAAATATGTCTATGCGATAGATTTTGATGTCAGAAGCGTAAAGATCGCAAAGGCCATGAACTTAATTGCTGGTGATGGCAGAACAAATGTTTATCGTGCGAACTCACTTGATACTCGTCATTGGGACGATGAGGTAAAAGTCGGTTTGCGTAAAAGATTAAGGAAGTTCCCGGATGACAGAGCAACAAATGAATATAACCAGAAAAACTTTAAATATTTTGATTTTGATATTCTTATGACTAACCCACCTTTTGCTGGTGACATAAAAGATAGACAGATAATTCAAAATTATGATCTTGGTAAGAAAACAACGGGGAAACTACATAATAAGGTAGGTCGTGACGTATTATTTATTGAAAGAAATCTTGATTTTTTAAGGCCTGGTGGTCGAATGGCAATTGTTTTGCCGCAAGGAAGATTCAATAATATTTCTGATAAGGCAATTCGAGATTTTATTTCAGAAAAAGCTCGAATATTAGCAGTTATAGGTTTGGGCGTAAACACATTTAAGCCTCATACCGGTACAAAGACGAGTGTTTTGTTTTTGCAAAAATGGAACGACGATCCTGATGCAGGGCCATTATGTCCCCCAAAAGATGATTACCCGATTTTCTTTGCAGTTAGTGAAAAGAGCGGCAAAGATAATTCCGGCGAGTATATTTATGTCAAGACAAAGGAGGGTAATAATAAACTCGACAAGCATGAGCATTTAATTATTGATCATGATCTGCACAATCATTACGGAGAACTTCCTAATGGTATTGCTGAGGGTTTTATCAAATTTGCTAAAGAGCAAAAACTATCGTTTGCCGAGGGGAAATAATTTATGCAATTGTCAGTTGTAAATTATAAATCATTGGAAAAAGTCAAAAGATATGACGCGGAATATTTTTCAGAAGAAGCATTAAACAATGACAGTCTTCTTTTGTCTAAGAAATATTCATTTTTAGGTGATATAGCCTATAATATCGTAAGTGGACCGTTTGGTTCAACTTTAAAGAGTGACGCTTATCTGAATTCGGGAATCCCTTTTATTCGTATTCGAGATTTGCAAAACTTCTTCATATCTGATAACTCATTAATATATATTTCCAAAGAAGATAATAGACGCCTATTGAGTTCTCAATTATGTGTTGGCGATTTAGTATTGTCAAAAGTTGGAAATACAATTGGAGTGGTTTCAATAGTAACGGAAGATTTAGGAAAATGCAATATAAGTGAAAACAATATAGGAATAAAACTAAAAACTATATCAGATATTGACAAAAATTTCTTATTGACATTCCTCAATGGCATATTTGGACAAATACAGATTTTAAGACGTATCAGCGGAAATGCACAACCAAAATTAAATACTTCTGATATTGGTTCCGTAATAATTCCAGACATGTCTAATGCTTTTAAGTTGGTTATTTCCAATGTAGTAAAAAATGTAAAAAAGCATATCGACGATTCTAAACATATCTATTGCCAAGCGGAACATTTATTGCTTGATGAGTTGGGTTTGAGTGATTGGCAGGCTAAACATGAATTAAGTTTTGTTAGGAAATTTTCCGATACCCAGCAATCCGAGCGAATAGACGCTGAATATCTCCAGCCGAAATATGACCAGATAATTAACGTAGTAAAAAACTATAAATACCGCTGGGCAAAACTTGGCGATATAGTAAAAATTACAAAATCAGTTGAGCCGGGCAGCAATGAATATTTAGATAATGGAACGAAATTCTTACGAATTAGCAATTTATCCAAGTTTGGAACCAACAACAGCAGCCCTGTTTATCTTTCAGAAAGATTTTACATTCTCTATAAACATTTACAACCCCAAAAAGGTGAAATTCTGTTAACCAAAGATGGAACTCCTGGAATTGCTTATTATATTAATGAGGTACCTGAAAAAATGTTAGTTTCCAGTGGAATCTTAAGGCTAAAATTAATGGATAACCGAATTAATGAAGAATTTCTAAACCTTGCTTTAAACTCGGTTATAGTTCAGAAACAAGCCGATAGAGATGCAGGGGGTTCTGTTATTAAACATTGGCGAATAGACCAGATTAAAAACGTGGCCATTCCAATTTTTAATGTGAGATTGCAAACTAAAATTAAACAACATATAGGCAAGTCTTTTAAGGCCCGTGCAGAATCAGAGCGTTTACTTGTGATTGCTAAAAGCGCTGTTGAAATGGCTATTGAAAAAGACGAAAAAACTGCAATGGAGTGGTTAGAAGAACAGGGGATTTAGAGGAATAAAAATGCCAACTTTTAATGAAAATGCTCATATTTGGAAAGACTTGTCTGATATTGATTATTTTACACAATTTATAAAAGCGTGGTTGGCTTTTAATGCTTGGATGCGAAATGCTTACTCGGATATAGGATCTGAGCGAGCTTTATTGGATTCTGTCAAGGAACAGAGCAATCCCGTCCGCAACAAAATCCGTAGTCTCTTGGAAAATACCAGTGATGATGGAAAATCTTTTAGGAATCATATCGCGGATTTACATACCAGGCTCGAACATACTCATTTGATTTCCAGAAAAAATAGTATAGAGAGACGAACTACCTTTGTAAAAATGCTGAGCAAAAATATAACCAATGAAGATTCATTTGAGTACAGAACAAGTAGATATGTTCTCAAACGATATGTTGCAGGATCTGAAAAGGGAAAAATTGAGATTAAGGTTTTGGAAAAGGATAGCGGGACATTAGTGTTTGAACTGGAGCAAGAGGCGTATGACCTTGATAGGTTAGAAGCGAATCAATCTTTTCAAAGGCTCACCGAAGAAAGAAAAAGAAAGGTACGTGTTGCATACAAAACAATTGCTCCTTATAAAGAGATATCTTGGTTGGCAGGTAGAGATGAAGATTTCATTAAAATAGGTTCTTATCAATTCAAAAATGACATAAATGGTTTAGCGGCTACTATTGTTGAAATTATTTATCAAATGAGATGCTTATTGTTTCATGGTGAATTAGTGCCAAAGAAAGAATTTAATTTGGTTTATGAGCCAGCATATAAAATTGTAAAGATATTTCTTGATGCAGTTTGACACTATCGAGAAAATATGTGTATAAAGGAAATGTTATGAGAAAAGAACCATGGGGTATGATTATATACAACCGAGACAAAAACCTCGCCGCCTTTACTGAGCAATTGTTTGATGACACATGTTATAATAAACAAGTCTGTGACTTGAAACATAAGGGGCATGAATTTAATTGCCAAACCTACGATATCTCCGCCCGAAAACGATTTGAAGATGACGTTACTAATCGCGGATACGAAATAGTTTCTTTGGAGGAGGTATTCGATACCGATTTAGATGAGGATACAGGTTGAAATCCGGCCGAAATTCAAAGCCAATTTTGGAGCTTACTTCTTCGGTCTTCGGTTATGTTCCCTGAATTGGCGTGGGGTAAGTCCGACAATTTCTTTGAATGTGCGCGTAAAGTAGCTCTGGTTGTTGTAGCCGGTCTGGTAGCATACCTCCGTACAGGTTTTTTTCCGTCGAGAGCATAGAGGAATCGCTTCTCGATCTACAGCAACAATACCAGGAGTAACAGGAATGGGTGGTCTTGCGGGTGTGGGCGTGGGTTTGGATCGGGGGGTATAGCTATTTGTATTTTTTGTGTTTCGATACAAAAGTACATGCGCGATTTGAAGATCTTACTTACTTTAGCATATCAGAAAGTTTTGCCTTGTCGTAAATCTTCATTTCTTTTTCAGTAGCTTTTTTGCAAATACTTTCCATATTCAGGGCAAAGTCCGTATTGTTTGTCAACT
>SDBV01001287.1_pt1 | contig 37907 bp, 28 predicted proteins | sample 2277081 | NCBI WGS metagenome assembly SDBV01 (sample SAMN10402039, study PRJNA504765) | marine sediment metagenome | isolation source: marine sediment core GS10_PC15, 223 cmbsf | place: Arctic Ocean: Southern Knipovich Ridge | collected 2010 | reverse complement strand
TGCAGCGAGAAATATTTTAACCGTCGGACGGACGGGGCTAGTCTGTCAAGCGAACCGCAGGAGCGGTCGGCAGCAGAAATCTGCAGGAAACCGCGAGGGAGTACTGTCCAGGGCTTCCTAGAATCCAATGGAATCCCTTTCTGTTTACGGAAGGGAGGACGTCAATTTCGGGAGTTTACTTTAGAGCTTCCGTATGGATATTGTAGTTTTTAAGTTCTTCTGATAGAGGGGGACTTCCACTGAATATCCCGTATACTGCAGAACCGCTTCCGGACATTGAAGCATATACTGCCCCGGATCTGTACAACAGTTCCTTTATCTGTCCTATCTCCGGATACCTTGCAAACACTACCTCCTCAAACCGGTTTACTACCAATTCTTTCCATTGTTCAGGTTTGAGTTGGAGGATCTCCCTGAGAGGGAGGCCATCTTCAGAAGGACTGATCATTTTATATGCCTCGGGGGTTGGGACCGAGGCCTCAGGAAATACAATCAGGAGGTAATATCCCTTAAGGCTGAGATCGAGGGGTTCCATGATATCACCTTTTCCGCCTACAAGGCAGGGCCTGTTATATATGAAAAACGGACAATCAGAACCGATCTCTGATGCATACTGATGCAATACTTCCTTTTTTAGTCCGTAGCTAAACATCTCATTCAGGGCCAACAGTGTGAAAACAGCATCCGACGAGCCACCACCAAGTCCCGATTCCACTGGTATGTTTTTGTGCAGGTATATGTCTACCTCCGGTGTGTCCAGCCTGTCGCGCAAAAGCCGGGTTGCCTTTAAACAAAGGTTTTCTGAAGTTGCAGGAGCCGCTATTCCACTGACCGAGATCTTAGCTCTTTTGTCATTAAGATTTGAATGAGAGGGAAGGATCTCAAGCATATCGGTGAGTCCCACAGGATAGAAAACGGATTCAATGTCATGGTATCCGTCACCACGTTTGCGAAGGATCCTTAATCCGATATTGATCTTTGCGTTCGGGAAAATGATCATTGCAGGTTATTAACAATTTGGCCATTTTTGGAAGCTTGATATCTCCTGAAAATGTGATGTGTAAAGGTAAACATAAATTGTTAACAGGTCGAGTTGATAAATGAAGGATGATGTGGAAAACTGAGGGCATTGGAAGTATTGGTATGCAAGCCCATTTCCTAACTTTGAATTCCTAATTCCTTATAAAATATGGCCCTTAAGAACAATCCACAATCCCCGGCAAAATTCGGAAACCTGAACGTTGAATATGGAAAGCTGCCTCCACAGGCGGTAGACCTTGAAGAAGCCGTCCTTGGGGCCATCATGCTGGAGAAGGATGCAGTTCTCTCGGTTCTGGATGTTCTGAAGCCGGCCAGTTTTTATAAAGATACACACCAGAAAATATACAAGGCCATTCTCGATCTTTCTATGAGTGAGAAGGCCATCGATATTCTGACAGTTACCGAAGAACTGAAAAAACAGAATGCCCTTGAAGAGGTAGGTGGTCCACTTTATATTGCACAGCTTACAAGCAAGGTAGCATCTGCAGCCCACCTTGAATTCCATGCAAGGATTATCCAGCAGAAATACATTCAGCGTGAATTGATCAGGGTTTCTTCAGATATACAGAGGAAAGCCTTCGATGAGACCATGGATGTAGATGATCTCCTCGACCAGGCCGAAGCCGATCTTTTTGAAATAGCCGAAGGGAATATTAAAAAGGAAACAGCCAAGATCAATGTGCTGGTTAAGGAAGCTATCAACCAGATCGAGGAGGCAGCAAAGAGGGAAGATCACCTGAGTGGAGTTCCGTCCGGATTTACCAAGCTTGACAGGCTGACATCCGGTTGGCAGCGTTCAGACCTGATAATTATTGCGGCTCGTCCATCTATGGGAAAGACTGCATTTGCACTAACCATGGCCAGGAATATCGCTGTTGAGCATAAACGGCCAATTGCATTTTTCTCTTTGGAAATGTCCTCAATCCAGCTGGTAAACCGACTTATCGTATCGGAAACGGAACTTCCCTCTGACAGGATCCGGAATGGACGATTGGAAGAGTATGAGTGGAAGCAGCTGGATTATAAGATAAAAGGCCTGGTTGAAGCCCCAATTTTTATCGATGATACACCGGCGATTACCATTTTTGAATTACGGGCCAAATGCAGGCGGTTAAAAGTACAGCACAATATCGAAGCGGTGTTTGTGGATTATCTGCAGCTTATGTCAGGTTCTGGCGACAACAGGGGGAGCCGGGAGCAGGAAGTGAGCAGCATTTCCCGTTCGCTGAAATCAATTGCCAAGGAGCTTAACATTCCGGTTGTTGCTCTTTCACAGTTAAACCGCTCGGTTGAACTCAGATCAGGGAACAAGCGTCCCCAGCTATCTGACCTGCGGGAGTCCGGCGCTATCGAACAGGACGCCGACCTTGTACTGTTTATTCACAGGCCTGAGAAATACGATATTTATGAAGATGAACAGGGGAATTCCCTTGTTGGTCTTGCAGAAATAATCGTTGCCAAGCACAGGAACGGTCCCATCGGAGATGTACAGCTGAAGTTCAAGGAAGAATCAGCCAAGTTTATGGAGCTTGATGCCCTGCTACCAATCAGCGATGAAAAGGATGATGGCGGTGCTTTTACCGTAGGTTCCAGAATGAATCAGGAGGACGAGGACGTTCCCTATTAACTTTCAAGGCATCTCCCGGCGATATTTTCATTTAGCTGTGCTCAGACCGTAATCTCCCGGTGGGTTTCCCCTCAGCTGCATATTATAAAATTTCCTTCAGTTCGATTAGAGATTTTATCTCGTGGGTTATATTCTCAGTGTGTACCAATTGGTCCCTGTTCAGGAAAACCTGGTCAATACCGTACTTTTTTGCGCCAAGTATATCCACTTCCAGGTCATCTCCAATCATGATGCTCTCATCCTTGGGAGCCTGAACAGAACTCAGGGCCTTATGGAATATTTCAGGACGGGGTTTATTATGGCCCACCACTTCGGAGGTGGTGAGGCTTTTGAAGTATTTATCCAGACTACAATTTTTCATTTTAATCTGCTGGGTTGCCAGGAATCCATTGGTAATGATGTGCAGTGTATAATGAGGTGCCAGATAGTCCAGGATTTCTTTTGTATGGGGTATCAGTATTGTTTTTTTTGGACTAATTTCAAGGTATTCATCTCCAAAATCAGCTGCCAGGGAATCATCATTGATACCAAATTGCTCAAAACTAATCTGGAATCGTTTGACACGGAGTACATCTTTGGTCATCTCACCCCTGCGGTAAAGATCCCAGAGCTCCAGATTGACCTCATGGAATATGCTTATGAACTCCTCGTGATTTTTAATGGAGGTGTCGAGATTATGCCGGAAGAATAATTCTGTGAGGGTTTCAGTTGAGTTCCTGTCGAAATCCCAGAGGGTTCGATCAAGGTCGAAAAATATTTGGGAATATTTTGTCAATATGGTTCTCTATGGAACCACTAAAGATAGCTTTTTTGCCTACAAGAGCACAATTTTCCAGTCTGTACAGCAGTACATCCATTTCTCCAGTTTCAGTGGTGATTCACTTTCCTCTTTCACCAGCTCGTTGAGGTTGACATCTGACACCCTGAATGGTTTTACCATCCAATCTTCTAAAGATAGTTCAGTTTCATTCTCAGCGATCCTCCACTGTTCAGCATTCATCATCCAGTGCTCCAACCGGATTTTTTCCTCTGCGTAAATAAGGGTACTGCCTGAGGTATATTCCTCAGTCAGCTCCACATCAAATTTAGTGTCTGAGACAAAAGCCATTAGAGGCAGGACATCCTTAAAAAGATAAGATTTTTGTCCCACAAGCGTCAAACTACTAATACACAGAATGATAGAAATGGTCAGGAGTTTAGCAATTATTTTCATCTTTTATCCTCCTTTTAAGTTACTCTGACATAATGAAATCATCTATTATGCCAAATATTGTAAATTACTGGAGATAAAGATATTACCCAAAAATTAGTTTTAACGAAATGATAAAAAGTGAACGGTTTTGAGGCAGGGGGGTGTACGGAAGCGAACAGATCAGGACCTGCCTCCAACTATGAGTATACATTCACCCTTAATTTCCCTGTCGCTGATTGATTTCCGGATTTCTTCCAGGGTTCCTCTTATAAACTCCTCATGGATTTTGGTAAGTTCACGGGCAAGACAGGCGAGACGGTCACTCCCGAAAATCACTGAGAACTGTTCCAGGCTTTTCTTCACCCTGTATGGAGATTCGTAGAAGATCATAGTACGGGTTTCTTCCCGGAGTTCCTCCAGTTTCTTCTGACGCCCTTTTTTCTGGGGCAGGAATCCCTCAAAGCAGAACCTGTCACAGGGCAGACCTGAGGCAACAAGTGCCGGAACGAAGGCTGTTGGCCCGGGAAGAACTTCGACCTCAATATCGTTGCGGATACATTCTCTTATCAAAAGGTAACCTGGATCTGATATTCCAGGGGTTCCTGCATCGGAAACTAGTGCTACCGCTTCCCCCTGTCTGATTCTTGAAATCAGAGAGACCAGGAATTTATGCTCGTTGAATGTATGATGTGAAAGAGTTTTTTTTGACAAATTATAATGCTTCAGAAGAATTCTTGTCTTTCGAGTATCTTCAGCCAGCACCAGATCCGCCTCCTCCAATATCCTGATGGCCCTGTAGGTAATGTCTTCCAGGTTCCCGACAGGAGTTGGGACGACGAAAAGTTTACTCATTCTGATTTACTATAAATTTTCGCCGTACCAGTTCAAGCAGAAGCTGCACGGAATCTTCTTCCATATCCCAGTCAAAAGAAGTTGTGATATAGTTGAATGCTTCATTGAAATTAGAAGCTCCGTCAAGTACACCGATGGTATTCTGAAAGCTATCCTTATCTCCCTTAAAGAGGTCATTGATAAGTTTGAACCTGTCATTTATACCAAGTGCGGAGCCAATATTATTAATAGGAGTTGATTGTATTTTACTTCCGACATCCTGTTTGTTCCCGGCAAGGCTCTCGTTAATAAATTTTTTATCACTCTTGAATTTATCACCCAGGGTGGCAGGTTCGGCAGGTTTTACTGCAGGTTCAGTTTTTTCAGGTTCTGCGGTTACAGTGGGTTTCTCTTCAACCGTGCTTTGTTCTTTTGCCAGGATTTCTTCTTCAGGGACTGTAATTTCTGGTTCCGGGACAGGGGATTCAGAAACAGTTTCCATTTCCCCGGGTACCGACTCCGGCTGTGATGGCTTTACATCCGGTATGACAACAGGAGCAATCTCAAGATTTTTTACAGCCTCATAAAGTAGCCTGATATCCCTGAGGATTATATCTTTTTCAATGGATGGGAGAGCTTCTTCTGAGAGTATATTGCTGAGTTTTTCACCAATATCCCCGACCTGCCTGATAATCGTTTTGATCTTCTGTTCCATAAATACAAGTTTAGAACAGCTTACTGTTCACTTTTGCGTATTTTACTCTTTAAAAAGATTAAATTTGCTGCTAAAGTAACGATAAAAATGCGATTTTTCTTATCTCATGTTTATTGAGAGCCCTGCAAATAAGACAGAGAAAAGGGGATGGATCGAGGTTATCACCGGGTCAATGTTTTCTGGCAAAACAGAAGAGTTGATACGGCGACTTAAGCGGGCCAAGATTGCCATGCAACAGGTTGAGATTTTCAAACCCCAGATCGATACAAGGTATTCTGAAGAGGAGGTAATATCTCACGATGAGAATGCCATCATGTCTACCCCGGTGACTACGGCTGGAAATATTCTTTTGCTGTCCAGCGACGTAGAGGTTGTAGGTGTTGATGAGGCCCAGTTTTTTGATATGGGAATAATAGAAGTTTGTAATCAGTTGGCCAATGGAGGGACCAGGGTAATTGTGGCTGGTCTGGATATGGACTATCTCGGCAGGCCTTTCGGTCCTATCCCGGGTTTAATTGCCACCGCTGAATTTGTCACCAAGGTTCATGCCATATGCGTGAAATGCGGTAATATTGCACATCATACCCACCGAAAGATGGATGATGAAAAGCTGGTCCTCCTGGGTGAAAAAGACCTCTATGAACCCCTGTGCAGGAAATGCTACTTTGACTCCCGGACAACAAATGTTTAAGCAGATCTTTAATGAAATACAGCCTTCAGGAAATAGCTGAAATTACCGGAGGAGACCTTAGAGGATCTTCATCTGAGATAATAAGCAGGATAAGTATTGACAGCCGGACAATAATCCAGCCGGAGGGAATACTTTTTCTTGCAATCCGGGGGGAGAGACACGACGGACATAAGTATATTCCCGAATTATCAGACCGGGGGGTAAAGGCATTTTTAGTGCAGGAGCTTCCATCAAAGAAAGATCTAATCATTCCGGGAACCGGTTTTATACTTGTCGGAGATCCGCTCAAAGCCTTGCATGTTTTAGCTGCACATCACAGGGAAACACATAAGTCCAACGTAATTGGAATTACCGGCAGTAATGGAAAAACCATAGTTAAGGAATGGGTACACCAGGCATTATCTCCTGACATGCAGGTGGTCAGAAGTCCGAAAAGTTATAATTCCCAGGTGGGTGTCCCACTTTCAGTCCTCCTGATGGAAGAAAAAACTGAAATGGCCGTTTTTGAAGCAGGCATCTCCCAACCCGGAGAAATGGACAAACTCGAGAAAATCATCCGTCCTGAGACAGGTATTTTTACAAATATCGGAGAAGCTCACCAGGAGGGATTCAACGACAGGGAGCAGAAGATCATGGAGAAGATCATCCTGTTTCAGGAATGCCGGACAATTATTTATTGCCGGGATCATGAAGCTATCCACAGGCTGATGCTCAGGCAGTTCCCGGAAGAAAGGCTGTTTTCATGGACATTTGGAGAGGGTGGTGATGTTCATGCAGAAAGGCTACAGGACCAGTCAACAGATGCCCGCTTGCATGTTCGATATGCAGAGGACGAAATGGATATTACGCTTCCATTCCGGGACAGGGCTTCGGTGGAGAATGCGATGCACGTGATTACACTAATGCTGTTTATGAAGATCCCTCCACTGGTTATCCAGTCCCGCATTGCCGACCTTACTCCAATAGCCATGAGAATGGAAATGGTAAAGGGCATCAATGCTTGCACACTTATTAATGACACCTACAATTCAGACCTGGTTTCTCTTTCCATTGCCCTGGACTATCTTAACCAGCAGAACCAGCACGAGCATAAGACCCTGATTCTTTCAGATATTATGCAGACGGGCAGGGATGAGGAAGAACTTTACAGCGATGTGTCCGGGATGCTGAAGAAGAAAAATATTGACAGACTCATTGGTATTGGACCGGATCTTTACAGACAGCGCCTGCGATTTCCTGAGGGCGCCAGGTTCTTTTCCTCCACCTCTGAGTTTCTCACCATACTCAACTCTCTTGAATTCAGAGATGAAGCCATACTTATTAAAGGATCAAGAGTTTTTGCCTTTGAGAAGATCACTCAACGGCTTCAGGAAAAGAATCATCGCACAATACTCGAAATAGACCTTAATGCCATGGTTCACAATCTGAATGTATATCGATCCAGGACCAATGCCAGAATAATGGTTATGGTTAAGGCATTTTCCTATGGCAGCGGATCAATGGAAATAGCCAATGCCCTGCAATACCAGAAGGTGGATTATTTATGCGTTGCTTATGTGGATGAAGGAATCACACTCCGCGAGGCAGGAATCCATCTTCCCATCCTTGTAATGAACCCGGAAGTTTCAGGATTCGATCTGATGATAGATTATAACCTTGAGCCTGAGATTTATAATTTCAGGAGCCTGTTTACTTTTATCCGGGCCATAGGGAAAAGAAACCTTGAATCATATCCTGTTCACCTGAAGCTGGAAACGGGCATGAACCGGCTCGGTTTCAGTGAAGATGAACTGGACCAGTTATTTGAGGTATTGCATAAGCATCCGGGAATTTCTATCCGTTCCGTATTTTCTCATCTCGCAGCCTCAGAGGAAGCAGAGCATGACATATTTACGAGGCAGCAAATCGGGATATTTGAAAGAATGAGTGAAAGAATACTGGAACATTTTCCAGGGAATTCTTTCAGGCATATCCTTAATTCAGCGGGAATAGAGAGATTTCCTGAAGCTGGTTTTGATATGGTCAGGCTTGGAATCGGTTTATATGGGATAAGCACGGATCCTGATAACAAGCTTCAGGTTGTAAGTTCTCTGAAGAGTATTATTTCGCAGATAAAATCCGTTAAAAAAGGAGAGTCTGTGGGTTATGGTAGAAATTACCTGGCGACCAGAGACACGACAATGGGAGTGGTGCCGGTGGGATATGCAGATGGACTGAGAAGGGATCTAGGAAAGAGGGGCATATCATTTATGGTGAACGGATCAGAAGCACCGGTAATGGGCAATATCTGTATGGATATGTGCATGATAGACCTGAGTGGTGTTAAGGCGGAGGAGGGGGATGAAGTTCTGATTTTTGGTAAAGAAAAACCAGTTGCCGAGCTGGCAGAGAAACTGGATACAATACCCTATGAAGTACTTGCCGGACTTTCAGAAAGAGTCAAAAGAGTGTATTTCCAGGAATAGATAATAATTAGTAATTTCAGACTCCCAAAATTGGCATGAAAGTATGACAAAGCTTACCGTCGTAATAATAACCCTGAACGAGGAAAAGAACATCGGAAGATGCCTCAAATCTGTCAAGGATATTGCCGATGAAATTGTCGTGGTTGATTCCTTTTCAACCGATAATACTGAAAAGATATGCAAGCAATATGGTGTCCGGTTTCTACAGCATTCCTTTGTCGGACACATTGAACAGAAGAACTGGGCCATCACCCAGGCAAACTATCCGCATATTCTTTCCCTTGATGCCGATGAATTATTGAGTGACAGGCTTAAAAGGTCAATTCGGGAAGTCAAGGAGAACTGGAAGTTTGACGGATATTATTTCAACCGCCTTACCAACTATTGTGGCAAGTGGATTCGGCATTCAAGCTGGTACCCTTCCCGCAAGCTCAGGTTATGGGACAGCAGAAAGGGAGAGTGGGGAGGAATGAATCCCCATGATCATTTCATCCTGAAGAAAGGAGCGAGCAGGCAAATGCTAAGGGGTGATTTGCTTCATTACTCATATTACAACATAGGCCAGCATATTGAACAGATTAATAAGTTCTCAGATATTGCTGCGAGGTCCTACTTTGAAATTGGCAAGCAGGCCTCCATGTTTAACATAATATTCCACCCGTTCTGGAGGATGTTCCGTGATTATATAATTAAGTTCGGGTTCATGGATGGCTTCTTCGGCCTTGTGATAAGCATTAATTCTTCTCATGAAACATTTCTGAAATATTCAAAGTTAAGGAAACTGAACAGGGATGCTGAGAAAGAGGCAATGACACAAATTTGTTTCTTTAACAGCCTCAGAACATGGGGTGGTGGTGAGAAATGGCATTATGACCTTATTTCTGGATTGTCTGAGATGGATTATAAGGTATTTGGATTTGTCCATCCTCATAGCGAGCTTATAAAAAAGCTCAGGGCTGCATCTCTTAAAAACAGGTCCGTTAAGGTAAGTAATCTGAGCTTTCTAAATCCATTCAAGGTCTTTAGACTGGTTAAGATCTTTAAAAAGGAAAAGGTCAAGACTCTGGTAATGAATCTTTCTTCAGATTTAAAGGTTGCCGGGATTGCCGCGAAACTTGCAGGTGTCGACAACATAATCTATAAAAGGGCCAATGCCATACCAATACGGAATACTGTTCTGAACAGGTACCTTTTTAGCAAGATAGTAACCAGAATGATTGCCAATTCGGAGGAAACAAAACGCTCTGTTCTTGCCAACAACCCCAATCTGATTGATCCATCAAGGATTCAGGTGATATACCCGGGCATCGATCTAAATTATGACCGGGATTCTTTTCAGGACCCAATTTATACCAGGGAGGATGGGGAAATAATTTTAGGGAACGCAGGCCGTCTGTCAGAGGAAAAGGGGCAGATCTACCTTATTCACCTGGCGGAGATTTTGAAAAAAAGGGGAATAAAGTTCAGAATCCTTATCGCCGGTTCAGGAAAATTGAAGACCTGGTTGAAGAAACAGGCTAAACAGAGGGATGTACAGGACGAAGTAGTTTTTCTCGGATTTATACAAAATGTGGAGCAATTTTATTCTGAGATTGATATATTTCTATTGACATCTCTTTGGGAAGGATTCGGTTATGTGATGGTTGAAGCCATGGCCGAAAAAAAACCTGTAGTAGCTTTCGATATAAGAAGTTCGGCTGAAGTGGTAGATGATGGTAACAGTGGCTTCCTGGTATCCCCTGGAGATATTCAGGCCATGGCAGAGAAGGTCATTGAACTATCTAATAATACAAAACTACGTGAGGAATTCGGTCTGCAGGGATATCGTAGGGTTGAGAACCTGTTTACCATTGAAAATACAATCAAGGAGGTAGAAGAATTCCTGACCATCCGGAATGGTGTACCCGTATAACCGGTCAACTTATAAAATAGCAGGTTTTTTATCTGATAGCTAGCCCAATTCGCTGATACGCTCCAGTTTCTGAAGATCAAGTATCTTGATCTTTCTCCCGTCGATACCTATTACTACCTCACTTGCGAAGGTTGAAAGTGTACGGATTGCATTGGAGGTTGTCATATTAGAAAGGTTGGCAATATCTTCCCTTGAAAGGTAAATTTTAATGGTCGTGTGATCATCTTCAAAACCATAGGTATCCTTGAGAAAAATTAATGACTCGGCCAGCCTTCCCCGAATATGTTTCTGGGTAAGTGTAACGGTTCGGTTGTTTGAGAACCCGAGTTCAGTTGCAAATGCCTTAATGATGCTAAGACAGAGATCAGAATTAGATTTGAGTAATTTATAAATAGTATCCCGGTCAATGGTACAAATGGTTGAATCTTCGATAGCGACCCCTGTACAATGGTGATGTTCTTCGGCAAATAAAGCCCTGTATCCAATAAATCCAACTGGCTTAGCCATACGTATAATCTGCTCTCTTCCACCCACACCTTCCTTGAAAATCTTTACTTTTCCCTCAGATAACCATACCAGTCCTGTGGGTTTATCGCCCTCTTTGAAGATTATATCCCCCTTTTTAAAACTCTGGCTGGTATTGTTTTTCTTAAGGGATTCCTTTTGCTCAAAAGAAAGAACACTGAACACAGACATTTTGTTATCAATACATTCCTCGCAGGTCATGGTTTCGTTCCGGTTTTAGCATTGTGTTGTAGAACATGCAAATGTAAATAAAATTAATCAAATGTCTCTAATATTTTGCGACCAGGGGCATCCGCCTGCCTACGCCGAATGCCTTGGATGATATTCGCAGGATCGGCGGGGTCTGGTAACGCTTGAATTCGTTCTGGTTCACCATTAGGATTATTTTTTTGGCAATCTCCTCATCGGCCCCATCACCTATGATCTCAGCAATAGATTTCTGTTGCTCTATGTAAGCAAACAGTATCCGGTCCAGAAGATCATATTCGGGCAGGCTGTCGGAATCTTTCTGCTCGGGTTTGAGTTCGGCAGAAGGAGGTTTACTAATAATATTGGCAGGGATAATTTCTTCGTTCATGTTGATATATCCTGCAAGCTTGTATACGTCTTTTTTGTAAACATCACCCAGTACGGATAAGCCTCCGGCCATATCGCCATACAGGGTTCCGTAGCCCACGGCTGCTTCACTTTTATTGCTTGTGTTGAGCAGGATATGTCCGAATTTATTGGAATAGGCCATGAGCATATTTCCCCGTATGCGTGACTGGATATTTTCTTCTGTAATATCTTCAGGCAGACCTCTGAATACTCCCCGCATGGCTTTAAGATAGGCTTCAAATGATTCCTGTATGGGAATTATATCGTATCCAACACCAAGGTTTTCGGCCATCTGACGGGCATCTGTAATGGAATGATCGGAAGAATATTTTGAAGGCATCAGCAGGACATGCAGGTTTTCTGGTCCCAGAGCTTTTACAGCAATGGCCAGGGTAACAGCTGAATCAATTCCACCAGAAAGTCCAAGTGTCGCTTTTGTAAATTCCATTTTACCAAAGTAATCCCGGATACCAAGGACAAGTGCGCGGTAAATCAATTCTGTCTGACCGGGCACCTCAAATGCAAGGCTTTTTAGTTTGTTGGAACAGAGTTCTTCGATGTCGACTATTAGCCGATCCTCTTCAAAGAGGTCAAGAGCAGCAACGATCTCTCCCTCACGGTTAATCACCAGGGAACCACCCTCAAAGATCAGCTCGGTCTGGGCTCCTGTCTGGTTAACATACAGGATCGGTAACTTGAATTTTTTCGCATTCCCTGTAAATATTTCTGTTTTCACCTGCTGTCGGAGATATGAAAAGGGAGAAGCAGCAAGGTTAACAACCAGGTCGGGTTCAAGCCTGGCAAGTTCTTCAAGTGGATTTTTTGAATACAGACGGTTGGTGGAAAAGGCATTATACATCGGCTGGTCAAACCATAGATCCTCACAAATAGTTACGGCAATTTTCTTTCCCCTGAATTCAAGAAGGTTGAAGTCTTTATTGGGCTCAAAATACCTGTATTCATCAAATATATCATAGGTTGGAAGAAGGGTTTTATGGAACACCTGCTGTATTTCTCCCTCTGAAAGGAAATATACAGAGTTGAAGAGTTTCTTTCCGCCGGGATTTGAATTGAGGGTCGGAGCCCCTATCAGTATACCGGTATTCATGCTTAAGGAAGCGACCGACTTTAGTGCCTGATCGCTTGCTTCGATGAAACTACTGTACTCAAGGAGGTCCTGCGGAGGATAACCGGTAAGGGCCAGTTCGGAGAATATTACCAGGTCTGCCCCCAGATTTTCGGCCTTCCTTACCTCATGTTCGATTCTTGCAACATTCTCTTTGAAGTTACCAATATGGTAGTTTAACTGAACAAGGACCGCCTTCATTTTATCTTAGAATTTAATACCCAGCCGAAGGGCGATTGAGCTGATGTGAGCCCTGTATAACTGGTTGGTGTTAACGTCCCAAATGCCACTATTCCAGTATAATCCCCCGATAAGAGCAGTATTTCCTCCAAGGGAATACTCCAGGCCGCCACCTATATAATATGATATCATAAAAAATCCTATATCATCACTGATATCTTCTCCATTGATACCACTTGATTCAACAGTTCCGGTTGCTTTCAGATTTATTTGATTAAGAATCCCAAGATCTGCAAAAAACCTGAAATACCCGATCTCATTTGATTTCAACTTTAGTCCAAAGGGAATAACCAGGTACTGGAGTTTATATTCTACGGTTGATCCGGCTGGCAGGGTTTCAATTATTCCTCCTGGTTTTATAGGTATGCTGTCAAGGAAGGTCAGGTTGCCTCCAGTACTGAGTATTTGCAGACCACTTGTGAATGCATAATTCTCCGCAAAATAAAGATCCATTACAAGTCCACCCCCAATTCCAAAGTTACTCCCCTCCCTTTCAACCTTTTTGGAATCAGAGTCCATCCAAGTCATCTGTGGATCTAAAACCACACTGAAACTGAGTCCCTGTGCAAAGATCTGGGAGGAGGAAAGAAGAATGATAAGACTTAATATGTATTTTTGCATGTGTAATTATTTACGGTCAAACAACAAAAGTAAAATATTAGTGCGAAATATTCTGAAATATTTACCAACCGGGCGATACCTGACAGCCTTACTTCTTTGGATTGTGCTTACCCTTAATCCATCCTGTAGAAAAGCTGACTATCAGACAAATATTGCGGACATCGAGCTTGAAATTGAGATCAAACGTTTTGAACAGGACCTTTTTATGGTGAATTTGGACAGCATTTCTCAGAGTGTACCCGGGTTTTACCAACGCTACGGAGAATTTTTTGACCTGTATAATTATCGTATTATCAACATTGGCGGAGCCAGACAGGTAACCTACCCTGATTATCTCAGGACCTTTCTGACGGATTACCTCAACCACGAGGTATATTTAGAAACAATGCGTGTCTTCCCGGAACTGGATTACCTTGAGCAGATCCTGACGGATGCCTTCAAACGGTACATCCATCATTTCCCCGGGATGGAGGTTCCCCGGATATACAGCTTTATTTCAAGGTTTAACCGTTCAATTGTCAGCGCCGAAGGTATCCTGGGAATCGGACTTGATAATTACCTGGGTGCAGATTCTGATTATTATCCCCGCCTTGGATTGAACCAGTACCAGATTCTCAATATGCACCCCGGGAAACTACCGGCTGATTGCCTGATGGGATGGGCTATGACTGAATTTGAGTACAACGATTCTGTTGATAATGTACTTTCGAATATGATTTACCTTGGGAAGATGGCCTGTTTTACCAAATGGATGCTTCCTGAGGAGCCCGATAGTTTAATAATGGGATTTACCCGGGGACAGATGACATTTTGCAAGAATAATGAGGCAAAGATGTGGGAATACATTGTTGAAAACAAAATCCTTTTCGAGACAGGCCGGATCAGTATTCAAAAATATACAGGTGAGGGTCCGTTTACAAGTGATTTTACACCTGAATCACCCGCCCGCGCATCGGTCTGGCTTGGATGGCGAATTGTGGAGGAATATTTAAGACGGAATCCGGAGGTTAAACTCAAAGATCTGATGACGGATGATGACTACCAGAAGATCCTCACCCTGTCAAAGTATAATCCATAAAAAAAACTGATCCCTATGAGAGGGGACCAGTTTTCCTGAATTTTGTTTCCGGTGGCCTCTGGTCTACACTTCACTGATGGCTTCAACCGGGCAAACATCGACGCAGGAGGCGCAATCGGTACATTTATCTGCATCAATTACATAGATATCTCCTTCCGCGATTGCTTCTTCGGGACATTCATCAATACATGCGCCGCATGCTGTACATTCATCACTTATTATGTGTGCCATTTTTAATTGAGTTTATGGTGAAAAAACTTGGGTACAAATTTATATTTTATTCAAATAATATCTAGCTATTTATATAATTTGAATTGATTTTAGATTAGGTGGGAAATGGCTATCCAGGCCATGGCTCCCATTCCTGTTTTCAGGGCTTCCTCGTCTATATTGAATGTGGGTGTGTGAAGCTCAAGTGGACTGAGGTTGTTTTTATCTCTAACACCCAGCCGGTACAATACTGAAGGGTATTTCTCTGCGAAAAAAGCAAAATCCTCAGCGGTCATCCTGATGTCAAGTTCCTCAACGGATTTATCACCGAGATAGGCAGATGCATATTCCATAGATTTGCGGGTTATTTCCGGATCATTAATGAGAGCAGGATAGCCTTCCACGATTTTTAATTCACAGGTAGCACCCATGCTTTCTGCGATTGACTGTGCCATATTAATCATCCGCTTATGAGCAGTCTTGCGCCATTTTTCATCCATGGTCCTGAAAGTTCCATCCATAGTAACTTCAGAGGGAATCACATTCATTGCTCCGTCAGCCACCACTTTGCCAAACGACAGTACAGTAGGCATTGAAGCTTCAGCATGCCGGCTGACAATCTGTTGCATGGCAACAAGGATATGTGCTGCAATAAGCACTGAATCGGTTGTATTATGGGGCATTGCTGCGTGTCCTCCCTTCCCTTTTATTGTGATATATATCTCATCACTTGAAGCCATGTATTTACCTTCCCTAAATCCAAGATTTCCTGTGTACATCGGAGGATATACATGTTGTGCAATCATCAGTTCGGGCTCCTCACCGGCGAACAGATTTTCTTCCAACATCAGCTTTGCCCCACCCGGTGCTTTTTCTTCTCCCGGCTGGAAAACAAATTTTACTTTTCCTGAAAAATTGTCTTTGAGTTTATTGAGTATCAAGGCAGTGCCAATGAGTGATGCGGTATGGGCATCATGTCCGCAGGCATGCATTCTTCCATCATTGAGGGATCGGTAATTAAGATCGTTTTTTTCCTGTATGGGAAGGGCATCCATATCAGCTCTCAGTGCAATAATTCTACCCGGTTTGCTTCCTTCTACCTCCGCCAGGATCCCTGTACCGGCTATTCCCTTTTTATATAGGATTCCTGCCTTTTCCAGGGTACTTGCAATGAAATCTGCTGTTTCATGTTCATGGAATGACAATTCTGGGTTTCTGTGAATATGTCTTCGGATCTCAATGATCCCGGGGAAGAGTTCTTCGGATAATTCCTTTATAGTTTTTATCAGGCTCATTTGGATTTTTATTTTATCAGGGCCAGAAGATCATTTTGGCACCGGCAACGAGCATTAGTCCCCCGAAAACCTTCTTAAGCGTTGCCGCAGGTAATTGAACTGCCAGCCGGGACCCGAGGTAACTCCCTATAAAAAACACTGCAAGCAGCAGGAGAGAGTATTTAATATTTGTATATCCTTCCCTGTAATAATTAATAAAAGCCAGGAGTCCGATGGGAGCCAGCATTATTCCCAGGCTTATGCCCTGTGCCTGGTGTTGGGTAAATCCGAGGAACAGGACCAGTGCCGGTACGATAATAATACCCCCTCCAACACCCAGGCTTCCACTGATGAAACCGGCAAGGAGTCCCACAATTGCAAGAATAATATATGTGTTTATACTCATAGGAATTAGTTTAGAAGTCCAGGTTCATTGAGAAATAAAAAATCCTTGGAAGAACAATATAGTTTTCAATTCCCCAGGCCCAGTCCAGTCTTATCCAGTATCCCAGCAGCATTGAACGAACTCCGAATCCATACCCGGCAACCAGGGGTTCGCGGTTTGAATCTATCGTTATGGTCAGTGGTCCATTTTCGATCACTTCGTTATCGTATGCATTCTCCCCAGACCATGGGTGGGCTCCGTTCCATGCAGTTCCAAGGTCAGTAAAACCCACTACCATGAAATTATTAAGGAAATTATTGCTCAGGGGATGGTTTGCAAAATAACGGATCAGGGGCCAGCGTAATTCAGTATTTGCAACGGCAAACCGGTCTCCGTTTCGAATGTTCTGGGTAAATCCCCTCATATTTGTCGCCAGAGTCTGATACACATAATTTTTTGAGTAATCGATTGGGACGCTCTGGTCAAATTGCTGCACCTTGGATGAAAAATTAATCCAGTTATCCACTGAGCCCATGTAATAAATCAGGCGGCTGCGGCCAAAAGATGCTCCGGTTGCGAAACGGTTCGCCCAGATAAGGGTCCTGTGGATCTTGACATAATGCCTTGCATCCACTCCCACAGTATAAAGATCCCACCTGTTCCCGTTAATTTGCTGGTGAGCTTCAACAAAAGTTTTCAGCCTGGTACCATGATAAAGATTTTGTCCCAGGTAACGCGTATTATCAAAAATATAGGCCAGATTAACTCCTGCCCAGTATTTTGTGTAATTGGGTTCAGTCAATGCATTCAGATCGGTTGCCAGGGGTACAATGTTGTCCTGGCGTCCGTGAAGTGTACCCTCGAACGCTGAAACCTGGTTAAAGGGCCAGCGCAGCTTATACATAAGGTTATGGGAGAAAAATTTACTATAAAATTCCTTTTTCTCTTCATTGGTATACAGACTCTTAAAAATCTGGCGATGGAAGATCATGGTTTTATTTAGCCTTCTTTTCAGGTTCTCAAAACTCAGGAGGTACTCGTTGCTGTCAAAATCTGCGGAGAGCCTGACCCCACCGGTCAGTTTATAATCCTCGAACAGGTCGTTGGTCCCGAGTTTGAACATTATGTTAAATCCCGGATTATAGTAAACGGCACCTCCTGTAAATGTCTGGTAGGAAGCGCTGAGGAAACTGAAATCTATCTGGTTGGCGACATAATTTGTATAGAAAGCGGTCTCATAAATCCTGGGTGTTGGCCTTACAAAGGAGGCGGTGTCGAGGACAAGATTGAGATTATCACCGGCAAACTGCTCATTATAGTAGTTCAACTTTTCCCGCTCAAATACATAGTTATTAATATCAATTTCCTGCCTGTCAAGGTTGATCGTATCTGAGGCATCGGTTATGATCTTGTTGTTCTCGATCTCCTGAATAGAAATTACTTCCTTTTTAATTCTTTTCAGGCTGTCAATTTCCACGAGTTTTTTAGTATAATCATTTCTGAAACTCGTATTGATGAATTCTCCCCCGAATAAATTCGGACCGGGATCAAGTTGATCCTGGTAAATATAATACCGATCATCGTGCATGACAATTTCAGCATATTGCCCGGTCTCCGGATTATAATCATGCTCAAGAATGTTGCGGCCGTAATTTGATATGGGGTAGGACTGGGAAAAATAGCGGTAATGCGTAGCAGTGTCAATAAAACTGATTGTACTGTCAAAATCAGCTACGAACCGGTTGATAATTCCATTTTGGTCGCTCAGGTATGTGAACTTGTTCGGTCCAATGGCAAAAGGCTGAACATCATTTTCAAAATGATGTTCAGATACCTTACGGATCTCTTTCTTACGGCTAGCATAGTCTATGACATAGAGATTCTGTGACAAATACCTGCTGTTCAGAGGTTTTCCATTAACATGATAATCCGTGGTATCAAATGGCCGGTTGGATGAAAATAATATTTGTTTTGAGTTATTGATAAACCTGGGATTGAAATCATCATAAATATCATTTGTAAGTCTTTCGTTTGTACCGGCAGATATGGTATGAACATAGATATCCGCCTGTCCACGGTTAATCCCTGAAAGAACGATTTTAAATCCATCATTGGAGTAATCAAAATCCAGTATCTTCTCGAAGAAAATAATATTTCTTTCTGTAAGTTCTTTCGTTTCGAGCATATAATAATACAGGGATAGTCCACCCTCTTCTTCCGTAATAAATGAAAGTATCCTTCCGGTGGGATGCCAGGCCAGGATGGGATAGGTTAAATCCGGAATCTGGTCAATACGGTGTTCCCGTCGCAGTAACTTCTTGGTTTTTCCCGATTGGCTGTCATGCAGGTATACCTTGTATTGTCCATTTTCGTTTGTAGCATAGGCAATCTTATTTCCATCCGGACTGATTTTTACCTGGTTAAAGACCTTTTTCCTGTCTGGTTTTTTGAGTATTCTCCCATCTTCAGGCATCTCCCTGTCTACAAGGCTTTCATCATACTGTTCTGTATAATAGGCCCTCCAGTCATTCGACAGGTCTTTTATTGAAAATCCAAGGACATAGAGGAATCCGCTGTTGGAATTCTTATTTATTTTGGTAAGATAGAGAATATTGGGTATTACGGAAGCGCCGTATGTCTCTGCTACATACTTCCAGAAAGAATGTCCTGCATACTTGGCATCATCTCCCGTAAGCCAGTTAAACCTCTCATATTCACCGCTCAGCATCCCATCTCTGACAAAATTCTCCACCTCAAAATCCCAGTCCCTCGACATAAAGGAAACCAATCCCTCCATGTACCAGTCAGGCAGATTGATCAGGGTGGAGTTAGTGAAATTCTCCTTGAAATCATTTCCGTAGAGCATCTCATTAATGATTACCTCGGCGATTGCAGCAGATATTTGCTGCTCGAATTTTTTATGGTCACCGTCGAAGTAGATGAATACCTTGTTGCGGATAACTTTGGTAATACCCCCTGTATTGGAATCTTCCTTCCCGGATACCAGTCCGATATTACTTTGCCTGAAATCAGAAAGTTTATTGTAAACGATGAATATCAGGCGCTTCTCAAAGGTGTAATCAAAAAAATCCTCAGCTCTGATAATCTCTTCAGAAAGAAAATCAGTCGTGTAGTTGGCCAGGCCTTTTCCCTGTTGATTGAAATAGGTGTCAAATTTTTCGAAACGGTAGAAATACCAGTAGAAATCATTATACTGCACCCGGTTTTTTCCAAAAGTCATCTGGGTGCCATAATGAAACTGGCCTGATAATTGGAGAGAGAAACCCAGGCAGAGAATTAGAAATACACTGTATTTTTTTAAGATGCGAATCATGTGCGGTGGACTTATTCATCGCCATAGCGAAGCAAAGTTAACTATTATTTAATCAAATTTGCACGCAACCATTGAATTTGAAGCCTAGTCATATGGTTGTATAAACCTTTTATATTTAAACAGATATTTATTATTTTTGTTATATAGAAAGATAGCTTATTTAAGAGTACCTTTGTCAACAAATAAAGTGAGAAAATGAAAAAAGCATATTTAATTCCGTTTTTATTGATTTTACCCCTGATAATAATCAATGCCCAGACCAAGCAGGCAAATATGTCCTTCGATTTTGAGTCTCATGATTTTGGCAAAATCGATGAGGCCAAGGGACCTGTTACCGTGAACTTCGAATTTACCAATACCGGAAGCCAGCCCCTGTTAGTCAAACAGGTGCATGCAAGTTGCGGCTGCACTTCCCCAAACTGGTCAAAAGAGCCTGTCCTTCCGGGCAAAAAGGGATTTGTCAGTGCAACATATAATCCAAAGAACAGGCCCGGACCCTTCAGCAAAACCGTTACGGTAACATCCAATGCCTCCACACCGAACAAGGTGCTGACCATTAAAGGAAATGTTGAACCAAAGCCTCAAACGCTGGAAGATGTATACCGGTATAATATGAGTAATAAGATCCGGCTCAAGACCAATCATATGAGTTTTGCCAGGGTTGTTAAGGACAAGGAAGGGACACAAACAGTTGAGATCGTGAATGTTTCGGAAAAACCTGTAAGCATTGGGTTCAACAAGGTACCCGCCCATCTGAAAATTTCAGCTAATCCTGAAACACTGAAGCCCGGAGAGAAGGGGGTGCTGACCGGAACCTATGATTCCAAGCTAAAGAATGACTGGGGATTTGTTATTGACAGGGTGGATATTACACTTGACGGACAGTACAATGCTTCCAACAGGCTTACCGTAAGTGCAACCATTGAAGAGGACTTCGGCAGCCTGTCTGCAGAAGAAAAAGCCAATGCACCTGCTATTGCTTTTGACAACAACACTTTCGACTTTGCCAATATCAAACAGGGTGAAAAAGTTGAACATGTGTTCACGATCAGTAATAATGGGAACTCCGAACTTTTCATTCGTAAGGTGAAGGCCAGTTGCGGGTGTACAGCAGTCATCCCTGCCAAAGATATGGTGCCGGCAGGTGAGAGCACAACCATGAAGGTTATTTTCGACTCAAGAGGTAAGATTGGAAAGCAGAACAAGACCATTACCATAATCTCCAACGATCCAAAACATCCAAGGAGTATAGTATGGGTAAAGGGCGTGGTAGCTGAGGCTGCTTCCTCTAACTAGTAATCTTATCCCAAGTAATTATTTCCGGATGCCGTAGGGCGTATAGGTTACTTCCTGCATATTGTTTTCTTCCATGATTCTGAGGTTGCTTTCCTCACGCGGAAGAATCGCATGATATAGATGATATTGAATGGCTATATGTTTCAGGGTCTGTACCTTCATGCCATTCCTTCGGAGTCGGAATTCAAGATCGGTATCCTCTCCGACAGCAGGGTGAAGGAACCTCTCGTCGAAACCATTAACTTCCATAATATCCTTTTTGTAGAGAGAGAAATGCGAACCCAATACCCCCTTGTCCTTCCTGTTAATTCTGGAGCGCAGAAAGGGACTCCTTAGGTAGATGGCATTCTCAGAATGTATGTTCTTGTTCCGGAGACTGTCCCATGCCATTCTTAACATATAGGATCCCCAAAGCCTGCCTTTCGTGATTTTACTGGGGGTAATCTCATCAGAAAGTCTTGGGGAAAGGTTCACCCTTCGTCCGGCGATAATCCACTTTTCCATCCGGTGGGAATAATGTTCTTCCAGACACCTCTGATGCAAAATGCAGTCGCCGTCAATAAATACAAGGTAATCGCTCCGGGAGGCTACAATGGCCTTGTTGAGGATTATATTTTTTCTCCATCCATCGTCCTCATGCCAGACATGTCTGATGTTTATTTTATTGGACTGAATTATATCTTCCAACTCCGCTGTGACCTTCCCGGATGACCCATCGTCTGCAATGATAACCTCAAAATCAGAGAAACTCTGTAGCTCAAGGCTTGCGAGAATCAGTCTCAGGTTGTCAAGTTTGTTGTAGAAGGATATTATAAGTGAAAGTCCCGGTGCATCCATATCTTAATTATCTGTTTTTGTAAGGATTTTCATGATATACCTTGCCCTGGCCTCATCGCTGTGATATTCTCTTGCATATGCGGCACCTCTTGCAGTAATATTTTCCCTTTTTTCAGAATTATTCAGGTAATAAGTACAGAGATCAATTAAATCAGATGCATCTTCCTTGCAAAATACTATTTCCTCACCTGAACGGAAATCATCAGGTATAACAATATTCAAGGGCTGGCTTATCATAAAACTCCCAACTGCCGGTATTTCCCAGTAGCGAAGTGTATCCCATCCACCCCCCCGGAAACTCAAGCCGATGGTACAGGCAGCAAGTTCCTGCAGATAAAATTTACCCTTTCTTTTATACTTTTTAAATTCCTGGTTTCTGTGCGTTCCATTTTCCCGGCAATCAAAACGGTCTTCAAGCATTTCAAGTACCCTTGTACGGATTGGATGCCCTTCCACAGCCCAGAATGCAACCTGGTATTTTTTTTGTACCCTTAAAGCCGGAATGCGGTCATAGTTTACCGAAAGGGGCAGGGGATAGACATTTTCAGGATAACTGGTATTTTTCAGAAATTCTCTTTTAAATATTTTATCAAATGGACGCAAGGAAATTGACTGCTCATAGAGTCCGGGATGCCCCATTCTTTCCAGGTCACCGCCAAATTCTTCCCGGTCCCCTCCATCAATAAAAACCACAGGTTTATCAGCCGGTATATCTGAAACGATTGACAGGTATGCCTGGAAACAATCCGGTTTGGCTGCTGCTACCAGGACCACATCATATTTTTTTTTATTGGTCAGGAGAGGATTAAATATGCCTTTCCGGCTTGTAGGGATATTTTTTGGATATGTTTTATAGGGGATATGGTATCTTGGATTCCACTTCAGCTCAATCATATTCTCTGGTCCAAGAACCTTGATCAGTCCACTGTAGGTCAGATCCGCCAGGTAATCATATTTACGGGAGCCGATAAAAAGAATCTTCATTTATAGAATTATTCGTAGATAAAAGTACAAGAATTCCCGATTTTTCATATTTTTGTATCGATAAATCTATATATATAAATGATTTCAGTATGACACTTCACACAAATCTTAAACACATCGACAGTGAACCCGAATACAATGAGGCGCTGAGTGAAAATGAAAATGTAATGATCTGCTGCGGGCGAATGGGTCCCATGTGTATTCCCGTTTACCAGTCAATGATCGAAATGGAATCCACTTATCAGGAAGTTGCATTCATGGACTTTGCATTTGATTCACCGGCTGCTCATATTATCAGAAAGCTGCCTGAATGTAGTGGTTTTATGGGACTTCCCTTTACGGTATATTATAAGAATGGAAAAATAGTTGCTGCCACCTCAAGTATTCAGACCAAGGAACAAATACAAGAGATACTTGACCGGGAATTTACCTGATCCTGTCGGCTGTTCTTAATCAGGGACAGTCCCGGGAAACAAATCCTTTTCTTTTTATTAATTTCGTTTCGTCGAAACACGGAGCTGATTAATGGTCCAAAAGAAGAAGGAAAAGAAAACCATGAACGTCAAGAAAGGCGTCGAACCACCGGGAGCCATCCATCCGGATGCACTTCAAAAATTCAAAAAGCATCGGAAGCGGATTTTGGAGGCGGAGGATTATATTAAGGGAATATCGTCGGGAGACCGTACTTTACTAAGCCAGGCAATCACAATTATTGAATCCTCCAATCCTGCACACCAGGAGCTGGCCAGGGATATTATACGGGGTTGTCTCCCGTATTCCGGCAAGTCAATAAGAATTGGAATCACCGGGGTGCCGGGGGTAGGCAAGAGCAGCTTTATTGAAGCACTCGGAACCCGCATCACTTCTGCCGGGAAGCGTCTTGCTGTACTTGCAATAGATCCTTCCAGTGAGCGTTCCGGGGGCAGCATCCTTGGTGATAAAACACGAATGGAAGATCTTTCATCTGATCCGGATGCCTTTATACGTCCTTCCCCTTCCAGTGGGACACTAGGAGGTGTGGCAAGGAAAACAAGGGAATCTGTTATTCTATGCGAGGCCTGTGGATTTGAAGTCCTTTTCATCGAAACTGTAGGAGTCGGCCAATCAGAAACAGCAGTCCATTCAATGGTAGATTTCTTTCTTCTCCTCATGCTTGCAGGGGCGGGAGATGAACTGCAGGGGATCAAGCGGGGGATAATGGAGATGGCTGATGTAATAGCTATCACAAAATCCGATGGAAACAACCGTCAAAAGGCTGAACGAGCTGTCAGGGAGTATAAAAATGCCCTGCATCTTTTCCCTCCCTCAGAGTCCGGGTGGACCCCGGATGTGCTGACATGCTCTGCCCTGAAAGGCGAAGGGTTGGATGAGATCTGGGATACAATAGAGAAATACCTTTTGTTTACCAGGGATAATGGCTTTTTCGACGGCAATCGGAGCCGGCAGGCGAGGTATTGGATGTATGAATTCATTAATGATTCACTGCGCTCTGACTTCTATACACAAACAGGAATTAAAAAGCAATTGCAAATTCTTGAAGCTGAAGTTCTTTCCGGCGATAAAAGCTCCTTCCATGCTGCTATGGAAATCCTTGAAATGTACAGGAGGGGGAATGCCTCTATTTAGACTCCGTCCACTTTGACAAAGCTCATCTTTTGTTCCGGTTTTTTGCATTATGTTTGTGCCATTAAAAATAAAACCGGTATAAAATGAATAAAGTAATTGTCTTTCTGTCAGCATTATTCCTTCTTTCCGCATGTGGATCACAAAGTGGCTACAAACTGAAAGGAACAATCGAAGGGGCTGCCGATGTAACTGTTTACCTTCAGCAGAGGATAGATAAAGAATATGTTTCCATAGATTCCGTCATCACTGTGGACGGGACATTTGAATTTAGCGGCAAAGTAGAAATCCCCGATGTGTATTACATCAGCATCCCCGACAAAAGGGGCAATGCAATGTTTTTTCTTGAAAATTCCAGTATTTACCTGACAGCCCATGCCGATACTCTCTGGACACCGGATATTAAAGGCTCAGCTGTTCATGATGAATACCTTGCATATGAGGAGTCTATAGATGCAATATATGATAAGCTAAATGCCTTATGGGAAGAATTCAAGGCTGCAGAAATGGCCGGAGATACTGCTATCGCTTCGGAGCTTGAATCTACAATGGATGATATCTATGAGGGTATCGAAGAACGCCAGAAAACCTTTATTGATGAGAATTCTTCTTCGTTTGTAGCACCTTTTATAGTACAATCCCTGCATTACGGGAAAGAAGCCGATGAAATTCAGGAGATGCTGAATAAGCTTGATCCCGCTCTCGAAGCAACGACCCTTGTGTCTTCAATGAGAAAAAGGGTTGAAGTACTTAAAATGGTTGCAATCGGAGAAATAGCTCCTGATTTTATTCAGGCAGACCCCGAAGGGAATCCTGTTCAGCTAATCTCACTTCGCGGCAATTACCTGCTGATTGATTTCTGGGCTGCATGGTGTGGACCCTGTCGCAGGGAAAATCCCAACATTGTAGCCGCATATCAGAAATATCATGAAAAAGGATTTGATGTCCTCGGTGTTTCCCTTGACAACTCAAAGGAAGACTGGTTAAAGGCGATTCAGGATGACAATCTGACCTGGAACCACGTTTCGGATGTAAAAGGGTGGTCAAATGAAGCTGCGCAGATGTACGGAATCAGTTCGATTCCCAGCAGCCTGCTTATCGATCCGGATGGTAAGATCATTGCCAAGAACCTGAGAGGTGAAGATCTTCATGCCGAACTCGAAAAACTCCTTGCACCCTGATCCTCCCATTATATTAAAAATATTTAAGTGCCTTCAGTTCCCCGGAGGCATTTTTTTATATACAATGGTATTGAATACCGGTTCACTCCAGGGAATTCACAGTTCATTACATTCTATTTTTAATATAGTGGGAGAGATCTAATATTTGCAGTGTCAATTATAAAAACGCAAGCAATGAAAAAAACAGTCCTCATTATAATCAGCATAAGCATGATCCTCACTCCAGTGGGATCATTTGCCTCAAGTACAACGCTTGATATCAGTTCCTGGCTTCCAGCGCACAGAGAAGATTCCGGTACGGATGTATACCAGGCCTATCGAGCAAACAGCAGCGAACACTATCGCTCTGCCAGTCCCTTTAATTCCATGGATGTTAAATATGACGGGGTTGTCCGTGTCAGTGATGACGACCGTTCAATAAAAAGCATTAGTCCGGGTGGATATGTGAAGATCAGTGTACGTACATTTGGGAACAGTCGTGAATTGCTCGTAAACAGTAATTCCCAGGGGAAACTGAGCTATGAGTTTTACGAGGGACGTAAAGAGATCCCATATGAGCCGGAAGGACGCAGGTGGCTGGAAGATGTTTTACTCGATGTTGTAAGGTCAACGGGTCTTGATGCAGAAGGCCGTACAGCAAGAATCTACTCCAAAGGGGGACTCGACGATGTGCTGGATGAAATCACCCATGTTAGCAGTAACAGTGCCAAATCAAAATATTTCAGTACCCTGCTAGACAATCAGAAACTGTCAAATAAAGAATTAGCCGATGTAGTTTTTGCAATTGCAGGTAAAATGACGTCCAACACCGAGCGGGGCAGGATATTCCGTAAATACAACAGTTATTTCCTTCAGGAACCTGAAGTGGCAGCGGCTTACTTTTCCGCACTTTCTAAAATCACATCCGATACTGAAAAGGGAAGGATCTACCGGGATATTGACCAGTCCCTTGATTTTAACAATATTCAACTCGCAGAGGCATACTTTTCCGGTATTAACCGTATAAACAGCAACACGGAAAAGAGTTCAGTCCTCCGCCACACCATCGAAAACCAGGATCTGCCGGTGCATGCTCAGGCAGCTTTACTACGATCCGTATCCAGAATAACCAGCAGTACCGAGGCCGGCAGGGTTTTGCGTTCATTGGGAGAACTCGATTTTACCCACCCCATGATCCAGGAGACCTATTTTATTGCAGTTGATAATATAAGCAGCGCTACTGAAACCGGTTCAGCTCTCCGTGATGTATTGACAAAAAATTCACTGGAGGGCCCGGCCATGATCGCTTATTTAAGCAGTACACGTAAAATAAGTTCGAGTACACAGATCAGCCATGTAATACGTTCGATTAAGATAATAGACCTGGATGATGCCGGGATAAGGGAGGCCTATTTCAACGTTATACGGCTTACTTCAAGTACGACGGAGGCCGGAAGAATGCTAAGGTATACCCTTGAAACACACTCACTTAAGCAACATTCCCTGATAAATTTGTGCGAAACTAACCGGAGGATAAGTTCAAATACAGAAGTCAGCTCTGTACTTCGTGCATCCATTCCATACCTGATCTATGAAGAGCCCGTGCTGGATGCATTCTTCTCCTGCACCAATGTACTCTCAAGTTCCACCGAACATGGCAGGGTGCTCCGGGAGTTAGCGAAAGTTCAGGATCTTGATCGTCAGGCGGTCTCCGGGATAATGCATTCTGCAACTAAGATATCATCAAGCACCGAAAAGGGTTCTGTGTTGAGAGCTGTGGCCCCTATGATTGAGGATGGTGACCGGGAAATGAAAGATCTTTTTATGGAGACAGCCCGTACCCTCAGTTCCGACTCAGAATACAGGCGTGTAATGGATGCAATTATGTGATACTCCCTTAAAACTGTATTTTTGAACTATGAAGAGCAGGGTTGCCATACAGATCTTGATAATAGGCTCCATGTATGCGGTTCTGTACTTCGCCTATACAGTTTTCAGCCTGCAGGGTTCCCTGCAGGGTATCTTTTTACGATGGACTTCTTTTGTTCTTATCCAGGTATCAGCAATTCTTTGTGGTTTCGCTCTCCACTTTTTAATCGGACGAGCACGAAATTACCTCAGGGAGAGATCTGGCAGGTCCATTCCATTACTGATTACCGGATCGCTGACACTTCTCTGCATTTTAGTGTTTACAGTACTTGGTGCCGTTATCTATAAATATCTTTTCTCCCCCAATATGCCTTTGGAGGAAATAAATGAATTGTATCCCGGTTTTACTGTACAGATCCTGATTATCAGTGTATTCACGGGGATTGTGCTGTCAGTTGTTGACCATAACCTTGATTCTTTCAGGCATCTGCAAGAAATACATCTCACTACAAAAAAACTTCAGACCCAGCAGGTAAACCTCAGGTTTGATTCACTCAGGAGCCAGATCTCTCCGCATTTCCTTTTCAATTCCCTGAATACGATCTCCTCATTGATATACAGGGATGTGCAAATTGCTGAACGATTTATCAGAAACCTTGCAAGCGTTTATCAAAGCGTACTCCGGAATTTTGAGAATCCCCTGGTGTCATTGAGGACAGAACTTGAACTTGTTGAGAATTACAGTTTCCTGATGCAGGTGCGGTTCGAGGATGCACTCTCGGTTGAGATTGACCTGCCGGATGACCTTGATTCATTCCTTGTTCCACCGTTGAGCGTTCAAATGCTATTGGAAAATGCCATTAAGCACAATCATATGTCTCAGGAAATCCCACTGAAGGTCAGTATTACCACAGAGGACAATTACCTGGTTGTCAGGAACAATTTTATCGGTGATCCCGGACATGTAAAACTTGGAGAAGATCTTTATAAAACACCTGGAGACTCAGGATCACCGGGTATAGGCCTCGAGAATATAAAGAATCGCTACCGGATTCTGATCAATAAACCTGTCCTAATCAACAAGGATGAAAACTTCACAGTATCCATTCCACTGATCCACGACGATGAAACAGAGATGGTATATAGATAGAATCTCCTTCAGGATAGTCTTTCCTGCAATAGCGGGTATTGTGCTTTACCTTGCCATGCTGATGGTCTTCGGAAACCTGGAGAACCTTTCCGGGACATTCTTTAGCCAGGAGGCTCTTTTCCTTGTGATCCTTTCATACATTAACCATGAATGGGCCATCCTTATGCTTGGTCGCAAGAAGAGCCAGGAGGCCCTTGGAACAGGAATATTTCATCAAAGACTGATCTATTTTCTCATCTTGCTGATGGGCACAGCTCTGATCAGCACAGGGATCATACTTGTATATTTTATTTTTATTCTTCGTTACTACCATTTTATAACGGAACTGATGACAATAACTATCCTTATGGTCATCTTCCAGCTTCTTGTCCATATCTACTATACAGGCATGATGAATATACGCCGGTATCACAAGCTCTCCATTGAGAAAGAAGAGATCCAGGGCCGGCAGCTCGAGCTTGAACTCGAGAGTTTTAAATCTGAAATGAACCCGGATTTGCTTATGGAGTGCCTGGAGAATCTTCTTACTTTGATTAATATAGATATCAGGGAATCTGATAATTACATACAGGCCCTTTCAAATCAATACAGGTATATGCTGGATAGCCGTAAAAAAGATTTTGTTATGCTGGATGAGGAATTCGAAGCGGGCAGGGAACTTGTATATCTGCTGAATGATGCTGGGGAAACCAGGATACAACTTGAATATAGCAGGGTTAACGGGGATGTTCCCCTCATTCCCGGCACCCTCAATAGCATCATATACAATGTTGAGAGTACCATGATTCTGAATTCACTGAGTCCCCTGTCGCTTAAGCTTTCGCTGGATAAGGACGGGGATATCATTCTCAGCCATCCTGACCGGCCAAGGCTTGTTCCGGGGCAAACTATTAATATGGGAAAGCTTAATCATTCTTATATGCACTTTACCAACCGGGGAATAGACCGCAGGGAGACAAAATCAGGAATTGAATGGGTAATTCCCAGACTCCCCAAAATAGTAGAATAAATAAACCAATATTGTGAAAGTTGTAATTGTTGAAGATGAAAGACCGGCTGCTGAAAGGCTGGAGATGTTACTGAAAAGGGTACACCCTGATTCGCAGGTAATTAAGGTACTGGACTCTGTAAAGGGAAGTGTCGAATGGTTCAGGGAAAACCCGGGCTCAGCCGACCTGGTTTTTATGGATATCAAACTAACAGATGGACTCAGTTTTGAGATTTTTAAAGAGGTTCGCATAAATCAGCCGATGATCTTTACCACCGCATACAATGAATATGCGCTCGAGGCCTTCAGAGTGAATTCGATAGACTACCTTCTGAAACCCGTTTCAGTGGAGGAACTTGACCGAAGCCTTAATAAATTATCCAGCCTCAGGGAGAACCTGATGGAAGGACATCACAGGATTGAATTTGAGGAACTGGCCCGTGTCCTGGGAAAGCTTCAGAAATCTTATAAAAGCAGGTTCATGGTCAAGGTTGGCGATCATATTCGTTCCATTGCAGTCGAAAACATCCTTCTCTTTTTTGCCGATGGCAGGGTTGTATATGTATTGACCGATCAGGGCAGGGAGTACATTGTTGATTTTAAAATGGAGGAGCTAGATGAAGTTCTTGATCCGGAGATCTTTTTCAGGATCAGCCGGAGTTACTCAGTCAATATCAATGCTATACGGGATGTCATTATCCATTCCAACAGTCGTCTGAAGATTTTGCTGAACAGGGAGTTTGAAAGAGAAATGATAGTCAGCCGGGAGAAGGTGAACCCGTTTAAGATGTGGTTCGGGATGAGATAGTAAATTTAGATCCTTATTCCTATTACCAGTATATCATCGACCTGTTCTGTCTCCACCATCCAGTCAGACAGAGTATCCTGCATAACCTGCAACTGCTCATCCATTGATTTCATATGGATATCCTGCAGCATCAATTTGAACTTCTTTATCATGAACTTTTTTTGCCTTGGTCCCCCGAACTGATCCGGGTACCCATCTGTAAATGTATAGACCATATCTCCTTTCTGCAGGTCCAGAGAATGCCTTGTGAAAGGCTCCTTATGCCTGGTGTGGATACCGATGGGCATTTTGTCAGCCTTTGCTTCGATCAACTCTCCGTTCCGGTAAATCAGCAATGAGTTATTGGCCCCTGAAAATTCTATTTTTTTATTTTCCCTGTCAAGGATGAAAAGGGCAACATCCATTCCGTCCTGGCTTCCCCCTTCTTTTCCGGTCTGGTGAAGGGATTTAATTATATGGTTGCGAAGTTCGCCAAGGATCTGGTCAGAATGCAGTTCTGTGTGCTTGCTGATGATTTCATTTAAGAAGGCAATTCCAAGCATACTCATAAAGGCCCCAGGCACTCCATGACCAGTACAGTCAGCTGCCACACAAATGACCTTACCTTCTTTCTCGGTAATGTAGTAGTAATCCCCGGAAACAATATCACGGGGCATGTAGAGGATAAATCGTTCCGGCATCAGACTGTCCACATAATCTCCCGGGGGTAACATCGCATTTTGGATCCGGCTTGCGTACTGAATACTGTCGGTGATCTCCTTTTTCTGTTCTGTAATAAGATCATTTTTAAGTGCAAGCTCTCGGTTCGCCTTTTTCTTGAGGTTATTCTGCCTGATCAGCTGTAGCATCATGACAATAAACACCCCGATAGCAAGAATGGTAATAGCAAGTACCACCCTGATTTGCTTTAGTTTTGCGGCATCCAGTTCACCTTCTGCTTGCAGAAGGGCATTCTGCTTCTCAGTTGCCTCAGTTTCATATTTCACCTGCATATCGGCTATACTTTTCAGTTTATCCTCGGTGTTGAATTTTTCAAAAGATGCGAAATAGAGTTTGAAGTATTTGAGGGACTGGATGTAATTATTCTGCTTCTCATGTACCTCGGCAAGTTTTTGGTAGATGGTCTGTGTTATTTCCTTGGTATCCGATACAAGTGAGAGTTCAAGGGCAGAGTTAAGGTAATCGAGAGCTGTCGGATAGTTTCCGAAAGCCATGTAAACCTCTCCAAGCAACAGGTTTATTGTTCCCATTTGGTATTCCATCCGACCCGCACTTTCTATATTCAGTTGTCTGGCCCTCTCAAGCGGTTCCAGTGCCATGGCTGGCTTGCCGGAGTAAACATAAATTATACCGATATTGGTAAGAACGGTTATCATACCCTGTCCATCTCCCATTTCCTCTCTTACCTCGAAGGCTTCATTATAGTATCGTAGGGCTTCATCAAAGATCTCCAGGTACTTATCTGTAGTTTCAATTTTGACTGAATCCTGAAAATTATCCCCGAATAATGACTTTAAGGAATCTTCCGCTAGCTTATTGTATATGTTCCCGATATTATTAAGGGCACTGGCAATATCCGCTTTGTCATCCAGATCCCGGCTTTTTTCCAGATGCTCCAATCCGAATTCAAGGGCTTTATCCAGCAATTCCTGTCTGAAATAGATAACACCCATGGTGTTGGTTACGGCGGCTATTCCCTGAGCTGAATTTAATTCTTCAAAAATAGGCAGTGCCTTTTGAAGGTGACCCAGTGCGAGATCATAATCAGCCCGGTTCATACTGGCAGCTGCAAGTAGATAATGCATCCTGGCGGACTCAAACTTTTTGCCAACCTGATTAAAGAGATCAGCGGCCTCTTCATAATGTTTTGTAGCCTCCGGAAAATTGCCTTTCTGGGACATGGTCTGTCCAATACCTCCCACGATGTCTGCAAGAACACTTATGTCATTAATTTCTTCAGCGATGATTCTTGCCTGCTCAAAATAATTCAATGCATGGTCGTATTCTCCATTCCAACTGTAATTTCTTGCATAATAATACAGAACCTTTGCCTCGATTTCCCGGAATTTATTTTCCCTGGCAATTTCAATTGATTGATAGTAGTGGTTTCGGGCTTTTGTTGTGTCTTCGAGGTAATTGTATACATTTCCTATCCTCATCAGGGATGTCGCCATGCCATAAGGGTAGTTATTTTCCTCGCTGACCCTATAGGCCGTTTCGAAAGTCTCGATCGACTGATTGTTGTCATCGATATCGTACTGGAACAGGCCATGTTTCAGATATGCTTCCACAAGAAGTTCGGAATTGGACAAATCGGTAGCCATGGCAATGGCATCTTCTGAATACTCCTGTCGGTCATCCGTGGAGAGTAAGTTGTTTTCGGCGAGGGTAAAAAGAAGCTGAAGTCTTTCTTCTCCTTCTGTCGTTTCAAGAAGAGTGACAAGGCTGTCAATCTCAGGGTTATCCTGTGCGGCGAGAGGATTGCCGGCGAACAGGATTATTCCTGCAAAAAAAGGTATGAGGATGTATAATTTCATTTAAAAAACCTCCTACATAATTACAAAATTATAAGCAGTTTTGGAAATATCAGATGAATTCAAATTCTTAAAAACTAATATACTGTCAATCGAATTATGAAAATCATCCATTCGGATGCAGTATTTTCATACCATCAAAACAACTGTTCATCCCATACTATCAGTATATTATAACATTTAACATTTCTGGTGTGAAATGCGGGAATTCAGTGATAAACAGCAACATTATTTTGACGAACGGAATTATTGAAATATGAGGATTTGAGTTGTTTGATAAGCATGGATCATCTGATAACCTTAATAATCATAAAATCAGACTTTTAGATATACTTATGGAGATAGAACGAAAATATCGGAAAATCACTGCTGGTAAGGCTTGCAGGCGTTCTATTTGATTAATAGTTTTACTTTGGGATTGGATTGTTGTAATTTTAACTTATCATTATAAAATGAGAGACGATCTATCCGGAGATTCGTATCTTCTAATCCCTTGAAAATGCAAAACCAATATAAAACTACAATGAAAAACATCTACAAGTTATTAAATGTAATTCCAGGCCTGGCAGCAATCCTGTTCCTGGCCTCATTCAGTCAGAACATGAAGGCCCAACTCCTCATAGGGCAGCCAAGGGATGTGACCATATTTGAAGGTCATTCATCTTCCGTATTTTTCTCAGTCGATGTAAACCCGGATGTGACAGTCACGTTTCAGTGGTTCCTTAAAGATCCGGGAGCATCAACCGGAAATCCCATCGAGGGAGCAGAGACTGCGGTGTTGGAAGTCCCATTTACAGACCTCTCACCAGCATCTACCAAATTTGATGGAGACGGTTATTATTGTGTTGTTACCGATCTTCTTAAAGTAACGGAAACAAGTCTCCATGCATACCTCTGGGTTCAACCTTTGCCCAAAGTCCAGGTCGTTACAGGTCATCCATTGGACGTTACCAGGGACGTTGGATTCAAGGGAGAAGTAAATTTCAATGTGGAGGTAACAGCCGGATTGAAAGCAGATTTCCTATGGTCCAGGAGGGATGCTGACCCAGGGGCTGTCTGGAAGGACGTCGTCGGTTCTGGTCCCCAGTATACAGAGTTACTTATAAGCCTCGATCCGAAACAGAACGGGACCGCTTACAGGTGCCAGGTTAAACATGCGGACGGTGGCGAATTCAGCCAGGTCGCCTACCTCTGGGCCAGGGTACCAAAACTCCTGATTTTGACGGAACCTGTGGATGTAACCAGACCGGAGGGATTTGTCGGAACAATAACCTTTGATATAACACCAAATCCTGAATATGAACCTACATTCCAGTGGGAATTTAAATTGCCCGGAGGGGACTGGCAACCCTATAAAGGTGGAGAGAAACCTTTGCTGGAGTTTCCAATCGAGGATCCCCTGAATAGTAAGCTTGACGGTACTGCTTTTCGTTGTATTGCCAGGTCCAAGGAGATCACCGAGGTTAGTGAAACGGCATACCTGCGTATGGAGGAAGCAAACATTTACATTCTCCAGGATCCGGAGGATGTAATGAAGAAAGAGGGTTTCACCGGGGTATTAAATTTCGCAATTAAATACGATGATGCCTACCCGCTTGTATTCCAGTGGCAGGAAAAGAAACCCGGGGGTTCCTGGGTGGATATTTCCTTAGAACATACACCCAATAAACCGGAACTATATTATAAGATAGAGAAACTATCCCTCGGAATGAATGGTTGGGGTTTCCGCTGTGTTGCCATAAATAATGAAGCCAAGGAGGTGGAATACAGTAAGGAGGCAAACCTATATGTTTCACCGGATATACCTTATATCCTGGATATCTCAGGAAATGTTACCGTTTGCGAGGGCGCGGCAACAGACGCAAAATTTTCAGTCAAAATAGAGCAAAGCGTTGCACTAAGCCTTCAATGGCAGATTTCACCTGCCGGAGATAAAAATTGGTATGACATCAAGGGAGCCACCAGCGAATTGTATGTCAAATCCTATACGGAAGTGCCACTCAGTCATAACAGCAATGCATTCCGGTGCCGTGCAACCGATGAGTATGGAGGATTTGAGATCAGCGATATCGCTTTCCTCAATGTAAGAGCATTACCGACGATCACAACGCATCCTGTTAGTCAGGAAAAAATGGTTGGTGAGGCCGCCACTTTCAACGTGGCTGCCACCGGCTACAAGCCATTCTATTACCAGTGGTATAAAGACGGCGGAGCTATTACAGGGAACACAACTTCTTCATTAAGTTTGTTCCCGCTTTCGGAGTCGGATGGCGCTGATTATAGGGTTATTGTAAGAAATTATTGTGCAAACTCAAATGATACCAGTAACGCTGCTACCCTTGTGGTCAATGCTCCTTTATTTGATGACGGCTGGTTTGAGCAGGAAATCGTAACCAGCAAGAAACTTACCGATATCAAATTTACCGGTACCAATTCAGGCTGGGTAACCGTGGCACCTTCCTTATTTATATACAAGACTGTGGATGGCGGCAAGAACTGGAGCTCTGAAAGTGTAACAACCAGCAAGTCATGGGAGGCCGTCTTCACCACAGATGCCAACCATGTGTGGATTGCGGGTGAGGACTCCATTAAATACAGCACCCTGGGAGGGGGAACCTGGATTGGAGCAGCCATGAATGGGGTGCTCAGTGCTATTAATCTGTTTGATCTATATTTTGTCGACAATTCGAATGGTTGGGCGGTTGGTGATAATGGGTTAATTCTTAATACCAGTGATGGCGGTGCTAACTGGTCCGAGCAGCACAGTGGTGATAATCCTAACATTGTCACCGATGTGAATCTTTCAGCAGTTCATTTCTTCGATGCAGATTCCGGATGGACTGTTGGAGCACTTGGTAAAATACTATTTACAGATGACGGAGGTGCCAGTTGGGCACTCCAGACATCGGGTGTCAGTGATAAGAACTTCCTGGATGTGCATTTTATTTCCAGCAAGACCGGATGGGTGGTTGGAAGTGACAGTATCTTTCTTTCAACTGTTGATGGTGGTCAATCATGGGATCCCATCACTTCACTAAATACATCTGCTGACCTGACCGGTGTGCATTTTGACGATGCAGACCATGGTTGGGTGATTACCAGTAATGGGATGATATTCAGGACCAATGACGGGGGAATTAGCTGGTTCAGCCAGGCTTCCGGAACAAGCCTGGCATTAAATGCCATTGATTTTGCAGATTATGATAATGGCTGGGTAGTTGGTGATAACGGGACCATTTTGCGGACTGCCTACAGTGGCTGTCTGACGCCGACCGTAAGCCTGTTCGAGGACAAGGAGTTCTGTGCCAGTGTGAATTACCAGTTGGTAGCAGATACGTTTGCAAATAATGTTGATTGCAGTTACCTATGGAGCCATGGAGGAACCACAACTGGTACATATAACGTTACTGAATCTGGCAAGTTCTGGGTCAGGGTTACATCTGTTTGCGGTGTAGTGGTTTCGGATACTGTAAATGTGGTTCTCTACCCGCTGCCTGAACCATATGCGGGGACCGACCAGGAGATTTGTGATGGAGACAGCGTGCAGTTACTTGCAACCGGCGGGGTTGAATACAGCTGGGATAATGCCGGATTACTGGATGATGAGAGTATACAGAATCCAAAGGCTGGTCCACCGGTAGGAGCTACAGACTTTATTGTTACGGTAACCGATGAGAACCTCTGTGAAAATACCGATGTAGTCAAGGTAACCGTATATTCCATACCGAACTCTACCTTTACCTCTCCCGATGAGATTTGCCTCGGAGATTCCGCTGCCATCAACTATACAGGAACAGCAACATCCGGCGGCAATTTCTGGTGGGACTTCGATGAAAGATCTACGGTATCCTCAGGTGACAGCATTGGTCCTTATGGCGTAAGCTGGGATACAGCAATGGTATACTCTGTTGAACTTGTCGTTGAGGAGAACGGTTGTTCTTCCGATACCAGCAAGGCTAGTCTTACTGTACATCCAATCCCGGTATCCACATTCAGTTTGCCGGAAGCCGTATGTAACTCCGACCTGGTGACCGCCCTTTACGGTGGATCTGTCTCAGGGGATGCAACATTTACGTGGGACTTCGACGGAGGAGTAGTTAGTGAAGGAGATGCAAATGGTCCCGGACCCATAAAAATTACATGGGCAACAGAGGGAACCAAAACAGTTAGCCTTGATGTAAGTGATCATGGTTGCGGATCAGCTGTAACGGAAGAAGATATCATCGTGTCATATCCTTTCAATGAGCAAAGCATTTGTCTGGTCACGGTGGATTTAGAGACCGGAAAAAATGCCATCATCTGGGAGAAGCAATCTGAGCCAGGAATTGATTTCTACAACATTTACAGAGAATCCAATGTCGGAGGAGTCTATGACCTGATTGCCACCTTCCCGGCAGATACACTGAGTTATTATGTTGATGTAAATTCAGAGCCTGAGTTAAAATCGCATAAGTACAGAGTTTCGGTAGTCGATACCTGTGGAAATGAGTCAGATGTAAGCTTGTATCATAAATCGATGCTGCTGACTACGGGACTGGGCAGTGACAGAATTAACGTGAGCTGGACAGAATATGAAGTTGAGGGTACCGGTTTTGGTTTTGTATCCTATATTATTTACAGGGGACCTGCAGCCAATATGCTTGAACCCATTGATACCATACCTGCAGATAACACCTTGTATCCGGATATCAATCCGCCTGATGGAAATAACTTCTATCAGGTAGCTGGTGTGGCAGCAGATGCATGCAGTCCATCAGGGATATTTAAGGCTGGAACCGGTCCATACAGCCACTC
>SDBV01001286.1_pt1 | contig 37907 bp, 30 predicted proteins | sample 2277081 | NCBI WGS metagenome assembly SDBV01 (sample SAMN10402039, study PRJNA504765) | marine sediment metagenome | isolation source: marine sediment core GS10_PC15, 223 cmbsf | place: Arctic Ocean: Southern Knipovich Ridge | collected 2010 | reverse complement strand
CCGCTGGACGTCGTCCAGACGCTCACCGCGTGCCCAAAAGGAAATGTCCCTCAGCCAAACGGCCTCTCGCAGCACGAACCCGTCGTAGTGGGAGAACTCCATGGTCGAGAGGTCCTCGACCATGGGAAGCTCGGCCAGGGACCCCGGCAACGTTTCCAGCAGAGGGTCCGGTTTCCACTCGGCCGGGGCCGGCTGGTCTTCGATCCACTGGTTCAAACGGATCACGATCTGGCGAAGCATCTCCGGCCGCGGCCAGGATTGCAATAACGGTTCAGACCCAACAAGAGTACTCGACTTTTCGGTGGCCAATCGGTTCAGCCGCTCGACAAGCTGCGAGAGCATGTTGCCGGTGTTGAAATCCTCCAAACGATTGAGATTGTCCACGGCATACTGCAGCAAGTCCTCGCGCCACTTGACGTCGGCCCTCGGGCGATCGGCCGTACTGGGTCCGCCCGAAGCATCGGGTCCGTCCGAGGTCGTCGAATCGGAACACCCACGGCATCCGACCCCTAAGGGCGTCAAGAGGATCAGCAGCCAAACGAGTCGCACGGGGACATGCTTGCGGAATGCGTTTTTCACGGCAACTCCTCCACGGTCTTGCGGATGGCTAAGAGACGTTGAAGCATCGCGGGCACCTGCTCGGTCGGGACCATATTGGGGCCGTCGCTGAGCGCTTCGTCGGGTGAGGGATGGACCTCGAAGAACAGCCCGTCAACGCCCAAGGCCACCGCGGCCTTGGCCAACGGCTCGACCATCTCTCGATTACCCCCGCTGGCCGCACCCAGTCCGCCCGGCTCTTGCACGCTGTGGGTGGCGTCGAAAATCACCGGCACCCCGAACGCCTGCATCTGGGGGATGGCCCGCATGTCGTTGACCAATCGCCCATAGCCGAAAAACGTTCCCCGTTCACACAGCAGAACATCCCGGCAGCCGGCCGCGTTGAGCTTGCCGATCACATGTTTCATGTCCCAGGGGGCAAGGAATTGGCCCTTCTTCACGTTCACTGGGCGTCCGGTCGCCGCGGCCGCCGTGAGCAGATCGGTCTGTCGGGCAAGGAACGCCGGAATCTGTAGCAGGTCGCAAACTTCCGCTACCGGCGCGGCCTGCTCGGGCAAGTGAATGTCGGTGGCTACCGGCAGACCGGTCGTCTCCTTGACCCGTTGCAGCACGGCCAAGCCCGCCTCAAGTCCCGGCCCGCGATAGGAATCGATGCTCGTACGGTTCGCCTTGTCGAACGAGGCCTTGAAGACCAGGGGGATTTCCAATTCGGCGGCCATTTCCCGCAATCGCGCGGCGGTGGCCAGCACCAGCGATTCGTCCTCAATCACACAAGGGCCGGCGATAATCAGCAAGGGCTCGCCCGGGCCACAGCGGTAAGGACCGATCGTTACAATGTTGTTTGAATTCTCGGGGTTGTTTGAATTCTCGGGGTTGTTTGAATTCTCGGACACGGGATATTGGGGGGTTCGGTTTGTGGTCAGTCGGTTTCCGCCGGGAATCGTGCGATTTCGGACCTTGGGACGATCATCGTCAAGCGGCCGGGCAAAACTTCCAACTTCAGCGGCAGAAATCCACCCGGGTCGCCGTCCAGTTGATAGGGGACTTCCTTATCGCACGTAACTTCGAGGCGCTCGGCTCGCCGGATCGTACAATCGGCCAACGCGCCGTGTCGACGTCGCAAGACGGCTGCAAGGTACCGCAGACCGTGCCAAACCGACCCGCCGCCAAAGGTGCATACGTCCAACCGTCCGTCCCGCGCGTCGGCCTCAGGCGCCAGCCGCAGCCCAGCAGCGTAGCACGGCAAATTCAGCGCAAACAGCCATCGGGCGTCGGTTGTCGACAAACTCGCCTCGGTACCCTCCGGGTCCCAACGTACCCGATCCCAATGCACATGGAACTCAGGATACTCGTAACTACGGATTGACTCAAGGATCGGTTTGAAATAGGTCCGATTGCTGACCCGGCCTTTCCGCCGTGCGTGGACCCGCCGGACCACGTCCGCGTCGAACCCACACCCGGCCATCAGCAGAAAAACCCTGCCATTGGCCTCTCCCGTGTCCAGTCGCACCAAGGCCCCATCGACGATCGTCCGGCACACGGCCTCCGGTGTGCGGCCGAGTCGCAAATAGCCCGCCAAAAGGTTCTGATTGCCGGCCGGAAGCAGCGTGATAGGCAGTCCGGGTGGCGTGCGGTTGACCAATTCGGCCGCCGTTCCGTCTCCACCGACACCGACCAACGCCCGTAGCCGCCCCTGGCCGTGGTACCGCAGGGCCGCTTCGGTGATCCGGTCCAGATCGGTCTCCAATTCGGGGCAAAGGCCCTGCTGCCGAAGCAATTCGGCCAATCGCTCGGCACCGGGCCGAGCCGCATCGCGCCCCGACTTGGGATTCACCGCGATCAACACCCGATCGCTATCTTGGGCAAAAGGTTTATTCATTCACACGCTTACTACTCGCATGTCGTTTAGCGGTCGGGCTTGCCCGACGTTCTCGTAGTCAAACCAAACGACATTTCCAACGGAACGTCGGGCAAGCCCGACCGCTAAACGGTGATTCCGGAAAACACTTACTATCAGCCCCGCCCAGTATAGTCCGATCTGGGCGAGCATTGTATTGGGTAGGCACGCGAAATGTATCGAATCGATACATTGGCTTCGGACGGATCTCGTCTGCAAGTCGGCTGAATCGAGTCGGCTGTTAATTCGCAAGGTATTACATAGCAATAGGTTACGTCTTTTTATTCAAATCGGGGCACTGATGAACCCGAAATGGTACGCAACATGCATTCACAAGAGAACGGCAGTCAAAAGCTGCCAACTTTCAATGAGCTGGCCCGTGGGGCCTCTGACGCATAGTGACTGGGCGGTTACCTTGCCCTTACCGCCCAGTTTACCACCCTGTTGGGTGGAACGTCATAGGCCCCTTTTTAATGCGCACACCAGAATTCCCCCGTCGCGGGCTCGGTTTCGGCCGCAATCGGCGCACAACGTAAGCTAGACTTGCAGCAGGAGGAGTGCCGGATTACCAAACGTCTTCAGACGGGAGATCGCCACGATCATGGCTGAGGAACCGACCAAAGAAGCGCAAGAAGAAGCGCAAGAGACTGTCGAGCCCACCAAGAAATCGCCAAAGCGATCGGGGTGGCGGCGACTGTTGCCCGGGAAATGGGCCACCATCATCTTGACGATCTCGGCGGTGAATTTTGTGGTGGGCTTTGCGTGTGCGCGGGTTCTCATCGGAGGCCCGGGTAACGGATCGACCCCCGAGGTCGGCTTGGGGCCGTTTGAGTTCAAAGCCACCGAGCAATCGGCCGGTTCGATTGTGGCGGCCGATTTCGCCCTGCATGTCGCTCTGCTGGATAAAGTCGACCGAATTGCGAGGCAAAGGTTGCATGCCCAAGAGTATCGAGTTCGGCAAGACGTCGAGCAGTTGCTCCGTCAGGCCCACGGTGGGGATTTCGAGGATCCCAAACTCGCTGGCCTGAAGCGACAGATCCAGGAACAGGTCAACGAGACGCTTAGGATGCGGGCGATTTCCGACGTCATCATCACAGACTTGGAGTTGACTCACGCCGCTCCGGAAGCCCCCACGCAACAGGAAACGGCCCAAGATGATTCCTGGGCCAAAGGCCCGTCGAAATTGGCTTCGACTACCGGCGAGCAGCCGTAGCCTCGTCTTTGGATCCCCCGGGCACGACACCCTTTGGGGGCTCGTGGGCACTCCCCGGACGATTCATGTCTCCTAAAGCCGGCTTTATCGCCGTCCTAAGCCCTTGTCACGACGACGGTTTACGGCTAGCATTGTCTGTTTGGCCGGGGTTTCGGGAGTTCTTGACTCGCGATCCCATTTGCCGGCGTAGCTTCAATTGGCAGAGCACCGCATTCGTAATGCGGGGGTTGTGGGTTCGACTCCCACCGCTGGCTCTTTCGTAAGTCGTTGACAGTTAACAGGTTCTGCACCGTCGCAAGGCGATCATCAAGCAGGATTCGGTCACAGCGGAGAACATGGCGATGGCACAAGGTCTCGAATTCGATCTGAAGCAAATTGTTTTGGTTGGCGGATCTTTTGGTCCGGTGGAAATCCAGCAGACGGTCGATGTAATCTCGGCCGACTTTTCTCAATTCCACGTGCTACGCGACGCGGCCGCGGAGTTGGAAGTCCAAGAAGAACAAAACCCGGCCAGCATGGTCCGCCTCGGCGTGTGTCAGTACCTGCTGGGTAAGTATAATTTGGCCATCGCGTCGCTTCGGCAGGGCGATGGCGGAGCCTTGGCCCAGTTCTATCTGGCCCGAGCGTTTTTTGCCCTAAAAGACTACGATCAGGCCACGGCAGGCTACCAGGCCGCGGCCACGGCGGGTTACGATTCCGACCGGTGTGCGTTAGGCCGAGCGGAAATCGAACGTTGCCGGGACAACGCGGAAGCGGCCCTGGCTATCTTGGACGACCTCTCCGGAGCGGTCGAGCAGACCGCCGAATACTTGGCCCAACGTGCCGCAACCATCGCGTTGCTCGGTGGAAATCCCAGCGAGGTGGTGGCCCTGTTGGAACGGGCCGTCGAGTCGGATCGAAATCATCCGGGAGCCCTGTTCGGGTTGGCCCTGGAAAACGACCGCCGCGGCAACGACAGTACGGCCATGGTGCTGTACAAACGGGCCGCCGCCCGATTTCCCGCCCATGTCGGGTCGCTCTTGAATCTCGGCGTGCTCTGCGAGGACCGCGAACAATTCGATCTGGCGGCCCAGTGTTACCGGCGCATCTTGGAGAGTTACCCGGACCATGCCCGGGCAAGGCTCTATATCAAGGATGCCGAGGCGTCCGGCGACCAGTATTACGACGAGGATGCCCAGAAGAGACGCGATCGGATGGGACAGGTCCTGAACATCCCGGTGACCGATTTCGAGTTGTCGGTCCGCAGCCGGAACTGTCTGCAAAAGATGGGTATCATGAACCTCGGCGATCTGGGGCGATGTACCGAGCAGGAATTGCTGGCCAGCAAGAACTTCGGCGAGACCAGTCTGGTGGAAATCAAGGAGATGTTGACCTCGAAGGGGCTTCGGCTGGGGCAGTATGCGACCGAACGCCACGTCATCGAACCGCTCGACACGGAATCGCTCTCCGACGACGAACAGGCCATGCTAAATCGGCCCATCTCGGAGTTGAATCTCTCGGTTCGGGCACGAAAGTGCATGATCCGGATGGGAATCAGCACGATTGGCAACTTGCTCCGGCGTACCGGAGACGATCTGTTGGAGTGCAAGAACTTCGGCGTCACCAGCCTCAACGAGGTTCGCGAAAAACTGACCGCGCAGGGGTTGAAACTCCGTGGAGAGTAACGATTTACCCATTTTCTGGTAGAAATGGGTAATTGCCGTGCGACTCGGCCGATGCTATAATGATAAGCTTTGGGCATCCGGCCGCATGGCGCCCCAGGCACTTCGACAACAAAATCAAGCGACCTATTACATGCCTCTTCAGAGGGGCCCGCGAGGAAGAGTTCATGAAAGAAAAGATTCATCCCAAGTACGTCGACACCAAGGTCACTTGTGGCTGTGGAAACAGTTTCGATACCCGCAGCGTCAGGCCCGAACTGAAGGTCGACATCTGCAACGTGTGCCATCCGTTTTACACGGGCAAGCTGAAATACGTGGACACGGCAGGCCGCATCGAGAAGTTTCAGAAGAAATTTGCCCAAGCCGGTTATGCAAGCCTGCAGCGGGGTAAGAAGAAAGTGGCTGCGGCGGGCGAGTCGGAAGACCAATAGCCGCCAAGTTTCTCTCTCTTCAACATACACGCTCGCGGTCTGTACGTTCACAACTCCCCAAAATGGCACAGTCTGGCCCAGTGATTTTGATCTCAGGCCTTTCCGCTCATTCTAGGGGAACACGACGGCAACCGACCCACCCGCTTCATCCGGCAATGGTATCATGCGCGATCTTCTGGAACAAAAACTTGCCCGCTTCGAGGAGCTTGAGAAACAGCTCATCGACCCCCAGGTGTTGACCAACCCGCCCATGATGGCGGCCGTCGCTCGGGAACATGGTTCCTTGGCCAAGCTGGCTACCAAGTATCGCCGGTTCAAAGAGCTCAACGCCCAGATCGCCGACACCGTGGAGATGGTCGCCGGCCCCGATCCCGAAATGCGCGAACTGGCCGAGGCCGAACTGCCCGAGCTGAAGGCCGAACGCGAGACCTACTGGAACGACCTGCTGGACATGACCATCGGCGGCCAAGACGCGACCCGCGCCCGATGCATCATGGAAATCCGCGCCGGCACCGGCGGCAACGAGGCGGCCCTGTTCGCCCGCGATCTGTACGAAATGTACAAACGCTACGCCGAGAGCAAACGCTGGAAGATGGAGATCCTCAACGTCAACCCGACCGAACTCGGCGGGTTCAAGGAAATCTCCGTGGCCATCGCCGGCGAAGGCGTCTTCCGCCAGTTGCAGTACGAAAGCGGCGGACACCGGGTCCAACGCGTGCCGGAGACCGAGGCCAAGGGACGTATTCACACCTCGGCCGCCACCGTGGCCGTCATGGCCGAGCCGGAAGACATCGAAATCGTGCTCACACCCGACGATTACCGCGAGGACATCTACCACGCCAGCGGGCCGGGTGGACAACACGTCAACAAGACGGCCTCGGCCATCCGCCTGACCCACCTGGAAACGGGCGTCGTCGTCAGTATCCAGGACGAAAAGAGCCAGCACAAGAATCGCGCTAAGGCCCTGCGCGTGCTCAAGACCCGAGTCTACGAGATCAAACAACGCGAGGAGAACGAAAAACGGTCGGCCGAACGCCGCAGCAAAATCGGTTCCGGCGATCGTAGCCAGAAAATCCGCACCTACAACTTTCCCGAAAACCGGCTGACCGACCACCGTATCAACTTCACCCTCTACAAACTCGAAAACATCTTAAGCGGCAACCTCGACCAGGTAATCGACGCCATGCTCGAACACGAACGCCAAGAACTACGCGACGCCTTCGGAACGGTCGAGTAAGCGACAACAAGGACACGGAGTCCTCATGGGCGAATCGGAAACATGGACCGTCGGCCGATTGCTGGAGTGGACGGCCGGGTATCTCAAGGAGCACGACGCGGAGAGTCCCCGGCTCGACGCCGAGATCCTCCTGGCCGAAGCCCTCGGTTGTCGGCGGATCGAGCTCTACACCAGTTTCGATCAGGTCCCCGACGAGTCACCCCGAACCGCGTTTCGCGAATTGGTTCGGCGTCGCTCAGAAGGCACGCCGGTGGCCTATCTGGTCGGCCGCCGGGAGTTCTACTCGATCGAGTTCCGCGTCACACCCGACGTGCTGATCCCTCGGCCCGAGACCGAACTGCTCGTGATGACGCTGCTGGATCGGGCCCGCGAGCGAACCGTCGAGCAGCCGATCACGATCGCCGACGTCGGCACGGGCAGCGGGATCATCGCCGTCTGTGCGGCCAAGCACTTGCCCGACAGCCGCGTCACGGCCATCGACGTCAGCCCGGCCGCGTTGAAGGTCGCGCAACAGAATGCCATGGCCCATGGTGTGGCCGACCGGATCGAGTGGGTCGAAAGCGACCTGTTCGACAAGGTCGATCCGACGAAGAAGTTCGATTTCATCGCCAGCAACCCACCGTACGTCAGCACCTCGGAAGAGGAGAGCCTTGCCCGCGAGATCAAGAATCACGAACCCCACGGCGCGTTGGTCGCCGGCCCGCAAGGCACCGAAGTCATCGATCGATTGATCCCCCAAGCCGCAGACCGCCTCAACCCCGGCGGCCGGCTCTTGATCGAAATCAGCCCCATGATCCACGAGTCGGTCGTGGCCCTGTTGCAGAAAGAGGCACGGTTAGAGCCCGGTCAAACCGTTTTGGACCAAGCCAGATTACCACGGACTGTGCAAGCAGTGAGGAAGTAGGCAGTAGGCAGTTTTTGCTCCCATGTCTTCATTTCGGATTATCGGCGGCGTCCCACTCAGCGGCACGGTCACGGCCAGCGGCTCGAAGAATGCTGCGCTGCCGATGATGGCGGCGTCGATCTTGGCCGACGGGCCCGTGCGGCTTCGACGCGTGCCGCGATTGGTCGATGTGGAGACGCTTTCTCGCGTTCTCGTACGGCTCGGCATGGACGTGACTTGGACGGCCGAGGACGAGCTGCTGCTTTGCACGGTCGATCCGACACCCGTTCGGGCCGAGTATCAACTGGTCCGGCCCATGCGGGCAAGCTTCTGCGTGCTGGGGCCGTTACTGGCACGACGCCGTCGCGCGGTCGTTTCGCTGCCCGGCGGGTGCAACATCGGCGACCGGCCGGTCGACTTGCATCTGAAGGGTCTGGCCGCCTTGGGGGCCGAATTGCAATTGCGACACGGCTACGTCGTGGCCCGGGCCGAGCGACTTGTGGGCACGACGATCGACCTTGCCGGTCCCCGCGGCCCGACCGTCACCGGCACGGCCAACGTGCTGTGTGCGGCCGTCTTGGCCCAAGGCAGAACCATCCTCGAAGGCGCCGCCCGGGAACCGGAGGTCGTCGACCTGGGTCGGTTCTTAATCTCCATGGGCGCCAGGATCGACGGCCTGGGGACCGAGACGCTCGAAATCGACGGGGTCGAACAACTCGACGGCACAACGCACCGGATCATTCCCGACCGGATCGAAGCGGCCACGCTCCTCTTGGCCGCCGCCATTACGCAAGGCTCGGCCACGGTCGGGGGCGTTATCCTCTCACACCTCGAGGCCGTGCTCGAAGTGCTCGAAGCAACCGGGGCACGGATCGACCGGGCCGCCGATCGGATCACGCTCACGTCCGACGGTCCGCCACGACCGGTCGAGATTATCGCGCGCCCTTTTCCCGGCGTCCCGACCGACCTTCAGGCCCAGTTCATGGCGTTGTTGAGCTTAGCCGCCGGCCGCAGCCGCATCGGCGACGAGGTGTTTCCCGACCGGTTCCTGCACACGGCCGAGCTGCAACGTCTCGGCGCGAAGATCCGCCGCGAAGGCCCCATGGCCGAAGTGATGGGCGTCGCCCGCCTGGCCGGCGCGACGGTCACAGCCTGCGACCTTCGCGCCAGTGCCGCCTTGGTCCTAGCCGGCCTGGCCGCCCAGGGCCGCACCACCGTCCGCCAAATCCACCACCTCGACCGCGGCTACGAACGCCTCGACGAGAAACTCACCCGATTGGGAGCACGGATTGAACGACGCGAGATGTCGGGTATAATCAAGTAAGCGACCTTGTTGACCATCACACGGACGAGGGCATGCCGATGACGACCAAACAGGCTGTAATCCAAATGATCGAGCGATTGCCGGACGATGCTTCGGTCGAAGACATCATGGCGGAATTGTATTTCCGGCAGAAAGTTGACGACGGCATCCGGCAACTCGACGCCGGCGAAGGGATCGACCATCAGGAAGCCAAACAGCGACTCGACAAATGGTTAAGCTGATTTGGTCACCCCAAGCGTTAAAGGATCTCGATGTCGCGTGCGAATTCATTGCGCGAGACTCAGCGAGGTACGCATATCTGTTTGCGCAACGCATTGTTGCATTGGTTGAATCAATCCCGCAAAACCCTCTGTTGGGGGCCGTTGTGCAGGAATACGATCGCGACGACATTCGTGAACGGCTCTTCCAAAACTACCGAATCGTATATCGGTACGTTGAGAATCGTGTTGAAATCGTCACAATTGTTCACGCAGCCCGCTTGTTGCCGCCCTCGCTTCCCAAATGACTCGCTGTCCGGAACGGCAACCACGAAGTCAGACGTTGTGGCCCTACTCTCCGCCTCGAAAGACCTGCTGGTATAGCACGTTCTTTCTCGAGGTTAGCGGGCCGGGGTTGTTGTCTTCTTCTAGTACCTTGACCATCATGTGGAATTTCGCGTCGAGGTCGTCGGCGTAGTGGACGATCAGGGCCTCGGGAGTCATCGGCGGCTTGGGCGAGCCCCACTCGGGCAGTCGCTGATGGGCCAGGATCAGATGTTCCAGCCGCAACAGGATCTCGGCGTTCGGCGGCGAGGGCATCTCGGCGGCCGCCTCGCGCGCAATGTCACGTCCCATCAAGATGTGGCCGATCAGCGCGCCCTCGGCCGTGTACGCGGCGCCTTGCGGCTGTTGGTCCAACTCGCGGATCTTGCCCAGGTCGTGCAAAATGGCCCCGGCCACGACCAGCCCGTGATCCAACGGCGGCTGCATGTCGGGATAATACTCGATGTACTTCTCGGCCAAGTAGATGCACGTGCGGGTGACGCTCAATGTGTGCTCCAACAGCCCGGCGACGTAGGCGTGATGGTTGTGCCGAGCGGCCGCGTAACGCAAGAGCGCCTCGTGGTTCGACTGCAGAATCGACAAGACCAAACTCTGTAAGGCCGGGTCGGCGATTTCCTGCTCGGCGATGGCGGTCAACTCGTCGAACATCGTCGGCGGGTCGAACCGCGAATGCGGCTGGCACATGCTCGGGTCGAACCCGTCGGCCGTGTCGGCGTCGGTCGCCTCGCGGATCTTGCGGATCTCCAACTGCGGCCCGTAATTGGATTCCCGAAACACGGCCCGAACTTTGTAAAACGTGCCGGGCGTCCACGCCTTCTGGCAGTCGACGGCCCAGGGCGAATCACCCCAGATAGGAAATCCCACTTCTCGGCTGCCGTCACGAAAAGCGACCTTGAAATACGGCTTGCCGTTCTTGGTGGTCAGCTCTTCCTTGGCCGTCATCAGCAAGAACAGGTCGGCCTCCTGCCCGGAGGTCATCTCGGACAGTGGCACGATGGGAGATGATTGAGACATGGGATTGCACGTTCCTTCCGGGAAATAGTCGTCTCGCGGTCTGCCATTATAGGGGATTCAAGCAGAGCAGGGCAGGGGGTGGCGAATCGGGTGAAGATCGACCTTCGGGGCGTCCGAAACCAGAGAGGGGCCGCTCGCGGCTTTGCATCGACATTTTTTCCGCCAGATAGTCCCATGGCCACCACCCGACCCAAACCGACTCGACCCCGGCCGACCCGACCCAAACCGCCGAAGGCCCGCAGTCTGGCCAAGACGTATATCGAGGCGTTTTGCGACTATTCGGCCGCCGAATGTCACCTGGCCGAGAACACGGTGGTCGCCTATCGCCGGGACCTGGGCCGATTCTTCCGCTGGCTGGCCGGGCGGAATTTGACGAAACTCTCGATTCGCGAGTTGGCCGACTACGCCGCCTGGCTGCATTCCAAAGAGCTGGCCCCGGCCAGTATCGCACGGCATATCGTTTCGCTGAGGGTCTTCTTCCGCTATCTGCAACTCGAAGGCGTCATCGAGGAGAATCTGGCCGAGTTGCTGGGTAGCCAGAAGCTGTGGCATCGGGTGCCCAAGGTGCTCAGCCCGCAGCAGGTCGTTCGGCTGCTGATGGCGCCGAGGAAAACGGATCCCTGCCGGCGTCGCGATCGGGCCTTGTTGGAATTGCTCTATGCGACCGGCTGCCGGGCGTCGGAACTTTCGGCGTTGCGGATCTGCGACTTGCGTCTGAAGGAAGCGTTTTGCGTCTGCCGCGGCAAGGGCGACAAAGAGCGCGTCGTGCCGCTGGGCGTTCGGGCGATCGAGACGGTCGAAGCGTACTTGGAACACGAACGGCCCGCGTTGGCTGCCCGAGCCGGTTCGACGCCCGAGTGGGTCTTGCTGTCGTATCGCGGCCGCCGGTTGCGTCGCGAACGGATTTGGGAGCTTTTGAAGCGTTACGCGGCACGCGTGGGCGCTCCGCCGGAAGTCAGTCCTCACACGTTGCGTCACAGTTTCGCCACGCACATGCTCTCCGGCGGCGCCGACTTGCGGCAGGTGCAAGAGATGCTCGGGCACGCCAGCATTGCAACCACCCAGATCTACACGCACGTCGATGCCGCGCGGTTGAAGCGGGTGCATCGGCAGTTTCATCCGCGGGCGTAGAAGCCGCTTGCGGCTTTGCAGTGCGCCACGAGTTACAGCCGACGCCCTGCAAAGCCGCAAGCGGCTGTTTCATTCTGCTCGGGGTGGGGCGAACTTGATCTTTTCGATGACCTTGATGATCCGCCCGTCCTGGACGTAGCCGGAAACGGCCGTGATGGCGTCGACGACGTACTCGAACTTCAGGGCGTAGTCGCAATCGAGCTCGACTTCCGTCTCCGCGGCCACCGAGCCGGGCCCGCGCTGGTCGCCCACCATTTCGCGGATCTGCTCGTGCAACTCTTGAAAATCGCTAAGGGACCGGTCGCCGAACTGAATGCCGGAAAGGTTGCCGCCCTCGTCTGCCTGCAGACGCACTATCGCCGGCGGCAGTTGGGTGGGGTCGGGCACGCCTTCGCTGGTAGCTTCCAGCGGCATCTTGATATTGAAGTCGCCCTCGGGTGAGACGATCTTGAACGTCATCACAAAGAAGATCAAGAGTTGAAAGACGATGTCGATCATGGGCGTCATCATCAACTCGACCTTCTCGTCGGCCGTGCGTTGGGCGTGGCGAACTTTCATCGGTCACGTCCTCTCTTGCTGTTTGGCGCGCAGGGCGAACTTCTCGAAGCCCGTCTCCTGGCAGACTTTGATCACCTCTTGCACGCGCCCGGCCTTGGCCTCGCGATCGGCACGGATGATGATCGTGGCGTCGGCAACCTTGCGTTGACCGGCACGGATAACCACCGCCTCGCGGGTGAGCAGTTTCTGGAGCCCGCCGAGGGTCGTTTCGTCCGGGCCGAGGATGATCGTCCCCTTTTTGGTCAGTTGCAGCGTAATGGGCGAATCGACGGGCGCGTCGGGTGGCTTGGCCAGTTCGCTGCGGGGCAGGCGGATCTTCACGTTCTGGTCCGCCTCGCTGAAGTTGATCAGCACCATGAAGAAGGCGATCAACTGAAACGTCATATCGATCATGGGCGTCATGTCGCCTCCGGCAAAGCCGGCGCGGCGTTTCGATCGGTATTTCATGAATTAGTTCCCTGGGTGCTGAAGCGGCTTGTGGCCGTCGGACGACTACTTCTTCTGCGGCTGCTCGCCCGTGCTTGCCCCGCCGCCGACGTTGGAGAAGCGGCTCATCAGCCCTTCGCTGAGGATGCCGACCTCCAGGACCAGTCGCTGAACGCGGTTGCGGAGGATGTTGTAGGCCGCGATGGCCGGAATGGCGATGAACAGGCCCACCAGCGTGGTGAACAGGGCCGTGGAAATACCTTCGGCCAACTCCGAGGGCTTGGGCGTGGCGCCGCTGTTGGCAATCACGCTGAACGCGGCGATCATACCTTGCACGGTCCCCAGCAGGCCGACCATCGGGCTGACCGTGCCGATCAGGGCCATGTAGCTGAGCTTGTGTTCGAGCTTCATGTCCTCTTCTTCGCCCACTTCCTGCATGGCCTCGATCGCCTGGTCGTATCCGGACGAGAGTTTAGCCAACCCGGCCGAGAGGACCTGGCCGAGGAACGACTCGTCGGCCTTGGCCATTTCATAGGCCTCTTGGTATCGTTTTTCGTTGAGATGGGCCTCGAACCCTTCGACCAGCGCCACGGGCACGACGTTCTCGCGTCGGGCGGTCAAGAGGTTCATCACGAACAGGGCCACCAGGGTGAACGAGAGGCTCAAGAACACGACGCTGTAGGATATCCCCAGCGAGTCATACATCCAGCGGAGTCGACTCTTCCCCCGGGTCGCGGCGGCGGCCGCGTCTTCTTCTTCCGGTTCGGCCGCTTCCTCGTCGGGAAGTTCGTCTTCCAGATCTTCGGCGTCTTCATCCTGGGCCACGGCCGGCGTGCCGTCCAGGAACGTCACATTCGAAAAGATGGCCAAGGAGCCGGATAACATCCAAAAGGACAACAGGCCAGCCCTCAACCACCTGGCCCCCAACCATCCGCCTAGTAATCGATGCCGCATCGTATTCCTCCAAAATCGTGAAACGGTGTGCTAATTGGTGATCTTTGTGTATCGGTTTGGAAACTTCCAGTCTACTCAAAGCGACCGGGTGTCGTAAAGCATCCTCGGCTGAGGTTCTTTGCATCAGCCCCCCTGTTTGGACCATCGACTGTTGCGATAGCGTTCTTCGAGGATCCGTCGGGCACGGACCGCTCGTTGCGTCTTGTGGACCTCGTCCCACAAGTCGGCCAAATTGGCCAGGGCCTCGGCATGTGCTTCCGGCTTCGAGAAGTAGAGCAGATCGACGTGCAAGAAGGCCAGCAGGGCCTCGTGTGTCCGGCCCGCCTTACGCAGCGCCGTGCCCAGCGTGTTGTAGGCCTCGGCGTGCAACTCGACCTGCTCGGGATCGGCCTTGCCGAGGATCGTCTCGACCATCTTGATCGCTTCGTCCGGTTTCCCTTCGGCCACGATACAGCGAGCCTTCCCCAGGGTGGCCGCCTGCCGCTGCAACTGCGCCAGTTCACCTTCCTCGCCGGCCGCCAGCACGCTCTCGAACGCTTTCAAGGCTTCAGCCGTCTTTCCTTGGGCCAGTAGGGCTCGACCCCGGGCCACGTTGGCTCGCATCTGGTAGTCGGGCCAAGGGGCCTTTCCGACCCGGGCGTAATACGCTTCGGCCTTCTCGAACAAGCCGTTGGCCACCAGCAGATCGCCGAGCACCTCGCAGGCTTGGAAGTAGTGGTAGCTTTGCGGGTAGTTCTTGGCAAAGGAAGCCATCATCGTGCCGGCGTCCCTGATCGTTCCCGTTCCGCTCAGCGCAAGTTGCGCGGCGCAATACGCCTTGTAGAACGCGATGGTCTGCGGGATGAATTCACCCGAGACATCCTCGGCCGGGATCTTACCCAAGGCCACCAGGGCGTCCTCGTATTGGCTACCGCGCAAACGCGTTCGGGCCGTCCTCAACAGGGACGGCTCGTCGTCGAAGAAGACGGTCACAATTTCGTTGACCGGAACGCTCTTCTTAACGTCGTTCCGATTGAGTTCGACCGCCGTACGCGAGATGCGGATAATCTTTCCAGAGACCGTCCCGGAAGTCGTCTTCACCGAGTCGATCGCCCGGCACGCACCGGCGGTCGCCAAGCCTATCACGGCCGCGAAAAGTATATAACGGAGTTTCATGGAATGCTCCTTGTCGATCTATAAGCTAAGTTGGTTTATTTCGGCAGTAAACGCCACCACGGGGCTTGTCCCCGTGGAGCGATGATTGGCCACTAGCATGGTCCGTTTCCCCCGCGCTTTCCGCCAATCTGGGCCCGCTGGTTAGTGGTCAATCATCGTTCCACCGGGACAAGCCCGGTGGTGACGGACAAATCGCATACAGGTTAAGTTGGTTCATTGTACTGCTATCCACTATCCACTACCCACTATTTCTTCTTCACGGCCTTCAGGCCCTCGCCCTTCTTGCCGAGAAGCCTTTGGATCTTCTTGAGTAGCTCGTCGTATTCTGCATACCAAGGACCCCCGGGCTTGACCGGATAAAGTTGGAACACGACCAGGATGTCCTTTTCGGCCTGCTTCAGTGCGCTGGTCTTTTTTTTCTTGGTCTTGGTCATGGCCCATTTTTGCCGCGAGAGGGCCAGATTGTATCGGGCTTCGTGGAACATGGCCCGGTGTTTCTCGCTTCGGGCCAGCCGCTTGGCCAGTCTTCCGAATCCCCAGATGTATTTGTACTTGGTGCTGCCTTTGATAGCCAGTTCGTAATAACCCGACTTGACCTCACCCCAGGACTGATACGTGTAGGCCGCTTCCAGTTGGGCATCGACCACGGTGGCGCGTTCTTTCAGCACACCAGACAGTTGGCCCATCGCCTCTTTGAATTTCCCCAAACGTTGCAAACACCGGGCGAGCCGGACCTTCACGCCGATGATGGCGCCCGGCGGCGGCTCGAGTTTGCCTTCCTCGCACAGCTTGAGGATGTTTCGATAGCTCTCGACCGCCTTGCCGTAGTAGGTCTCGGCTTCCTGAGGCAGCTTCTTTCCGCCCGGATCGTAACCGGCGCCCAGCCGGTAGAACGTTTCGGCCACCCATTGAAGCGAGCCGAACGTATTACCTTCCTCGCGCTGAGAGATGCGGTCGAGGAACCGCTCGAAACTCTGGGAAACCTCTTGCAGTTTGCCGAGATTCTCATCCTTGCGGAACCGTTCGAGTTGGTTCTGCAGTTCGCGGCCGAGGCTGATGTAGATTCTGGTGAGCTTGGCCCCGGCCTGGGCATCCTCGCCTTGGCGGACGGCCTCTTCCAGCGACTTCATGACCGTTTCGGCCTTTTCGATCTGCTGGGTCGCCACGTAAGCCCTCAGTGCCGCTTTGAAGGTTTCGGTCCGGAAGTTACCCCGCCCGGTGGCCGGATGTTTGTCCTCGGCCAATTTCAAGACGCCGATCTTGGAGTCTTCCAGCAAGAGGACAGCCTTTCCCGGCTGGCCGGTCCCGATGTTGATCTGCGCCAAGGAGAGGACCGACGCCGCCAGCGTGGAGGTCACCTCACCGCCCGCGTCGATCGGTTCACGCATCCTGGCGATCCCGGATTCGAGCGTCTCTTGGGCCTGTCGCACCATGTCGTCGAGGGCCTCGGCGGAAGGCCGCTCCGACTCGGGCTTGGCGGCGGCCTGCAGGTACGCTCCCCACATCTTCTGGCCCGTCATCAATTCGACTTCGCCGCGTCGCGGTGAGTCGGGTGAGATCTTCTCGATGTACTGCTTGGCCTTTTCCAATTCGCCATCGGCCAGGGCCGTGCGGATCAACATCAGCCAGGCTTCGGCGGCTTCCGGCTCACCCGCCCAACGTTGGGTGATGTAGTTGGCCACGGCGACCATCCGCTCGGCAGCGAAATCGCGCTGTGCCTCCGCGATGGACGGGTCGGCGGCAGTCGCAACGGTCGTCTTGGCCTCGTTGAAAAGTCTCACGTAAGCGGCCAAGGCGATCTTGGCGCCTGGCTTGGCCCCCATGCCGTCGGAGTATCGTCGGGCCAAGAACTCACCCATCACCGAGGCCTCGTAGAGCTCGTCCGACATCCAGTATAAGTAGGCCAGGTAGTACCGAATGACGTTGAGCTGCTCGACCGTGACTTCCGGCGTCTTCATCCTCACGGCCATGCGATAGTACTTGATCGCTTCGGCCCGGACCGCAGCCGCCTCTTCAGGGCTGAGACTGGTGTCTTGCGTCCGGTCCAGGGCCTCTTTGGCATAGTCGCGGGCTTCGGCGAAGTCGGTCGGCTCCGGCCGGACAAAATCCTCACCGACAAACAGCCTGTCGCGCAGTCGATTTCGGGCCGCCTTTTGATGTTGGCCGGGAAATCGAGTCACGAACTCGAAGTACTTCTTGGCGGTCGCGAGGTTCTCCTTACGTGCGTCCGCTTCCTCCGGTTTGTCCAACGACCGGGCGTATTCGAAGGCCGCTTCGCCGGCAAGGAACTTCACCGAAAGCCCTTCCGGGCTCGATTCTTCACGGCCGCGTGCTTTCTTTTCCCATTTGCCGGCCTGGGTCAGGGCCGCCGGATACTTCTTCTGGGAGGGCAGCATGGCCGTTTCCATCAGCAGGATCAACGTCTTGGCTTTCAGCGTACGAAATACCTCAGCCTCGTTTTCCATTTCCAAGAGTTCCTCGAACGCCTCGTAAGCTTTGGCCGCGTCGCCTAAGTCCTTGTAGCATCGTCCTTCCCACATCCGGGCATAGAGGCCGGCCAGCAGCTCGGGATACTTCTTGTACAACGCGCCATATCTTGCGGCCGAATCTCTCAGGTGCTTCTTGTTCTCCTCGCTGCCGGCCGGGTGCGTCTTGGCAATCTCGTATAGCACCGTGGCCAGGGCAAGTCGGGCCTGCAGCAAATCCTGCCGCACTTGGGAACGCTGTTCCAGCAGCTTGGTCTCCTTCTTGTCGATCAGCTTGGGGAACTTGCGATGTGCTTCGAGGAATCGGGCCTCCAACTCCGTGAGCACCGTCTGCGCTTGTACGTAAAGCGCCCGGGCCTGGGCCAATAGTTGCGTCTTCTCCTGGGGTGATTTGCCGGACTTGTCGGCCCGACTCGCAAGAATTCGCCCCCGTTCGACCAGCAGGTCGGCCAGTCGCGTATTGGCCCCGGCCGCCAAGAGGTGGTCGGCATGTTCGGCAAGGAACTTCTGCAGCGCCGCCCGGGCCTGGTCCAACTGCTTCTCGCGCTCGGCCGGCACGCGACCCATTCGCGATGCATCGATCAGTGTGGAGCCCAACTCGTAGTCGATCGTCTCCTGAAACTCGGCCGTGGCCACGGGACTGGTCCGCATCTGCTCGAGATATTCCAACGCCATGTCGAACATCCCGACTTCACGCAGGGCGTCGAGGAACTTCTGCGACGGCTCGACGCCGCCCGCCGATCCGACTGCCAAGAAAAGGCAGACGGCCGCGATCCCTCCGGAAAGCAGGCCTCGGAGGCGGGTGGTTCGTTTCATCGGTTTCATTCTCTCTGTGTCCGGTTGCCGCTGGCCGGCGATCGGCCGCGGCACACACCAAAGCCACGGCGCTGGGGAAGCTGCATGGAAGAAAAACTCGGCCCGGCCAAGCGTGTTCCGGAGCCGCTCGGCTTGGTTGGCGATATAGTATCAAGTATCAGATTATACGTTTTTTCCCTGCCCCACAAGGATTCCCCGGACTGGAAACTGCGGTTGGGCGAACTGGGAATCGGCCTCGGTTGGCTGCTGGCAGTACGATTTAGTTGGGCGCCCTACCTCTGCGGTACTGCTTGGCCCGCTCTGCTTGTTCCACCACGGCCAAAAACTCCGCAAATGAGGGCCGATGACGCAACTCGGTGGGCAGAATCGCCGCCAGTCGTCGAACCTGACTCAGAGCGGTTGCCCGGGAGTTTTCGGGAAAAAAAGCGAACGGAGAGCGGCTGAGAATCTCGGCCGTTTCCGCCACGACCGCGGCCGCTTGCAGTGACGGCGGCGACTTGGCAAACGACGGGGCGAACGTGTTACGCTGGACCGACACCCTGCGAGTGATCGGTGTGGATTGCGACGGCGGCCGCCAACTCAGCTCGACCAGCGCCACCTCGCTCCCGCCCTTGGGCCGCAACTGAAGTTCGTACACCGCCGTGGCCGATCTGCCGGCATGGAAATCGGCTTCGCCCCGCGCCGGCATCAGCCCGGCCACCGATTCCGCCTCGTGGCCCAACAGTCGATAGGCCAAAACGGCGTCCGGGCGAAAGGTGACCTTCAACCGGGCCTCCTCGGCCATCAACTGCGAACGGCCGGTGAGTATTTCCGAGAGTCCCCAGCCAACTTCTTCGGCGTTGCCGGCCCGACGAACCTTACCGGCGCCGGCCTGTGCGAAGCCGGCCAACTGCGCGTCGATCGTCTCGTCCTGCCCTAAATCGATGACCTCCAACGCAAGTCCCTCACCGGCCGCCTGGGCCAATTGACGTTCGATCGACTCGGTCGCACCGCGCCCTAGTTCCGTGAGCCCGTCGGTCAGCAACACCACGCAGTGCCTTATCCGCCCGGCCGATTCACTACCCCGCGCCACGGCATAAGCCCGACGCAAGCCGGCCCCAAGGTTCGTCGAGTCCTCAATCTCAAGCGATCCGGTGGCGGCCAACCAGGACTCGGCATCCCCCGGGCCGGCATTCTCGATCAGCGCGTCGGCACGTTCGCTAAAGCTCACCAGCGAGAGCCGGTCCTCGGGCCCGAGTTGTTCGATCAGTTGGCCCAGTGCTCGACGGGTCATCTCGAGCCGGCCGCCCCAACGCATGCTGGCCGAAACGTCCACGGCCACGATCAGATGGGTGGCCGGATGTTCGGCCGCCGGAAGATCTCGGGCCTGGACCCCGATCTGCAGCAGCAGCGTGCCCGGGCCACCGAACGGCGAAGGTCCGCCGGCCGTGGAAAGTTCCAACCCTTGCTCAACCGGACGAGGGAATCCGTAGTCAACGGCCGCTAGGAACTCCTCGATCCGGATGTCCTCGGGCGGCGGCAGCTCGCGGTCTTCCAGGTAGCGCCGGGTCAGTTCGTAGCTCGACGTGTCGATCCCCAGCGGCACCAGCGAGGTTTGCAGTGCCGGATGGGCCACCGGATAGACCGGCGGAAACACGCCATAAGCAAAATAGAACGGCCAATTGAAGCCCGGCACCCGCGGCGGATCGATCCCTCGGGGGGTCAGCCCTTGCACCTTCTTCAACTCCGGCAAGGCGTCGAAAGCTCGATGCGTGGCCTCCACATTCTCGTTGTGGCCGTAAGGTTCCGACAACAGATCCACGCCGAGCCGGTCCAACGAAAGGACCGTCCCGTTCGACGGCCGTGCTTCACCATGGGCAAAGGGGAACAACTCGATTTCCGGCACCCTCGGTGTGGCATCAAAAGTCGCAACGTCTGCCACTTCCTCGGTACGGGGCGGAATCGCAAGGCTCAGCGACGGTGAAGTATCTTCCGATCGGTCCGCCGTGTTTCGGGAAAGCGCCGTATGGAGTTTCGGCAGCAAGCCGCGGTCGTCGTCGGGATACGTTCCAGCGAGAAAGACGAGCATCGCGCCGACGTAGGAGACACCAATGGCCAAAAGCAGCGAGACCGCGATGGCCCAACGCCAAGCTCCCGCAAGCCGTTGCCCAAGGACCTTGCGCCGCCGTAGGCCTTGCGAGAGGTCGGCCGGCATGGGCACGTCCCGCAGGGCCGCGTCCAATGCCTCTTCGTCGCTCAGCACGGCCTTGCGCACCCGATCGCAAAGCCCGGGCCCAATGGCCACATTGTTGATCCAGGCGTCGAGTCCCTCGTCGTCGGCCAGCACGGCCATGCGCAGACGTCGCGACAACCGCTGCGGAACGGGCACCGCCCGAAGTTGGGCATCCTGCTCGGCGTCGAATTGAGGATCGGATCGTGACATGGCTTGGGAATCTGTAGGTCAGGGCTTGCCCTGACACAACAAAGTGACGGCCTGCGACAGGCAAACGTCAGGGCAAGCCCTGACCTACAATTTCAAAACGCTCCTGCTAACTATTAGTCCCCGTGGGCATCAAATATTCCCTAAGTCGCGAGCGGGCGCGGCTGACTCGGGAAAGGACCGTGCCCAGCGGGATTTCCAATTCGTCGGCAACCTCTTGGTGCGTCAGTTCACCCACGACGACCAGCAGCAACGTCTCGCGAAGTTCGACGGGCAGTCGGGCTAGGGCCTGTTGCATCTCGTCGGTCAACTCGTCGCGCAGCGGGTCGTCGCCCGGGCAACTGATCTCGATCGGTCCGTCGCCGGTGGTGACGGTCGGCAACCGGCGTCGTCGCCAGAAATCGGCGGCCCGGCGTCGCAGGATTGCGGCCAGCCACGCGCGAGTACCCACCCCGGACCGGAACAACTGCCGGCTTCTCCAGGCCGAACGGAACGTCTCTTGCAGCACATCCTCGGCCTCGTGACGATCGCCGAGCATACGGTACGCCAGTCGATACAAGTCGGGCCCGTGATCGACCACCAAGCAGTTGAATTCGGCCAGTGATAGCGCCAAGTTTGCCTCTCCCCGGAATTCCGCCCGCGCGGTGGCTGAAGGCGTACCTCCGCATAAACACTATTCTCGACGGGCCATCCCGATTATTCCCCGGGAAAGCCCCTGTTATCATTGTAGACGATTATTCCTCACCGCCGAGAGCCCAGGCAGCGTGTTTTGTAGGAGTCGCCTCCTACCAGAACTTCAGCCGGCTTGCAGCCTGCTGAAGCGGTGGGTATAATTACCTCGGACGGACTGGTTGTCTTGAATCCTACCTGATTTGGAGCTTTCGTTGCCGTGGTTGATCTCCGCCGGACCTTCAAACCTCGAAACTACTTCTCCCGCAAAGAGCAGTTTCGGCTGCTCACGCTGGTGCTGGGACTGGGGCTGATAGTGATCATGATGGACCATGTCCGGCGCCCGGAAAACTGGGACTGGTTCTTTGCGCTCGACGCGGATCGGACCGGTTCAGTCGAAGAAGAGACGGGACCGATCGATACGCGGATCGCGCCGAAACGGGCCCAAGAAGAGATTCCCGGCACGTTTCACTCCCCGCCTCAAGCCGAGCCGGCCGAAGCGTCTGCCGAAGGAGACTACTTTCCCGGCGTTGAACCGAAATATCTTGCGGAGGTGCGCGACGATACGCCTTTCCGATATGCCGAGCGACACGCCTGGTTCAATCTCCTCGACGTACTCAACCGGACCAAGCAGTCCGAACTGCGAAAGGCCGCCATGGGCCAGGTCACGTTTGCCCAATTGTTTCAGCAGCCCGACGATTATCGTGGCGAGTTGGTGACGATTCGCGGCGTGGTTCGCCAGGCCTATCGGTTTACTGCGCCCGAGAATGACGTTGGTATTGAGACGTTTCACCAACTTTGGATCTCGCCCGACGATCATCGGTCCTCGCCGATGGTGGTCTATTGCTTGACGCTGCCGTCGGGGTTTCCGCTGGAGGAGGATCTTCGTGAGGATGCCCAGATCACGGGCTTCTTCTTCAAGCGCTGGGCCTACAGGGCGAAAGACACGGTCCGCACGGCCCCGGTCCTGGCCGCCAAAACGCTACAGTGGCAGCAGCCCGTCGAGTCGAGCAAATCGCCCTCGACCGATCCGATTACGCTGGGGGCAATCGTCGGCGTCTCGGTCCTTGCCAGCGGGATCGCCCTGTTCTTCATCCTCAGACGATCCCATCAGCCGGCCGCAAGGGGAGATTAGTCGGATGCGCAACTTCGCACAACTCATGGCCGTCCTGTGCCTGGTCGCCGCGACATGCTCGGCCAACCAGCCGGCGGATCCCCCGACGATCTCCGGGCCGCGCGAGCTGTTGCGACTGTTCGGCATCGACGACAGCCAAATGCGGCACCTGGTCGACGGACGACCGCTCGGACCGGAGGAGACGGAAACCCTGCTAAAGGTCATGTATCGCATCCGGGACTTCCGCCAAACCGACCTGCATCGTTGGGCCCGTTCGCAAACGGAACTGATCGAGTTGATGGCCGACGAGCAGGTGGTCAAAGACTCCTCGGACCATCGCGGCGAGATCTTTTCGCTGGCCGGGCGCGTGACCTCGGTCGAAGTGCGCAGGCCCGTGCCGGAGGCGGCCGAGCGGCTTCAGTTGCCGCAGTACTACCGGTGCGAGTTGATCCTTGAGGGCCCAGACCAAGACGGCTCAGGCCAACCGGTCGTGATCTACGCCCGCGACGTGCCAAGTGCCTGGCAAGCAGGCGGCACGCCGAACCAACGGGCCAGTGCCTTGGGATTGTTGCTGAAGTTTGCCGGTGAAGATCCACAACGCGCTTTGCCCGTCTTCGTCGCGCGACGCGTGGCCTGGTATCCGGACAACCTATTGGGCAAACTGGGTGTGGACGTCGGGCTGCTGGAAGAGGTCGAGGACCGCAAGCGTCTGACCGCCCGCGATCGGGAAGCTTTTTACCAACTCCTGGCAGCCATGGGCCGCGCCAAGCCGGGCCAATTGACCCGCCAGGCCCGCGGCCGCTTCAACGATCTCGATCCAGGGCGAAAGCGGACCGACGACCAAGGCGCGGAACACTACAATGTGGTGCCGTTGTTCAATCAGCCGGAAGCGATGCGCGGCCAACTGGTCGTGCTTTCCGGCACGGCGCGGCGCGTGATTCGCATTCGCGTTGAAGATCCGGACATCGTCGAGCGGTTCGGGATCGACCACTACTACCAACTCGCGTTGTTCACCGACGACTCGCAAGACAACCCGCTGATCTTCTGCGTCACCCAACTCCCCGAGGGGATGCCCATCGAAAACGATCCCGCCTATGGCGAGCAGATCTCGGTGGCCGGTTTCTTCCTAAAAACCTGGGCCTACCACGTCGACGACCCCACAACCCCGGCCGACGCCCACGGCGGCCGCTTACAGTTAGCCCCCTTGCTAATCGGCCGAGAGCCAATCTGGCATCGCTACGACCCGCCCAGCCGCAACACACTAGCCGGCGCGATCGCCGGCGGGCTGTTCGTCGTAGCGCTCTTAGGAATCTGGCTAGCGATCTGGCGCTACAATCGCGGCGACCGAAAGTTCCACCGCGAAACCCTATCCAAGTCCAAAACCATCACCGGCCCCGAAGAAGTCTCGCTGGACCAACTAGAAGCCAACCCCAACACCACCCCCGATTTCAGCCGCTTGGAAGAAAGTTCCGGTGAGACGGACCGTCAGTGACGACTGCGACAGTGGCAACGGCACGCCGCACCAAGTGTTGACCCCAAACCCCAGACAAATGGCAATCAGGATGACGGCGAACGGCACAATGGCGCTTCGAGTAGGAGCTGCCGATGCTGCTCTCTCTTGTATATCTTGCCTCTTGGCAGCGGAACAAGCCGAGTGTCGCGGAAATCGTCCGCAAGATCTTTGTCTTCCGAATACAAAACGCGAGCGCCGCTGACGCACGCCAGGGCAACAACGTGCGGATCGTCGGACCGGCATAGTCCGGTCGATGCCACTTCGTTCTCCTTCGCGTCGACTTCCTCAGTTGCGTACTTGAGAGCACGCCCAGCTTCCAACAACGTACGCATGTAGCGTCGGGCCTTGTTAATCCTGGCCCATTCTCGCAATTGCTTACCTCCGAAGACCAGTTTTCCTTCCCTGTTTTCGATCCAGTTGTAAATCACACGATTGGCCGGACCATCCGTGTGATTGAGGAAGTCTGCTACCTTGTTCGCATCGATGATCAGCGCCATCCACTCATACCCCGATGAAGCGGTGCTCTTCGCGGAGAAAGAAGTCACGATATCCGGGCGGAGCGTTGGTGATGTTGCCTTGCTTGTCGAGTTCCAGCGGATGGATATCTGCATTACCTCCCACTTGCCGTTCGAAATACAGAATCTGTACGTCTTTGGGAGACAGCTTGTCCGAGTCGCGGATATCCATTCTCACGCGATCGATCAGGTAGTCGCTGTGGGTCTCCACGATAAACCGCTTGTTCTCCGTAACTGCCAACTGAATAAGCAGGCTGCCCAGGGCCGCTTGAGCACGCGGATGGAGATGGACTTCCGGTTGTTGGATCAGCAAGGTACTTCCCTTCTCGGCTCGAATGATGTCAACCACAATCGGAAGTGCTTGACTGACCCCGTAGCCGACGTCGGTCAGGTTGAAATCGGGTTGCCCGCCGAAGTTCAGCTTCACCTGAAATGGAGTGCCTTCCTTGCGTCCGAGTCTCTTGATCTTTACCGCACTGTACAATCCGGATGCCTTTCCGAATGTCTCCAGAGCCTTCTGTAGACGGACCCGTTGTTTCGACTTACCCGAAAGCGTCTTTGCCAGAATCATCGGGACGTGTCCGCCTTCGGGCTCTGGTGTGACGCTCAAAGGATCGTATGTTCTTCTGGGTCTTGTCCGAATTGGTGCCGTTGCATACGGTCGCTGCAGGAGTTCCTCGCGGATCTTTCGTATGACGAAGGAAATGGCGTCAAAGTGTTCTTTGTTCGGCAGTTTTCCGACCTCCGTGATATCAACAATGGTGTCTTCCTTCGAGAACGTTCGGACCACATGTGTGAGATACCATGGATCGGCGGCATGCTGCACCGGCAACCTTTCCACAGGGGGTCCTGACAAGGTGTAGTGACCGTCCGGTGACACGAACTCACATGCCCTGATTGTCGAAGTGTCTCTGAACGTGACAGTCATGCCGTACGGCATAGCCAAAAACTGCCATTGCGCGAGCACGGGTAGTGAGTCTTGCTTCTTGAAAGTTGCCAGGAAGACGCCATCCTCGGTCAACTTTACACCCCATCTTTTCATTATTTCTCTCATTGTTGACTTTGGCAAAGAACAGGAGAACCCGACCGAGAACGTGTCGGCCCGCCATCGGCTCCCGGGATAATTAGCAATATCATCGTATGATCCGAGCAGAAAAGGCTCCTTGTTGAAATCGGCCGACGTCGGATCGTGGGCCAAGTCCGACGCAAGCCGAATTGAGGCAAGAAAGGTCGACTTCCCCGTGCTATTCTCGCCAACCAGCAGGGTCAACGGTGCCAGCGGTGCCGGTTTGGGATCTGCGAAACACCTGACATTTTTCATCGTCAGTGCAATCATCGTGGCGGTCTCCACCGTAAGAAGAAACTGCGCTGCAACGACGGCACCCACGTACGCGCCATCGGCCCACGCCTATACCGATTGCCATTATATCAGCAGAGACGAACTGGCAAACCCCGTCTCTCCTAGCTTTTCCCACTTCACCAGTCGTTGCACTGGTAGGCATTTGAATCAGCCTGGAATCTAGTCTAGCAGGCCAGGGGTGTCAAGTATCGGGCGCAAACGCTGTCCACAGAGGTTTTCGCGGGACCGAAAGGAGGCGGGCTGCTGCTTGCCTCGAAGAAGACTGGTCGATCGGCGGGTTGGGGAATTGGTAACGCAAAGTGGTTGTCGAAAAGCCCGCCGGCTGCGTCGACGGGATCCCCCGGATGCAATCCGGGGGCTTTGATACGGGGATGGCAAGACGTCACTCGGCTGGTTGGGACGTGGAAAGCACCTTTAGTTGTTCTGATATTTCTGCCAGCCCGGCGTGGATCTGATGGAGTGTGGCTCTGCGTGACGCCATGATGTACAACAACGTGCAGGCCGCAGCTAAGACCACCAAACCTGCCCAGGCATACGCCGACATCGCGGTGATTTCCGCAATCTTTGGTAGCATATAGACAAAGTTATTACGAACCTGCTCCCCCTTTTCTGACAAGTCGTGGCGGAGCACTGCCACGTGTATCAGGGATGGATTAACATACGTGACGAAGAACCAAGTGTAGGCAGCGACGCCTCCGGCCACCAGTAGCCAGAGAACCATCGAGATCCACCCCAAGATCGTACTGCGCACGTTCATTCGCTTGATTACCGACGCCGCCACGTCCGCGGCATCTCCACCTCGCTGAGGTGCTTTGGTGGGACGATCGCTATTGAGTGTCATTTCGCAACCTCTGTATTTCTTCTTTTAGGACCTGTTTGGCGTAATAGAGCCTTGACCGCACAGTGCCTACGCGACAGCTGGCGGCATGGGCGATCTCCTCATACGACATATCTTCCATGAATCGCAAGACAACCACCTCTCGATGTTCCGTAGACAAACTGGCCAGGCATTCGGAGATCAGCCGAATGTCCTCCGCTGGAAAAGTTGGCTCCCCTTGGGATTCATCTTCCAGTTCCGCTGCTTCAAGGGGTTCCGTCTGAATTCGAGTTCTTCGAAAGTGATGGGCGTTCTTGTTTCTCACAATCCTGAAGAGCCAACTCCGAATCGCTCTCGGACTTCGAAGAGACGGCAGCTTTCGGTAGACGTCAAACCATACCTCCTGGAGAACGTCCTCGGCGTTGCCCGGGTTTCCCAAAACACGGCCAATGTAGTTCTTCAGTCGGTCGTGGAAAGCGACAACTAACTCCTCGAACGCGTGATCGTCCCCCGCCTGGCACCGGAGCACCAATGCCTGTTCCCAAAGTCGGCGTACTGGATCTTTCATGCGGTTGGCGGTCGAGAGAAAGCGAGACTCATCGTCTCCATCAATAGAGTTGCGCTAATCTCCAAGAAGTTCAACGAAGAATCAACAATCGGGATTTCAGTCAACCCTGAGTCTGGCCCAACGGGCCCGGGTTGTCAACTGTCGGTCGCCAACGCAGCCCGCAGAGGTTTTCAACGGGACCGAATTGAGGTGTGCTGCTGCTTGCCTCGAAGAAGACTGGTCGATCGGCGGGTTGGGGAATTGGTGACGCAAAGTGGTTGTCGAAAAGCCCGCCGGCTGCGTCGACGGGATCCCCCGGATGCAATCCCGGGGCTTTGACACGGGGATGGCAAGGGCGGACAAGCCGCCCATGGCACCGGGGAATAGTTCTGATCCCTTTTTCACTGGCCCGTCACCACTGGGCTTGTCCCCGTGGTGGCGTTTACCGTTTGAGAAACACCTCGCTATCATTTCGGATACACTTCGGCGAAATCAATGCTGCACTGGCCCATCTCTCCCGTTCCCTCGGGACAGTCCATCGGCGTCCTGTTCCCGCAGGCTTTTCCCACGAGCAGTGCAGCCGTCGGGCCGTTGAACGTGCCGCAGTGTGCGAATGACCAGAGTTTCTCGAACTTGACGCCGTCTGCGCTCTGCTCGATGACAGCAGTGCGGTCATTCCAACGCGCGCGGAGCCAGACCCACTGATCAAGCTTGCATCCCGGCTTGAGCAGTTCGCGGACCATCACATTGCACTGAAAATGACCGTCCGAGCGTGTGCCGATTCGCAGGACCGTGCCGCTTTCCCAAACCAGAATCGCCGCCGGGCCCCACGACATGCCTTGGTCCGTGCCATGCCGGATTTTCACGACAAAGCCCTGCGCCATGGTCTGCAGCGGCGTCCGGAGGAAGGCATAGGTATGCCCGTGCGCGCGAATCTGCAGGTTGCCGTCTGCTACGGCCAACGGGTCCGTATTCGATGGAGAAATCACCTGTTCTGCTTCGGGCATTTCGTCAAACTGAAGCGACAGGCAGGGCTTCTCCCACGTAGGTGGCTTCCTTAATGCTTCATCGGCCTGCTGGTTGCGGGCAGCCTTCATTTCCGACTTTGCTTGACGGGCATCCACACCGGCATCCACGCGCAGGCGCAGTTCGGGGGTGAGCTTCGCTTTGTACTCCTGCCGGAGGATGGTTGCCAGGGCCGGGTCACGGACCTCGTTCTTCAACGTGTGGACGCTGGTGTGCAGCCGCGCATTGGCCCTCAACACGTTCTTGACGAGTTCGGGCGTGAGCGGCATCGTAATGTTGTTGCACAGCACGCCATTGCAGTTGTTGATGTTGTAGCCCGAGACGAAATAGCGCAGATAGTCGAAGTCCACACCGCCCAGAGCTTCGCCGCGGAGGATGAAATCGACGTAGGCGTCGGCTTGCGGGAAATAACACTGTGCATACCCAAGCGCCGCCGAGGAATGCCATTCCAGAATGCCCTCCTCACCCACGATCTCCCGCGAGCGGCGCGCCAGGGCATAGAGCGCCGCCGGATTCAAGAAGTACTGTCCGTCAAAGTAGAGGCCGTCGGGTTTGTAGTCGCGCATCACCCGCCGCACTTCGCCCAGGAAGGTCTCCATGTTCTCGCCCCGGCCCGGACATGATGGAATGGCCAGTATGTTGAGGTCTTCCCAGCTATTGAACGCAAGATGCTCGTATGGCGTGCCCCCCAGAAACAAGAACGGGCTCGTGTAGACGATCAGCCGCATATCTATATCGTGGATGGTCTTGCGGGCCCGGGCAAACTCCTCGTCACCGAGGCGCGGCACAAAGGCCAGATTCCAGTCTTTCCAGAGCATGACCTCCGACTGTAGCAGCACGATGTTACTCAGTCCTTCCCACGACCGCAGTTCTTTGTCGGACGGATATCCCTCGACGTTCGACCAGTGCCAGAGCACGTTGTCGCTGAGCGACCGCTCCCAGTCGTAAGGTTTTGGCGGGCAGACACCCACGCAGAGAACCGCATCTTTCGGGAGCGGATACTTGGCCACGGTCTCTGCATAGGCATCGAACTCATCATCCAACGTCTCTTCCGAGCAGTACAAGCCAAACGCGCCCCATTCGTCTGCAATGAGGTGACTGGTCAGATGAGACGAATGCCAGGCGGGGGCAATCCTGCGGTCTACGGAGATCGTCAACGGTTCGTGGACCTGCAGCATGAACAGTGAATCGCCGTTGATGCGAAGCGTCATCGCAGGTTCTTCGAACGTGATGCGTGTAAACCCAGGTACGTTGTGCGTGACCGTGGGGCGCCCGAGTGGTGTGCCAATGCGCAGGATGGCAACGGTCCGCTGGTGAGAAATCCGCTGGTCGAACCGGATCTTACCTTCTTCACAGTCCACCTCAATCCGGGCGCCGGTTGTTTTGACGATAACATTTCCATCCCGCTGCTGGACAGATTTCACCACCATTCCCCACTGAGGTTTTGGAAACACGCGCGGGTCCATCAGTTCCGCGAACGTAGGCGTTTCGGCCAAGGCGGTGGGAGACATCAACAGCAGTGAGAAGAGCATTGCCCAAAGGCACCGGGCATTTATCATCGTTTTTCTCCTTCCAAGAGAAGAGCGGTCGACTGGTAGGAATTTCAGTTGACCCTGAGTCTAGCTCAACGGGTCAGGGTTGTCAATCATCGGTCGCCCGCAGAGGTTTTCAACGGGATTGAAAGGCGTGGTTACGCTTGACGGGACTTCGGCAAGCAGTGGCACACGTTCAATCACGGGCTGAGTCTATCCGTACAACCATCTTCTGTCCCGGATTGAGCGTGACAGGGATAGATCTGGTTGCTATGCCGCGAAGAGTCTCTTGCCTTGGATTGATGGCGGTTCCATCAAGTGAGATTACCTTCCCAACATGGGGCTTTATCATCACGGTGACTTCTATCGCTTCGGGTCCAGCCTCGTGGAGAACGGTGATTTGTTGATCGCCATCGGGTTCCCTGCGCCAACTCATGTCAAGCTGATGGCTGCCGACATGGAAGTTATTCACACGAAGATCATCCAGTTCCTCGGGCGGCTGGGGGAAGATCTGTAGCTTGTGCTCGACCGCAGAGGGACTAATGCCGCAAAGACCTTCGAGGATTCCCTGAATGAATAGAGACGGTGATTCGATCAAGGGTACGTCGTCAGGACTTATCGTAACGTTTTCGAATCCTCCCAACATGCCATATTTCATGGGCGCCTCGGCAGACCACTTTAGTCGGGTCCAGCCTTGTTCGGCATCGCCATAATGGTAAGCACCTAATACCACAATGCCGTTGGTATAGGGACAGTATTGATCAGTTCCCCGCGACTGCCTATCGCCGAGGACAATCAGGGCCTTGGGGGGATCTGCAATGGCAATTTCCTGTGGTATGTTGACGCCCCACAAGCCTCTCATGTGCCGAGTGGTTCCCTCGATCGAGTCTGCCCACATTTTCTGTGATGAGTTCCAGAAATCCGTATTGAAGCTGGTTTTTAGCTTGCCGGCGTATGATGCGTAAGTGGAAGCGTCTGCTGCATAACCCAAGTGGTCGGCCATCTTGGCTAACACATCGAATGCTTTGTATAGATAGCAGGCGGAATCGATGTTCTCTCCATTGACACCGAGAATTTCCATGATGCTATAGCCTTCCGGATAATGATCGCCGTCGCTATCTAAACTCGCCAGTACCCAATCGATGCACTGCTTAAGTTGATCGTAATAGTCAACGACGAATTGCTGATCGCCCGTCCAATCGACATACTTGCCACAGGCAACGACAAACTGCTGTGTTTCCTGCGCGTTGCCGGGCGAAAGCACCTTTCCGTTGGTACTGACTTGATGGGGAACTCTGCCCGACTGAAGCTGGGCATATTTGGCAAGGCACTGAAGATTGCCTTTGGCTTCCTCACGGAATCCACCGGCGACGGCACCCGCAATTGCATACGCTGTATCACAGCTAAACAGTTGTGTGTAATCGGGAATCCCGCCATAGAAATATGGTCCAACATGGTGGGGCCTGGCATCGAGAGTCATCATCATGATGTTGGCCTTGGCACAGACAAAGGCATTGGTCACGTTTGCATCGGAACAGGTAAACACCACCTCGTTGAACAATTGCTGCCGGTACCTCTCTTCTCTGACTTCCTGCAGAGCCGTTCGCTGGGATACAAGCGTGTTGAATCTTTGTTTCGCCGCGGTCAAGCCGGAATCGTGCTCTGCAACAACAAGGAATGCAATCTCCTTGCTTTCGGATGGCGCAATGTCTATCGAATAGGTCAAAACGCCCATATTGTCCACCAGCTTGGCCTCCGATGGTGTTCGATCGGAACCGAAGACGGTCGCCCAATTGGTATGCGTGTTATCGTATGATCCGATCAAGTGATTATCGCTGTCATAAGAAACAACATCCAGATCATTCGACCACCCCGACAACCAGGCCGGCCTGATGTTCACACGGCCGGAGAATTCCACATCGACTGTTCGAGGGTGATCGGTGTTGTTGCTTATGGTCAACACGGTGAAAAGAGCCGGTTCTTCTTCAACTGCAAAATCCGTGCGAGTTATCGAAAGGTCATTGCGATTGAAAATGAATTCGCAGCTATGCAGTTTCTGAACATATTCCCGGCAATCCAAAAGCTTCCAGGGAGCATGGCCGTCTTCTTTGATCGTGAATTCGAATCCGTCCATAGCTTTCACGGGATGCGCCCAGATTCCCGTATCGTCACCACTCAACAGACCGCCAGGCGGGAATCTACCGTCCATGGATGCAAACTCGAACAACTTCGAGCTTGACAGAAAAAAGAACTCCTCCATATCAGGCATACGTTTGGTGGCGACTGTCTTGCCTCGCAATTCCAGCGTTTGCAAACCGGTAACGGGGGAGTACTCTCTTGCTTTGGACAAACCACGCAGCCAGGAGTCGCCTTCGCGGTGCCATCTTCTTCTCCAGTTTTCTATGACAGCATCCCGTAGAGCTGTGGCGCCGTGAGGGTCATAGCCATCCGGATGCCCAATCATCGCTATCAACCTATCGGCAATGCCCGGGAACTCGAACAGCCATTTGTCGCCGCCTCTTGCGTTGCGGTCCTCTTCAGCTTTCAGGGCGTCCAACAATACCTCGAAGCCGTCGGCGTTCTTGAGTTCCGCAAGTCGTTCGGCAACGGCATATCTTACTTTCGGGTTTCGATGATTGAGATTGTTTTTCAGCACAGGTGTATACTTCTGACAGTACTGATCATCGGCAACAAAACCAATGATTCGCGGCGGCGCTACAAATGGCACTCTCCAGACGGGATCGTGAGCCGACGAATGAAAGATGACTTCTTTGAGGACCAGTTCTTCCTCCGTCAGATCACTACTGGCAAAGAACTCATCAAGTGAAAGGCGATCCGTCGGCTCTTCGTTGCTGTCTTTGGCCGGAGTATCGGCCTGGGCAAAGTTGCTGCCGAAGGCAAGTATCATGGATATGATCGTGGCATTGAATACAACTTGCATTCCGCCCTCCAGTTGATAGGCATTTCAGTCAGCCCCCAAGTCTGGCCTAGCGGGCCACGGTTGTCAATCGTCGGCAGGCGTGCCACGCGGTCGAAAAGCCCGCCGACTGCGTCGGCGGGATCCCTCGCACGCGCAGCCCGAGGGGTTTGACGCCGGGATTTCCGCATCGAGCAATTCTCGGATGTCATCGTCTTGGGTTAACGAGGCGACGGCCCCTTGGCCCATTTGCCACGCTTCAACTGCCTGGCCGCCTCCTTCAATATGGCAACGTTCTCGGGATTCATGCTGCCATCCTCGTACATCAACAGGTTGATGGCTACCGAGTAACGTTCTTTCTCGAGCCGCCGAGTCATCTTGACGATTTGATCCGTCGTCCAGCGTGTGTTTGCAATGACTGTGTTTGGCCTATGGATACCCCAGTCCGGTCCATCGAAAATGAAGTTGCCGAATAACTGCAGCCCTTGCTGTGGCCCCTTAGCGACAACGCCATCAGTTAACGGGTAGGGCGTGGTCTGGCCGTTGAAACCCTCGCCGCACCAGAAATCCTGGAATGGCGTCAAACTGGGAATTATCCAGGGGTTGTAGCAGATTACTCGCTTGGGATTGCCCGTCTTCAGCGCCGCACCGAGCTTCTCGAAATCCGCCGGATACCAAGTGCAGCCGCCGTCGAGAAAGATCGCATCCAAACCCGTTCCGTAGCGCCGTCCGATTTCGGTGAATATCTTTGCCTCACGATCCAGCCATCTGGTTCGAGCTGCGAAATCCTGCTCTTTGGCGTCCTTCCAGCCCTTGGCCAGCAAGACTTCCCGGTTGCCATGGCCGAGGTGGTAATACAACACGAAACGGATGTCGCGTTTCCGGCACTGGGCGATCAGGTCCGCGATCAGATCGTGTCGGCTAACACGCTGGGGCATTATCTCCTCGATCGCTTGGATGGGCGCGGGAAAGAGGTAGTCGATCCAAGTCCCGCTCCAGACCAAATACTTGCCTCCCATCTCGTCGAGCTGATCGACAAACGTTTTGGCATCGAAATCCGCCGCGAAACCGGGCCAAGGCTTCTTTTCGCCCTGGGGTGGATAACACCATCCGCCGCCTTGGACCATGATTCCATATCCGGCGTCCTTCATCCAAGAGGTGTCCCCGCGAAAAGCGAGGATGCGTTGCTCGATGTTCTCTTCTTCCGCAACATTGGTTAGATCGATTCCGTTGAGGTCTACCGATCCCTTCTTCACCTGCACGGTGATCCTCGAAACTCCCGCGCCAAGTTTCAGCGCATCCCGGGACATGCACCTCTGCCATCCGCTTTCGGGTGTACGAAATACAAGACTGTTGTTTGGGCCGGTGACGGTTATTTTCGTGCCCTCGCTGCAATTCACGACGAACGTCGGCCGGTACTCGCCGCCATCAACCGCGGACACGTTCCAGGCAACTTTCATGTCGCCGCCGAATCCTTGAAGCCAAAACTGCTTGTCCGCGGGTTGGATTTGTGCCACCGTCATTTCGCTGATTCCCGGAGTCCGCATCGCATAGACGGCCAGCAAGCAATTGATGGTTTGGGGATTCAACACGACGGGGTCCTGCATTTTCTGCGGACTCATTTCCGGCACTTCAGCTTGGAGCCCGCTGGCCCAGAAGCCGCAGGACGCGATCAGAAGAGTTCTCAACGTGTTTCGGGCTGTCATGATACTTCTTCTTTCCGTTAAGCTTGTAGCTGATCCAGGCTCGCAGTATCGCGATTATGGCGCCTTTCGCCCCCCCGTGTCAAACACGTGGAGATTCTTCGCACGATTCTTGACTCCGGCCCCCGGGCTACTTGACTTCGTCGGCGGAAACGGCATACTCGGCTGTTTGTGCAACGGGACAGTCGAATCCTAGGAGAACACATGAAACGGGCGAAGATCACGGTGATTGGGGCGGGGAATGTTGGGGCCACTACGGCTCATTGGTGTGCGGCGGCCGAGTTGGGAGATATCGTGCTGCTGGATATCCCGCAGACCGAGGGGATGCCGCAAGGCAAAGCGCTAGATTTGATGCAGGCCTCGCCGATTGTCGGGTTCGACGCAAACATCAAGGGCACGACCAGCTACGACGACACGACCGACAGCGACGTGGTGGTCATCACGGCCGGCGTGCCGCGGAAACCGGGCATGAGCCGTGACGATCTGCTGAGCACCAACGCCCGGATCGTCGGTTCCGTGGCCGAGCAGATCAAAGAGAGTAGCCCCGAGGCCATCGTGATCCTGGTCAGCAATCCTCTGGACGCGATGGTTCAACGGGCGTTGCAAGTGACCGGTTTTCCACCCCATCGGGTGATGGGACAGGCCGGCGTTCTGGACACGGCCCGATTTCGGACCTTCTTGGCCATGGAGTTGGGCGTTAGCGTGGAAGACATCTCGGCCATGCTGCTGGGCGGCCATGGCGATACGATGGTGCCGTTGGCCAGTTGCACTTCGGTGGGCGGGATTCCCGTGACGCAACTGATTGCGCCGGAACGGCTTGCGGAGATTGTCCAGCGGACGCGTGACGGCGGGGCAGAGATTGTCGCCCTGCTGAAGACCGGCAGCGCCTACTATGCCCCAGCCGCGGCGACGACCCAAATGGTCGAAGCCATCGTCAAGGACAAAAAACGCGTGCTCCCCGTGGCGGCCTACTGCGACAAGGAATATGGTGTCGGTGGCTATTACGTCGGTGTGCCGGTTGTTTTGGGGCATGGCGGCGTGCAGCGGATTATCGAACTTCAACTGACCGACAGCGAGCAAGCGGCTTTCCAGAAAAGTGTCGACGCCGTCAAGGCTCTGGTCGAGCAGATGGCCCGCCTGACCGTGTAATCCCCTTGGGGAGAATCCCTAAGCGGACCGGTGATGTTTGTTTTGGCCAGTTTTTTCTGTCGAAAAACGGGAATTGCTTGCTATTCCTGTGCTTGCACCTCCGCGGGAGAAGCCGTGTTATGGCCGCTCCCCCCAGCAGAGATTCTGTCGATCGATGACTGCAAGCACAATCGGCTTTAGGATCGGCAAATTTCTCACTTGCTGAGGTTGACAATCGGGTCTGCGATGGGTTAAGGTCTGATTTCTTGAAGTAGTCTGCTTGGCCGCGAGAATGGTCCGGTGGCAGCTTCGGGCGGCTTGGAATCATATCCCCTCATCTTTTTCATCCAACAAGAAAGAATCTATCCGCCATGGATCACATAGAGCGCTCGATAAAGTCGGCAGGAAGCCAGGAACCGGATGCCTTGGCCAGCGTCGAGTCGGCTTTGTTCTCGACGCCTTCCGGCGAAACCACCTGTGCCTCGTTCGCGCCGCTGCATTATGAGCGAGGCTATGCCTATCCGTTGATCGTGTGGCTACACGGCCAGGGGAGCGACGAACGCCAGTTGATGCGCGTGATGCCGCTCGTAAGTATGCGAAACTACGTGGCCGTGGCGCCGCGTGGAGTTCGTCTGCCCGATTCCAACGGCGTGGAATCTCGCGGCTGGCAGCAGTCGGACCGCGTGGTCGACGAGGCCAAGCAGCGGATCTTCGACGCCATTGATTCGGCCCGATGTCGATTCCATGTGGCCCAACGGCGGGTTTTCCTGGCCGGGTTCGGTTCCGGCGGGACCATGGCGTTTCGCGTCGCGCTGGATCATCCGCAGGAATTCGCCGGCGTGCTCTCTTTTTGTGGTGCTTTTCCCGGCGGACGCACCCCGCTGGGGAACCTTGTGGACGCCCGGCGATTGCCGATTCTCCTGTCGGTGGGGCGACGCAGCCGTTGCTATGATTCGGACGCGGTGTGTCGGGATCTCCGCCTGTTGCATACGGCCGGATTCACGAGCATGTTGCGGCAATATCCTTGCGCCGATGAGCTTTCCCCGCAGATGTTGACCGATATGGATCGTTGGATCATCGAGCAGATTGCGCCTGAGGAAGCCTCGGCCGAGCACGCTTTTGACCTCGATATCGGCGATTTCGGGTAGTCCGCAACTCCGGTGCGATTCTCTACGGCTTTGCCGCGATAGCTAGCGGTGCTGTCGCTTCCGGCGCGTACGAACAAATGCGCATTGACACCCGGCCGGGTTTTCGAGTACAAGCCGCTCACCTTTTCCTCGAATTCACACAGCCTGAAGCGCCGACCGGACTGTTCTGTCCGGTCGTGGTCAGGGTATTGGCGCGGCGCCTTGGCGTTGTCGCACTTTTCGAAATCCAACTTTTCAGATGCCAAAAGATCCCCAACAAGAGGGCCAAGGGTCCGCCAAGTTGGCGTTACTTGAACGTCTTACGACCGGCGTGCGCGATGCGCTGGGCTGGGCGAAGCAGAATCGCCTTCGGGCAGCGGTCGTGCTGGGGGCCTGCTTGCTTTCTGTGGCCGGCATGATCATCGGCTGGCTGGCCATCGCCTCGCAACTTCGAACCAATAGCATGCTCGCGGCCGAAGAGGTCCTCGAGACGCTCGATAGCGGAGCCTACCAGGAAGCTCGCGAAATGGCCGAAAAGCTCGAAAAGCAGGGGACCTTGGGGCTCGACGAGTTGGGGGTCCCACCGTTCGTGCTGGGAGCCGCGGCCGCCTATCAGGGCGACGATACGTGGAGCAGCGACAAGACAGCCTACTATCTGCTGGCTTCCCGACACCTCGAAGAAGCTCGCGACCGCGGATTTCCGTCCGGCCGCCATGCCGAGGGTCAGTATCTCTTAGGTCGAACCCTTTACCTAAGTGGACAGATCCCCGCCAGCCGCCCGTTCTTGATCTCCGCTCTGAAACTGAACAAGAACAAGGCGACCGAAATCCACCGCTTGCTGGCCGGGGCCTATCTGAACGATCCCAACCCGAAACTGCACGAAGCGTTGGCCGAGAACACGCTCTACTTGGGTGATCGGAAACTCGCTCGAGAGTTTCGCCACGCGGGATTCCTGGAGCGTGCTCAGATTATGTTGCGGTTGGGGAAAATGGCCGAGTGCAAGGCCGCCTTGGCCAAGATCCCCTCGAACGCCGCGAACCGGGCCGACGCAATCATTCTCCGCGGCCGCGTGCTGATGCACGAGGCGCGCGAGCTGAAGGCCAAACCCGACCCCATGGCCGAAGACTTGCAGCAGGCCAGGCAGAAATACCGTGAAGCGATCAAGGTCCTCATTCAGGCCCAAGGTCGCGATACGCTTTCGACCCAGGCCACGCGGAAGGCCATGTATCTGATC
>SDBV01001285.1_pt1 | contig 37932 bp, 65 predicted proteins | sample 2277081 | NCBI WGS metagenome assembly SDBV01 (sample SAMN10402039, study PRJNA504765) | marine sediment metagenome | isolation source: marine sediment core GS10_PC15, 223 cmbsf | place: Arctic Ocean: Southern Knipovich Ridge | collected 2010 | reverse complement strand
TTCGAATTTTTCGGAAAAGGAAGTAATTTTCCCTCTAACATCGTTAATATTTTTGGGGAAAATCCTGGCCAGCGACGTGTTATCACTCGGATTTCATTCCCATTTATTGCCATTCCATCCTTTGAAGCCGAAGCCGCCATCCAAGATCGCTTTGGATCAAAGCTAAAAAAAATCGATTTTCCGATTATTACAGATGAATCAAAGCTTCAAATCATTGCTACAAATATTTTAGACGAATTTAAAATACCTAAACGAGAATTGAATTTAATTACCCCCTATATCGGCAACCAATTAGAATTATTAGATACGGTAACTATTGATAATCCGGGTTATAATTTTAATGAGGATGCGTCGGTTTATGGAGCCGCTGAATATGATGACGCGACTTATGCTGAGATAAAAGGTGGCTTGAAAATACGTCCTGATACTGGGTTTAAGACGTTGTCGATTGAACATGATCTCGATAGATATTTGACAACGTTAAAATTAAGGGAAATTGGAGCCGGTCTTTTCGACGGCGAATTAAATGCCACTAAATCGTTATATTCATCGGGAATTTATGGGGTAGCAACATATAATTAATAGGAGAGATTAACATGAGCGAAGAGCAATTAACGATTGTCGCAAGTGGGCAAAAAGTCCTTGCAGATCATCATAATCAATTAGTCACAACAGTCGGTGAAGATTTTGTACCTAGAAATTTGACCGGGACTCCGACGGCTAGTATCGGGGATCTCGGGTCTTCTCTTTTCCCTTGGAAAAACGTTCAATTTACTGGGAATTTGATTGAAAATGGGTCCGTAATTGATACGGGTCTTGCAATGAGAGAATCGAATTTAATTTTAAATGGTAAACAAAATATTGATCGTTCACCTAACTTTGTCGAAGTCGTAGCGTCATCGACGAGCGCTAAAATATCCGCCGGGGGAGCCAATCCTAATTTAGACCTAATTATCAATGGAAATAGTGTAGCACTGACTACTGATTTTACTTTTACCTCCCTAATAACCGCCCCAGCCTCAAACAATACAGCTTCGGTAAATGATGTTGCCTACACCGATCAAAATTTTACAAAAACTGAGGGTGAACATGGCGATACATTTATTACAATCGATGGCGTTGGAACTGAAATAACAAATCGTGATCAAGAAATACATGTGTTTTCACATGGAGCAGGTCCAGAGTACTTTTTGGCATTTATTGATATACCGAATAACCGTCTTATCTCATTTAAACGAGGGATTGCGGGAAGTGAACGGGAAGAGATTACCAATAATGATGTAATTACTTTATTAAGCGGAAATTATTTGTTTCTAGAGGATACTTTAGTTGTTCCTTTTACTAATACTGTTTTCCCAGTATTTCAGCCAACGGACCCTACTAGCCCAGGGACCGGAGACATTTATTTCAATACACAGTCTAAACGATGGAAACGGTTTAATGGAACGATTTGGGAAAATAAAAATATTCATTGGTTAGGCTATGCGATTTTGGATTCAGTTGAGACCGAAGCTACCGTGTCAAACGACTTTGATTTTAATTGGTCCCCCGAAAATGAAACCGATGTTCAATTCGTTGATTCAGATACCGTTAGGATTATTACTAAAAAATTATCAGTTTCAGGAATCCGACATGAAGCTCAAGAAAATTTTGGACAGACGATACAGCTTAGTGTCGATAGAGAGGCGGGCGTTGGGGAAACGTCGGACACCTTATATTACATCTATGCTGATAATACTTTGACGTTTAGGTTTTCAGATAAAGCCCCTCGACCTACAGACAAAAAACGCGGGTTTTATCACCCTTCAAAATATTGGCGGTGTATTGGGTTTGTATTTAATAATTCGAGCTCTAATATCAATTTTTTTACTGTTAAAAATAGGATCTATGAATATGGGGATGTACTTAGATTCAACACAGTAATCGGGACGGCATTGACACGATTCGAATTTTTAGATGTTCCAAATTTTTTGAGTTTTGCTATTGGAACATTGAGTATTGATTCGGGTGCTGGAGGAAATACCGTAGAAGTGTTTGTTCAGTATCTAGGTTCATCGTCAGCCTTTAGATTTGGATTTTTTTCAACGCCGGATGCTCAAAATCAGGTTATCTTTACTATTAACATTCCTATTCAAAATAGTACGATGCAATTTCTTAGAGATGTTATCCCGGGCGCAACCTCCGCTATTCAAATTTCTGGTATTCATACAGGAGAATTATAATGATTAGACGAATAAAAAAATTTGATAATACTGAAGAGGTGCAATCGATTGGAATAATTGTTGAAGGTGCCAATCAAGGCCAACCCAGCTATGTTTTAGATGAAACTATTAAAGAAGTCTTTGAAAATGAGGTTTGGATACCAAATCCTGGCTTCAATCTTGTGAATGTTAAAGAAATTCAATTGAAAATTTTGGAAACTAAATTGCTGAAATCCTCAATTAAAAAATCAGAATATGACAGATTGAAAATACTAGGCGAGGTTTCAAGCACTTTAGATGTGGAATTAGAGGGTCAAATTACTGATATTCAAAATGGGATGACATTGTTAAATGCGCTATAAGAATTCACTTGATTTTATGATGGGTTTAGTCGGGTTATTAGCGATCCTATTAACCCTTATTTTACTTTCTTGTAGCAGTCCATCTAGCGGACCCTCTATCAATTTAGGGTATGTTGATAATGGAACCTCGATCCTTTTCGATGATCGTGGAGAAAATATCTATATTAAAGAAATCCATTATACCGGGAATTATACTCAAGAATTTATTATCATCCATGTTGACGATAACACCCTCAATTCTAAACTTGAGGTTAGAATAAAGGATCACAACCACGAGTTTAGCCCCATTGGATTTAGGCAAGCCGATTATCTCTTTTGGATTAAAAACGGAACATCCCTTAATACAACTCGATATTTTGGGGAGACCAGCATAAAACAATTGGATAAAAATGATGTAAAGAGTTTTGTTCACTTATTAGTAGATGATCAAACTATTAATAAATTTTTCTTATCAGACTTCCGATAATGACGACTGACTTAACTAAAGAGCAATACAAAGAAGTTGAGAGCCTTATTACTAGAAAATTAGATGATATAAAAATGGTAGTAGATAAAAATAATAAACAGATAGGGATTCTTAAAAACGAGATTGTGAAAGTGGAAAAGTCCATCATTGGTTTGCAATTTAAAACGGGTGTCTTTGCGTCAATGAGTGGCGCGATAACCTCTTTTTTGACATATTATGGGATAAATTTTAGTTCGAGGTAAGCTAATGAACGATCGTAAATTAACCGATCACTTTTATTTATGGGAGTTTATACCTCCAGATATCTATAATTCAAGAACTGAATTCGTTTGTATGGGTTTAATTGATGAAAGAATCCCAAAAATAGTCGAATTCATCCGGAAACGATTCGATAAGCCCACTTACATTAACACTTGGAAATATTCTAAACTACAACGGCCTACTTATATTCATTCAGGTTTCAGAGATAGTATCTGTAATTTTGGAGCTAAATTATCTCAGCACCGTTTTGGTCGGGCGGCTGATTTAAAAATCCCGGGAATTTCATCTATAGAAATTCGGAAAGATATTGAATCATCATTCGATTTGTATAAACAATTCGGATTGACTACAATTGAAAAAGATACCGATGGTTGGGTCCATATTGATTGTAGGCCGACTGGGTTAGATCATTTGTTACAATTTAAAAAACCTACTGTAAAAAAGGAGCAATAACATGCAGTTTTTATCTGATATTATTTCGAATAATGCCATTTTGGGGGGACTATTAGGTGCCGTTGGGATCTCAGCACTATTTTACAAATTTTTAGATCGAATTTTAGTTCAAATCATTTGCAGATTATTTCCGTCATTTTTTATCAACAATTTTACAAAAATTATCAGAAGATTAAATGATTATCTTGATAACCAAAAGAAAAAAAGTAAATTCCCAAAATCATTTACAAAAATAGAAACAGAGTTAGTTGAAATGTTGCAAGAATCAGTACGGATTTTAAAGAAATAAAGAAAAAAAGTATTTGGCCTATCCGAAAATGTTGAAAGGGAGGTCGATATTATTGATTCGATTATTCAGATACGATGATATTCTAAACTTTTGATAAATGATCGTCGTATCTCGTCCTCATGGGACCCATTAAGAATAAATCGGTCGGTATCTGTTTGTTGTTCGATCCTAAGAACTTCGACGGTTGAATATTTCCCGCTTAATTTGAAATAGATCCAGTAATTTCCACCACCGAACTTGAATTTATGCAATTGTAACTGAGGTTTTTTTAAAACCATTGGACTCCCATTAACCTACAACAATTCATGGGAGCCCTTATGGCCCCAAACAAACTTCACTTAAATTTTATAATATTTTTAGATCAAGTCAAAGGATTTTAGGTACTAATTGTGATCATTGTTATCTTTAGAGTAAGGGAATTGAGACCAATCAATTTTAGGTATTTGATCGACAAACAACTCCTCTCCATAGGTGTTAAATCGATTGTTTCCATTGTCGATTCTTGTTCTTATTGAGACCCTTATCCTCTCATATTTGAGTTTTTTGGTTCTCGAAATATTAATTGACCCAAGATTATCATTAATACTCTTTAAATTGAGCATAGCTTGAATGACATAATACAAAGTTTTTAGATTGATTGCGGAATTCCTGGCTGATTCATAATGATCGGTTTCACATAGTTGATCAACAAGATTTGATAATTCAATTTTGAGGGTTTGACATTTATTTTTAAGAGCAACAATGTTTTGCCCTTCCACTATCTCCTTAACTGCGGGGAAAACGGTCTGTCCTGGCAAATAAACTGAAGGATTGTATATCGAATCATCATTCGCAGCTATTGATTTGTAGTCAGGTTTAGTACCCGTCTTTGTTAACATTTGATACTCACTTTCTAATTATCAAAATACTTAGCTTGAATTTCATCTAAGGTAAGTTTCCCTATTTCGTCAGAAGGAATGGCCCACCTTGTATTAAGTAAAACATCATCAATTGTACTATATGTAGCCCCGGTATATGGTTTAGACATATCGTGGTGTATTTTTATAATAGATTTCCCATCGTTAAAATATCCAGTCGCTAGATAGAAATTATCATCTTTAAATTTAATATTTTTTGAAACATCTAACACCCCAAGAATAATCACTTTTGATTCCTTACTATGTCGAATAAAAACTTGTCCTCTCAGGTGTCCCATTGCCCTTGGTTCATCCATTATTTTTAACTCCTCGTACGTACTTTTTAATTAGTGATTTTAGCTGATCCCATTTCAAAAATTTATTCCCAAAAGCCAAATCACAATGCCCACATTTCGGATTCACTTGGTCAAACGCTTTCGTTTTACTAACCGAGCGACAAAAAAATACTTTGAATTCACCTCTTTTTGTGAATAAAAGTTCTTTCGTTGGCTCTTGGCTATAATTCCACGCTGGATGACCACAGTAAAAACATTCTTGGTAATAACTCAAATTTCACGACCTGCGAAATTAAGTAACAATATGAATAAAAACCAAAACGCGTGGTAGCTCTCTGTAATCGCAAATAAGTAAACTGTGACTATCAATATATATATGGTAAACACTATTTTTAATTTTATTAAACTCATCCTAAGTCCTCCCTTGTTATAAGTCTAAACTCCACCTGTGTGTGCATTTCTTTAACTAACTTGAACTTTCGCTTAAAAATTGAAGTTTCCACACCTTTAAAGTCCTCACAGACCCATTTTCGATCAAAACAGGCTTCAATGGATTCAGAAGCTAAAACCGAATGATCTTTGACATAAACTTGTTCTATGTAGGAAAAGTCCCCTTGATAATATTCAGCTTTAATCATTTTCCCCGACGCAGCGATAAAGGATGGCCTCACAACGAACCGTGGTTGTAATCTAAGGTCCAAAATTTTCCCGGCTTTCTCATACAACACGAGTTGTTGAAACCGAAGCATCTCCCCCTCCGACGCAAATAATATCTCTTGATCCCAATTCCAAAACCCTTTCCATATCCGACGTTCAATTGACGCGACCCTGAATTTATTGGTTTTAGGTTGACTTGTCATAGCGAAATAATCTTTTAGCGCCATCTTATTTCTGTGTTTAATCGTCCCACGTGGCATCATCGTCCCACTCCAATCTCGGTTTATCGTCATCGACTATGTAGGTATTAACCAATAGTATAACAGCCAATAGCTGAATGCTGATACGTCCCTGTGATGATTCTTGTGTTTGGGTTGATGTCATTTAAATCCCTTCCTCAATAATCGTTTCTAACATACATCGCTCGATGGTGTCTTTTGAGAGATCGTTAGCTAATTGGCCGTATTCGTCCGCCACTTTGACTCTTAGACTTTCCCGAGCGTCCAAAGGCAGATTATTAAGCACCTGCGAGGCTTTCTTAAGCTTGTCCTTGTAACTTTGGATTCCGGCTTCCTGGTTAGACTGTTCGTTCTGACTTTGCACAATAACCTCCGATGATTTTATTTTTTTTAGTTCTCGTCTGGAAAAGTTAGCGACGTCCAAAAAGATTAACTCAAAGTTTCCCTCACCTTTTTCCAAATTATCTTTCACCTGGTTCAAATAGCCGGATACATTCTCTTTGGCTTTCGTTATGGCATACACAGTTAAAATCATTTCCTTGGTACTTGCATCAATCGCTTCCATCCCTTTGTGTTTAAAGGCTTCTCTCGTTTCCAAAATTTTCTCAAAAGCCGACGACGACATGATTTTTTTGGAGTCGTCGTCACCTTTAGATATATTATTAATATTTAGATTATCTAAGACGGCTTCTTTCCTTTCCTCTCCTTTCCTTTCCTTTCCTTTCCTTTGTGCGATTTCTGGCCCAGGTTGGTCCGGTAATCTACTGTTTTTAATAGTTTCTGGTACAGAAACGGGGGTTTCTGTACCAGAAACGGGGGTTTCTGGACCAGAAACTATTATGATGTTTGACAGCTTATTTACTACGTTTGTCTTAGTTGGGAGAGGTCTTTTTCGCTTTTTATAAACGGGTTGAAGAGTATTAACAAATCCTTGATACCAAATAATTTTTTGGTCCCATAATTCTTTATCGATCTTCCCCCAAGTGCTTAATGAATCCAGCATTTTTTCAACTAAATCACTATCATTGGAGAGTTTTGTGGCCAGAAACTCCATATCAACCAAATCTCTGGCATCGTAGTAGTGCCCATCCTCGGTTGCAAGCACCTGTAATAGCTTGTAGTAGAAGACAAAGGCCATAACTCCAAACTTACTCTCAAGCATTTGAAGGGTGCGAGACGGATAGGCAAACAGAGGGAAAAATTCAACAATATCTGGCTTGGGTCTGGCCATCGTTATTGATTAAATCGATCAAGTTCCCTGATAAGGGATTCTTTGAATTGGAGAACTTTACCTTTAATGTTTTCGATCTGGTCTTTATATTCATCGAAGGTGGCCCTTACTATAAAAGTATTGTGTGGATATTCCAATCGTGGATCAAACGACACAAAATCGGCCCATTTTCGATCAGTTACCCATAATGATCCTAGAACTTGTGTCAAATGATCAGATGGTATCTTATTCCCCTGTAGCATCCATTTTATATGGGTAGGGGTGTTAGGGCATTTTACTTCGATAAGTCCATCCTTATCGATCATACCGTCTGGTGAACACCCAATATGATCGTCCATTTTTACAAAAGATACTGACTTCACATCAGTACAACTAATCAATTCATAGTTTGCTATGGCCTGCTCTTCCGTCTCAATGCCATGCAAGATTGCTTCATTGACATAGGGTTCCTTGGGTTTGCCTGTTAGTCGCTCTGAAATTAATTCAGACATATAGGTAATGTCACCGCCTCGACCAGACATAATCCTCTTGAATTGTGAAGCTGTTACAAGTCCCTTTCTAATTTCGTACCATTCATCCGATCTTTGTTCGAAAGAATCATAGATTTTCATGTTATTCTTGAATATCTGATTTGGACTTTTCTTTGGGCGTTGATTCCTCTATTTGTGCTATCTGGGTATTTAAGTGTTCGATCGTCCATTTATATTTACATTCAGGTATTCGGCTAAAATCTTGCACTCCCAACGCTATCAGCACTTTATCTTCTTTACCAAGTAAAATAGACTTTTTTTCAATCTCGTTTGCCTGCTCTTTCGTGACAAAAGAGGCCTCTTTAATTTTTGGAATTTCGCTGACTCCTTGAAAATTATTAACTCCGTGCATTTCAAACTCACTGTACATTTCACCCAATTCATTTGGATATGCAAGTCTATGAGCTTGTGAGATAGGTACTTTAATCATCATAGTGCCGGGCTTTGTGGCCCACTGTTTATTAAGAGTCCCATCTTTTTTCTTTCCGACATATTCGTGAAAGGGGACTTCAACTCTATATTCGCTTTTACCTTCTCTTGAGACCGTGCACCATCCGCCAACTATCTTTTCTTGTGGCTCATAAAAGGCGCCTTCTCGGCGTTCTATCTTGCCTTCAACTTTCAATATAAGACCCGCTTTATAGCCTCTATAGTCTGCTTGTTGGTTAGCCCGTTTTAGAAATACATCGTAAGCCACAACTATCGTTGCAGGCTGGTCTTTTACATATTTGATTAAATAAGCTTCTTTTATCCAAGGGTTCAACTTTCTTTTTTTGCAAAGTTCGACAAATAAAAAGAGTTCACTGTCTGTGGCTGAAGGGCAAAGGTGTTCTTTAACTAGATCACTGGTTATTGAACTTGGTTCTTCCATTTTAATTATATTTTGTTGCATAGTTTACTCCTCTTGTTCTAATTCATTCACATGTGGCTCGTCTGTATGCAGACTCCTAAGAAACTGTGCGTCATCTTCCGGATCATTGGTCTTCCATCGGTCATAGTCAGCGCTCGGGAAGTCCGGAAAAGGTAAAGGCGTCATATTCATATTATTCTCCTTGAAAAATGGCTTGGGGATGTTGTTTCGCCCATCCAAATAAAATAAAAAGAGCATAACCGGCATTCCCGGGAGTTGATTCCCAGTAATCCGAAGACGGCTTTGTTCCTAGCTCAACAATGGCTTTTTCCAATGTGTCGATACAGTCTTTTGCTTGCCTCCCAAATAACCATCGGATACCGAGTTCTTTATCAATAAATTGGCGAAAAAACTCGCTATAGTTCCAGGTTACTTTCAACAACGCTTTAGTGGAGCCATCCATAGTGTAGATGGCTCCTTCTTTATGTGTATAAACGTTGGCAATTACATCTGCTTCCCCGTCTTTATACATCAGACAAACATCATATCCCATAAGAATCCCTTTCTTTGACAAGCGTCTTATTGGAAAGACCCGTCAGAATAAGGTCTCGTTGTCGTGTGTAAAATCGAATGTGTGAAAGCTTTAGATCACAAAGGTACAGATTAATGACTCGAATAGCCTCTATAACCTTCGTTTCCTCAACCTCAACGTGCCCCAATAAAAACGATAGTGGTGTGTTTAACATCATATCCCCTTAATTAAAATTTTAGGTCTTAGTCTTTCTTATCTGTAGTGAAGTATTTAGATACTTGGGAAACGAGATAGAGCGCGATATTATTTTCTTTGGTTGATACCGTCGTCTTCTCTTTATGCTCAGGACCCAAATATTCCGAGACTCCGTGACATACCTCTTTAAATGGGGCATTTTCTTGCTCCTTTTTAGGTTGAGATTTGAATTCAGGAATAGATGAGATTGTGATGACCCCATTGATTTTTTTATGTAAGTACGTTACCGTTTTAGTCTGTATTTGCATGATACACTCCTCATTTCATTAAGGCCTGCCAGGGCCTTTTTGTGTTTTTTAGATTCCTTACTATTGCTCGCTCTCCTTTCCATATTTTTTTACAAAACCCAGTACGGATTGATTCAGTATATGGGACATTGACATTTGTTTTGTCCTAGTGGTCTCAATAAAGTCCTCCTTTAAACTAGGATGAAGTTTGAAAGTGATAGTCGCCGTCTTATATTCAAGTTCTGAGTTTTCCATAATTAGTAGTATGTCTTTAAAACGCTAATATGTCAATACTTTGATTAAACGTTGATTAAACTTTGTTGCAATTTTATATTAAAGACGTTAGTATATGATGGTGAATGAATAATGACTCTAGAGAGGTGATCTCATGACTATGGGAAGAGGAAGGAAGTTAATGACAAATGTTAGTTGTGTGCAATGTGGATCACAAACTATGGCGGGGACAATAGAGTTCAAGATTGAAGAACGGGTTGAGGGGAAACAAAATATTTATACCTATAAAACCGGCAGTATTGAGGTGCCAGTATGCGTAAAGGAAAAATGTCCAAATTATGGCTTGCTGCAAATGGGTAACGAGCTCATGTCTAGCTGTGAAAAAGATTTTAATGCAGTCTATAAAAATATGGATGAGCATACATAATGTCTTTGAGAAAGGAATTTGACTTACTTCGTATTGATTGGTATAATTAAACCATATTAAGAAAAGGAAGTGATTCAAATGGAAAATCGAATCGAAATTAAAGCAGGAAACTTAAAAGAGGGAGATACAATAGATCATTTTGGAGAAAAAAAGATCATAACCGGGCTAGGAAAAAGTTGGAAAGAAAAAGTGACTGATGATACAGCCTGTTGTTACGGAATGGAACCAGGCTTAGATTACTATCCATCTGTAGAACTTCAATATGCATACTACAATTAGAAGATTAAAAAAAGGAGACTGTGAAAATGAAAACTATAAAATTATATTTAGGCACACTAAACGACACTTTGATGTTAAGAAATTTACAGTTAAAAGATCAAAATGAAGCATATGTTCAACTTAAATCCATTTTTGGCAGAGAGACCAGAATCTCGGTTCTTTTTGGTAACGGGACAGATCAAGCGAAAGGATTTGAATGTTGGGATTACGAAATTCCAGGCGAAACTTGCATTTATTCGAATGGACGGGGGATAGGCAATATACGGGCGCTTGAACGTGTACGAGATATAGTCACTGGGTAAATAAAGGAGAAAATCATGACAATTAGTATGACTTTTACGGATGAAGACTTGGAAGCAACTTCAAATAAGGCTATTAGTTTTTATTTGACAAAGATGGTGGAGTCCGAAGAATTTAAATCTTTATCGAAAGAAGCAAAAACGGTTATTACCGATTATGTAGAATCGCACTTTGTAGTTTTGAAGCGAAAAGACTTTTGGGACAACGTCTTTAAGTTTTTTGGAAAATATAAAAAGGAAAAAAAGATTCAAGATATTTCCTTTTTCGTTGTTGAATTAAAATCCAATATACCCCATCCCGATGAGTAAAATAAATGGTGATACGAGGGAGTCTCCCGGTAGAACATTGACTATAAAAATTGATGGTCAATGGTTTGAAATGACAAAATGTGAAATTGGTAAATTGATAGAAGACAGTATCCAAATTTTGGTAAACGATAGCCCGGTAACTTTTTTATAATGGGATTTGAGGAGTGAAATTGATGGATAAAAATAATGTTTGGTATGAGAGAAATAGTATTAAAAAAGCTATAATAGATCAAGAATTATTTGTTTCTCAAATGGATGAGAAAATTGAAATAACGCTGTCAGATATTGAACAGCTAAAATGCGATAAAGAAACACACCTACTTATGCTTTCCCAATTAAAAGAAAAAATAGAATCAATGAATTTGAGGAGTGAAATTGATGAAGAGGATGGAAGTTGAATTTGATGAACAAATTGAATGACGATTTAATAAGTTTATTTAAAGACAAAATATGTAATGATGACAAATTTGCAGCGCAAATTTGGGCGGCACTGACAAATGTCACATGGAAACGTGTTAAATCAAATCGTGTCCAGTTTTGGCTCACATTTCGTGAGGCAGGGGCCTTGATTGCTGAAGTAAGGGACAAGGGAGAGACCTACATAAATTGGTATATGTCCGAGGAACCAGGTGTAGTAACGAACGAGATACGAAATGGGCTTGCGTCAAAAGGATGGTTTGTTCAATATACATTTCACTTTCCATAATGGCTTTGAGGAGGGAAGTTGATGAATAAGTTGGAAATAAAGGACTATTTAAATAAAAGTTGGATTGAAAAATCGTCATTTGATAAATTGAGATTCCCATTTGATGACTATAACCATCTCGAAGGTCTTTCTAAAGAAGAAATTCAATTCATAATTTTCGGGACCCAAATCTACTTCCCATAATGGATATTATGCGACCCTGTCGAGTTCATTGCCGGCCAATAACTCATTTGGAGACAGGGTCGCACAATATCCATTATCAAAATTTAGAGGAGCCTCATGCGCGCGCGGAAAGGAGACAGCGAGATGAAATCTACTATTAAAATACGAGAAGTCGCTTTTTCTTTTAAGGGAACTAAGGATTTTGTAAAACAACAACTAAGTAAGACAAACAGAATCGTAATCATCGAAGATTGTACTTATTGCCCCTTTTATGACAGGAAAGAGCGTTTCTGTGTAAATATACATGAGCCGATTACAAATGATTCAATATCAGTTAATTGTCCTTTAAATATGACATGGGATGATCCCACTGAACTCTAATGCGGACGCGAGTAAGGAAAAACAATAATGAGTATCGAAGAATTTAGAATGATTAAACTGCCCAATGATATTTTTGCAATAAAACCATATGATGAAGGAAAGGTATTTACTGAAAATTTTATTTTGTCAATTCGAAAATGTCATAAAAAAATCTTAGAAATTTATATAAAGGAAACCAAAAGCTTACCTATGGAAGTAAAAATAGATTTTTGGAGTGCTTTTTTCAACAGCGGTGATTATTTGATTTATGCTCCAAGTTTAGATTCGTTTTTTAAAGTGAAGAGTAATGTTATCGAAGCGAATTATATTACATAATAACTTATACGACCTTGAAAGGAGCCTCATGCGCGAGGAAGGGAAAGGAAATGGAAAAAAGATTCATAGGCCATTGCTCAAATAATCGATATCTTTGTAATGTAGGCCTAATAGAAGATAGTTTTTGTCACCACATGATATCAATTTCAGAATTTCCTCAATGGAAAGAATACATAAAAGAAATAGAGCTATTTAATTTTTGTCCTATTTGTGGAAGAAAACTTAACTATAAATACATTCAAGAACAGATAAAAAATCAGTTTGAATAAAACCCAAAACTTAAATATATACCCACTTGACCTACTTCGTATTGATTGGTATAATTAAACCATACTAATAAAGGAAGTGATTCAAATGAACAAGCAAGAAATTAAAAACAAGATGAATGACATAATCAGCGAACAAAATATAGAAACATTGAAAGATTCCCTAATAAAATTAATGAACGACTTTAGCGAGGGATCAAATATAGCTTTTGACTCAATTTTGAATGAGTTAGAAAAAAGATTACCTGAAGATAAATTTATCCAATTATGTGAAGTTTTATGATAATAAATAGTATGTCTAACACAATAAAAAAACAAAAGTGCTTAAGATGCGATTATGAATGGTGGCCTAAAACCCTACAACCCCCCGTTGTATGTGCTAAATGCCGTAGCAAGTATTGGAATCGGCCTTATGTCCGTAACGTTAAAAAGAAGGCCAGAAAGGAAAACCTAGATGAATAAAATGTTAGAAAAAAGACAAGGTCCAGACCTTTATCATCATAATAATAAAGATGAATATGTAAAAGGACCTAATCCAAAAATGAGGGGTTTTTACGATGGTGGCCAATTGACAGGCGATTGCACTCACTTGCGCGGTAAATGCATTTACTTGCGCGGCGATTGCACTGGATTGTCGGGTGATTGTGATGGTGGCCAATTGACAGGCGATTGTACTAATTTGACGGGTGATATTACTGGGATGCGGGGTAATTGCACTGGTGTAATGGGTAATTTAGACGAATGTAATTTATCAGCCTTAGATCGCGAAAAAGGCGTTTTTATTAAATATTTAATTTCGGATGGTTCTTGGTAATGATAATTTGTGAAACTTGTATGAAAATACACAAACGAGATACAACCAGTGCGATACAATGTAAACATTGTAATCAGATTATAGGATGTTTTTGGCACCAAGCCGCCTATACCAGGGTTCATAAAAAGAAAGAATTAAGAATACACCGGGACAAAATGCATCATGTATGTCCAAAAAAAGGAAACAAATGGAAATATACAGTATTTTTAGGTGGAACATGTAATGAGTCAGAGTGGAGAAATGATTTGATTCAAATGTTAGAAATTAATTATTATAATCCTGTGGTTCCAGACTGGACACCTGAATGTATGAAAGAAGAACAACTACAAAAAAAGAAATGCGATTTTTGTTTATACGTCATTACTCCTAAAATGACAGGGGTTTATTCTATCGCTGAAGCAGTGGAGGATTCCATTAAAAGACCAGAGAAAACTATTTTTTGTTTTCGTTTACTTGATGGGAGGGACGACCGATTTACAGAGGAACAAATAAAATCACTTGTTCAAGTTGGTAAAATGGTAGAGAGAAATGGGGGTAAATATTTTGATAAACTAATAGAGGTATCAACATATCTTAACAAGTGCAGCTTTGAAAGGAATAAATAAGAAATGCTTACAAGAGAAAAAATAAATAGAGTTAGGAAATTAAAAGCAAGAACGAAAAGATTCAGACAAATAGGAACGTCAGTAGATGGAATTTTGGGGACTTTAATGTTTGTATTTTTTGTAGCAGATGGAAGTCTTTTTTTATTACTTTTGAGCATTGTACATTTAACTGCTTGGTATAAGTGCGGGCGCGAGGAAGGATAAATATGAATTTTTCAAATCAACACGGTCATTTTATTCAAAAATGTTCATGCGGTGAGATAATAATGCAATGCAGATGTATGTCATTAAATAAACAAACAAAAATTGTCAAAAATGGATGTTGTAAGTGTTTGAAATTAAACAAAAAGAAAAAGTATGAAAAGTAACCTAGTAAATTTTATCAAAGACAAACTGTTTGGCCACGATCTCTATACGATAAAGGATCATGGGGAGGGTCACGTTACAACAGGCTGTAGGAGATGTTCCCTAATGTTTGACACGACTTCTTTTCGATTTCCATGTGTTGTTATCCCAGAAAATGACCCGGATGCGCGGGAGAAAGCAGTAAATAAATGAAAAATATTGAAGATGAATGGGAAAGTTTTGAGACAAAAGTAATTTCTAAAAATGCTCCTAAAATACAGCGAAGTGAAATGAAGCTTGCTTTTTACGCTGGAACGGTTGCTTGTATTGAGATGTGTGCATCTATTGAAAATGAAAAAGAGTCTGAAGTGGTAGAAAATATGATGACAAATATAAATGATTTTGTTCAAAAAAGTGTTCAGAAGTACGAAAAGAGTAATAAATGAATAAGTCAGAGGAAGATTTTGGATTGCCACATGTATCTAGCATACCTCCAATGCCAAAGGTTAAGCCGCCTTTAAAAGAAAATGAAATAAACAACCGTCTTGATGAGTATCATGCGTAAGTATATTGCAACACTGTATATATGTTAGCGTATTACAACACCATGCTAGCATTAAACATCCGTCTTGATGATTATGCCAACAAATAGACCAAAATATTATTACAAATGCCCAAATTGCAATGGGGTAGCTTATTATTATAATCACGATCCTAGTGTGGGAGAACGCCTTTTGGCTGAATATGCGTCAAAAAAAAATGGCCAAAATGTTGATATATACGAGAAAGTGAGATGTGGAACCTGTAACTCTTCGAAAGATATGATGAAACTGAAAAATTTCATTTCAAACACTCAATCACAGGAGAAAGGAAAAACATGAACAATAAACTAAAAAAATTTATCGTAGAAAGTAATGCAATAGAAGGTATTACTAAGTTTGATGGTCCTGAACAATTAGAGGCGTACATTCAGTTTCTAGATCAAAAGGAACTAACAGTCCCGATTATTGAGGACTTTGCTTTAGGATTATATGAGACAACCGTGGCGCAACCTGGACACTATGAAGAACCTGAACTAAGGAGAAGAAAAGGGCAAGATGTTAGGGTAGGTAGCTTCATCCCCCAAAAGGGAGGGCCTAGACTTGTGACGGAACTTAAAGGCCTTTTAAAATTAATCAACATACAAGAAGACTCATTCTCAGCTTATACGCTCCACCGAAACTATGAAACACTTCACCCATTGACTGATTATAACGGTCGAACAGGTAGAGCGATATGGGCCTGGCTAATGATTAAAGATGGCTACACTTTTGAGTTAGGCTTTCTTCACAAATGGTATTATCAAAGCTTGGATCATGATCGGGATTAACTATTAAAAAAAACCCGCCCAAAATGCGCATCAATTACGAAATTGAGAGGCGTGGCGGGTGTGTTATATATAGTGTATTCCGTATTGAGGTTTGTTTCAAATAATGGGTTAAATTTTTGTTTGATGGTTATTTGATAGATAGCCCGAAAAACGGGGTTTTTTTGTATATTTGAGCTTGGGTTTTATTTGATTAACACATTCCATTGGATCTATAAACCACAATAAATCAATATGACAAAAGAGTCCGTTGGATGTATTCTTAGATCATCAAAAATAAGGAGAAATAACATGTCAGAAGAACAGATCGATAAGACCAACTCAATTCATCCGTGGAAACTTGGAAAGAATTATATAATCCGGACGGCGACAATGATTGATATGGGGAAGCTAGTTGCTATTTATGATTCAGAGCTTGTTTTAGATTGTGCAAGCTGGATTGCAGATACAGGAATTCGATATGGAGAATTTGTCACAAAGGGAATAAACAATTCTAATAAACCTGAAATTGAATTCTGCGGAGATGGCTATATAGTTTCGCGAACTGGAATTATTGATGCGGCTCCATTTAATCACGAACTTCCGTTATCTAGTCAATAATTAGGTACAAAAAATGATTCAAAGGATTCATTCTCCATATGTTTGTTATCGCCGGTGGTCGAGAGCGAAATCGAGGACGAGACAGCGGACGAATTCGGTATTGTTTTCGAATTCGGGGTCGATTTGGATTTCGGTGTTGAGATCGAGGGGGGAATCGGTATTGGAATCGATATCGTGGTCGTGGTCGTGGTCGAGGGCGTCGAGGTTGAAATCTGGATCGAGCGCGTTGTCGAGGGCGTGGTCATTTTCGAGGACGAGGGCGGAATTTGATGTCTAGGAGGGTAGGGAAATGAATCCATCTTTATATTGTAATTGTTGGCCGAAGTCGGTCTCGAGGTCGAGTTCGTGGTTGTGGCCGAAATCAATCTCGAAGGCGTTGTCGATGTCGGGGTCGAGGGGGTGGTCGGGTTGGTGGTTATTGTCGAAGTCATTGTCAAGGTCAGATTTTGAATAAAAATTAGATGCAAAAAATGAATCCTTCTTTATATTCTAATTATTCGGCGGAGTCAGAGTTGGCGTCGGAGTCGGAGTGGGACCCGGAGTCGCAGTGGAGATCGATGTCGATGTCGTGGTCCAGGTCAAACTCGTGGTCGAGGTCGTGGTCGGTATCGTGGACGAGTTCGGTGTTGAGGTGGAGGGAGTGGGCGGAGGCGTCGTTGTGGAGATCGTCGTGTTTGAGATCGAGGGCGTTTCTTAAGGTGGCGTTGTCGAGGTCGTGCTCGAGGTCAGATTTTGAGTAGAAAAAAGAAATACAATTATAAAAAATCAGACATCAATGTTTTGTTAATTCAAGGTAATACCGAGCGTGAGATCGTCAACAAATTAGGATATGGTGGACGTGCAGCTATGCGAGCATGGCTTATTAGACAAGGTAATAAGCGAATCGTTTTGTGGGTGGATGAACATGAGGTCAAGTTAATAAAAAAAGGTTTAATTAAATAAACCAAGTTAAACATTTCGATTAGCGTACGAGAGGAAATGGTCCGAAATTTGATATTTGAACAGGTTAAATCCATAATGAAGTTATGGCAATAAAGAACAAGGTAGTAAAAAAGAAGAAAAAACGTGAAAAAATAGTTACTGACGAAACCAATGGTCCGGGTCAACCTAAAAAGTTTACTATTGAGGAAATTAAAGAAAAAATCGATTGCTATTTTAATGAAAATTATCCCTCTGACTATACGATTACAGGACTTTGTTTAGGATTAGGTTTTTATAGCCGAGCCCAGCTATCAGAGTATATCCAATATGATGGATACTCCGACATTTTAAAAACGGCTAAACTAAAGGTTGAAAATTGTTATGAGAAAAAATTATCCGGACAATATGTCACTGGACCTATTTTTGTTTTAAAAAATATGGGATGGAAAGAACAACAAGAAATCAAAAATACTGGAATAATTGGAATAAAGCACAGTATGTTTGAAGACTTATAGGGTTCTTGATTAGGTCTTTCAAGGTAATCATAGTTGCCACTATTTCCAAAACAAAAAGAATTTTTCAACGCATTTAAGACGAAAAAGTTTTGGTATCCACTGTATGGAGGGGCGGCCAGTGGCGGCAAAACGATGTTGAATCTCGCCATATGTCATAGGATGGCTATTCTTTTTCCAAACACTCGATATGCAATTGTGCGAAAAAAACTTACCCTTTTAAAAAAGACTTCCATTCCTAGCTACCAAAAAATATTGCAAATTGAAGATATGGCAAATCCGGATCAACGACATTCTGATTTGTGCAAACTCAATAGAACGAATTTCATCTCTGAATATGTTAACGGTTCCCAAATTTTGTTTGTAGCTGCGGACATCTCTAAAGACCCTGAATTGCTTGATTTAAGCGGCTTAGAATTAACTGGGGCCGTCTTAGAAGAGGCCAACCAGATGCCTAAATTCACCTTTGATATCCTCCGGACTCGGTGCGGACGTTGGAATAACTCAATTTATGATATTCCACCCTTTGTCATGTTAAATTGCAATCCCGATAAGGGTTGGCTTAAGGAGACCTTTTATGACCCATTTGTCGACGGGACTCTTAAAGAACCCTATTATTTCCTCCCGGCCTTACCTTCGGATAACCCACATAATTCCAAGGAATATCTACAGGTCCTTGATAGTCTCCCCGACCCTCAACGGAAACGACTTAAGGACGGCGATTGGGACTATTCGGACGATAAGTATCAATTAGTCCATTATTTATGGTTGAAGGAACAGTTTGTTGAGGAATCGTTTGATGATTTAGTATCAAAGCGCGAAAATCGATTCAAAGTCGGTTTGGGGGTGGACGTTGCCGGTGGTGGAGCTGATAAAACCATTTTTGCCCTTTTTGTTGGTAATAAGTTGGCCAAATTTGAGGAGTTCGACACAGATGATAAGTATAAAATCGCCGAAATGATCGTCCAACGAATTAAAACCTACGAAATAAATCAATATCAAGTTGGGATTGATGCTATTGGGGAAGGATCGGGGGTAAAAAGTATTTTGACTCGGTTAGGATATCCTGGGGTTTATGAGTTTAAAGGTTCGTTTAGAATTCAAAAGAAGCCAAAGGACGTCTATTATTATTTGAATCTTAGAGCTCAAAGCCATTGGGAATTCCGAGAGGATATTCGAGATGGCAACATAGAGGTTCCTAATCATAAACAGTTTATTAAAGAAGCTACTAATGTTAAATGGTTCACTAAAGATGAATATTATGTAATTGAGCCCAAAGTTGAAGTCAAGAAACGATTAGGGTGTTCACCTGATTATCTTGATGCGGCCGTTATTGCAAATTTTGTCAGGAAACGGCAATCAACCAGTTATTCTGTGCCTTATGAAGATATTCCAAATACACTTAGTCACCAAGTCGCCACTATGAAGCTATGAAATAGTAGCAAAATTAGTTTGGTTGTTTTACTATTAAAGTATGTTTGGTTTTGCAACTTCGCTATTCAAAAGTAGAAAACAAGATAACTCCCAATTGTTACAACACCCTAATTCCAACGATGAAAGTGAATCTAAAGATCCCCGTATGCACATTGAAATGGGTGGGATTGGAAACCAAATAGGGGTCAATTTCAATGAGGAAGATTTTCGTTTAATTTTCAATGATTTTAAAACAAGATATGATGAGCTTGAACGGATTTCTAGATCAGATCCGATAATAAAAGCACTTTTAAGATCGGTCAAAAATCCAATTTTGGCAGCCTCTTGGTTTATAGAATATGAAGAGGCGATCGAGAAAAACCCTACAGAATTAAAAATCTTGGAATACTTAAACCAAGTCATTTTTGACGATATTAATTTTAAGGGGAAAAAACTTTTCGAAATATTGACTTTGGTTGAACATGGCTGGTCAATTTTTGAGAAAATCTTTATTAAACGCCACACTAAAAAATTAGGGGACTATATCTCTATCAATCTTCCCACACGTTTACAACGGACAATCGAAACATTCCTTTTTGCCGATAAAGAGCATCCGGATAGAGTCAGTCATTTGAGACAAAATTTCTCGGAGAATAGGGCCGTATTAGTGGACATCCCTACTGAAAAATTGATCGTATTTACAAATGAAGAGATTGGGAATGATATTAGCGGAAAATCAATGCTACTTAATTGCTATCGCCCTTGGAAAGAAAAAGACCTGATATCACGAATGCAAATGATTGGGATTGAAAGGCAATCAATCGGAACCCCATTAGTAAATTTACCTGAAATATATAAAAAAGAAGACCTTCTTAATATTACAAAACAACTAAACGGGTTTATGGCGAGAGAAAAAGGCGGTCTTTTTATTCCATCTGGTTTTGAAGTTACTATTCTTGAAGGCAAAATCAATATCGAGGCTATTGATAAGTCCTTGAAGATGAAAAACACTGAAATGACCCTATCTTTCTTAGCTCAATTCTTATTACTAGGTCAATTCGATAATGGTGGAGCCTATGCCTTGGGAAGAGACCAAAGTGACTTTTTCTTATCTTCACTGTCATACATTGGAAATATTATCTCTTCTCGATTTAATGAATTGATTATACAGCTAGTTGATATTCAGTTTGGAAAACAACTTAACTATCCAAAATTAAAGGTCGAAGGTATCAACGATAAAGCGTCCAAAGAACTAGCCGAAACATTTAATTTATTAACTACTTCGGGATTATTAACACCCGATGAGAAGCTTAAAGAGTTTATCCGAAATATTTACAAATTCCCTGAAATGGAACAAGACGGCCCAGCGATAACAACCCCTAATCCTAATAATGAAGATGTAGACCAAATAGTCCCAGGCAATGATAAAAAATTGGCTTTAATAAATGAATTTAGTATAAAATTCCAAGATTTTAAGTTCAAAGAAAACACGTTTGTGAAAGACATAACAGAAAATGAAAACTTTATCCAAGATTTTTATTCTGATAAATATTTGCCAGTTGTAGAGTCTACAGAGACTAAACTCAAGAAGATTCTAGATCAAGGCTATAACAATGCGAAAATCGAGAAACGAGGCGGAGTGAATTACATTGCTCAGACTGGAAATACTGCGATAAAAAATGATATGAAGTCCAAGGTAAAGGATCAATTCGCAAAATTAAAACGACTCTTTTTGAGTGACAAATTCGCACAAGCCATTATGGATGGTGGTTTAGACAATGCTGAGAATACCGTTAAAGATCTTTTTTCCGTTACATTAGGCTTTGTCAAACAAAGTGAAGTGAAATCATTTATGGCCGGCCATATCTCGAATATAAATGCAGTCATTTTCAATGAAGAAAGGCGTCTTTTGGAAAACATAGAGTCCAACTTTGGGAATGGCCTGAGTCTTACGGTAATTGAGAGCCAATTAAAGGTGTTTAAGTTAAATAGAAATATATTGAAATTATCGGTCACAGCTCACCCTAGAGCTATATTTCGTGGTGAGATACTAAGGGCAGCTCAATCTCAAGGAATATCAAATTTTAAAATGTTAATCCCCACTGGGATCAAATTGGACCCTGACGGAAAAACTATTAGCTTAATTTTTTTAATTTTAGCTCTTTTGCTATGGGAGGAACAAGTGGAAGAAAATCAAAATGCGGGTGGGGTTGTGGGCGGACTTGGATTGCATCATAACTCAGTCGATTATTATTTGCCCATTAGTGACGATGAACTTGCTTTATCTGAGCAATTATCTAGAGAACAACGAAAAAAAGAAAACTTAGATAAATTGAGAAAATAACTACATGAAAAAAGAAGATCTCAGGAAGATATTAATAGCATTAAATCAGATTGATGGGTTTGAATATGGTGATATAATAATAAAGATACATCAAAGTGTACCTATATTAGTTCAAAAAGCTGAATATAAAGAAAAACCAGTAAAAATAAAACTATAAAAAGCCGACTAAGATCAATCAAAAGAGGCGTTCCAGAAATGGGACGCCTTTTTTTTTAGGAGCAAAAAGGAATGTCAATTAATTTATCAACTTTACTACAAGAGGGAACGACGGTTCAGACATTGATTCTATCAAAAGATCGGTTCCCAACTCTTGATGAAGCTAGACAATGGACTAAGGACAACGATTTCAAAGACGATAAAGTCGATGAACCGGAAGACGGGAAGACCTTTCGATTTCGTCAAATTGATCCTGATAAATTTAAAACCGAAGGATTTGGTGAAGGGGACGGTAAATTTAGGGTAATTGATATTACAGATGGAGTTCAGGCAACGATTGGTTTTTTACAAGAATCAACGTCATTGGGCGGCCATGATGACGAAAAGGAATCTAACCTCCAATTACAAGATGGCCATATCCATGAGGATCAAAATGGAAATAAAACTGGTCCGGATGTTGTTGTCGATGGAAAACATTATCATGGTTTCAGAGGCGAAAGAACATCGGAGAATCCAAATACACCTGACCACACCCATACAATGCCCGATGGAACAACGTCTTCAACACGCTCATTTCCAAATCGAGAATTAAAAGATGAAGATGAAAAAAAATTAGAACTTCATTTTGATTTAAGTTCACTAACATTTTCCGATGATTCAGTGTCTAAATGGTTACCTATTTTAACCTTAATCAATAATCAAACGAACGGGATATTTGGAAAAATTGATATTACCAAACGTGATCTCAAACAATTTAAAGAAAATTTTGATAAGGGGATTCCTAACACTGAACTTCCGATTGACTATTTTCACGAAAATTCCAAATTAGCCGCGGGTTGGATTAAACAATTATCTCTAAAAAATGATGAGTCTGAATTGTGGGCGTTCATAGAATTCACCCCAAATGCAGTCCATAAAATTAGAGAGAAAGAAGTGAGATTTCTTAGTGCCGACTATTTTGAGCGATTTGAGAACAAAAAAAATGGAGAAGTAATTAAGAATGTTTTAATGGGTGGCGGTTTAACAAATCGACCATTTTTAAATTTTTCACCCATAAAACTTTCCGAAAATTTTTCTTTATACATTCAAAAAAAAGGAGAGGATAATATGGATAATGTAAACTTCAGTCAGGCAATCGAAGACCTTAATTCTCAAAAGAAATTATACGAAAAAAGCCAAAATGAAATGGCCAAACAATTGTCTAATTTAGCAGAGGAGTACAAGGCTGATAACAAACAGCTTTCAGAAAAACTTACTTCTTTTAAGAAAGAAAATGATGCAAAAGAATTTGAAACCACATTTTCAACACTTCTTTCAGAGGGGAAAATCACGCCTGCAATGAAAGAAAAATTGCAATCAAAATTTTCAGGGAAAGAATTGCAAGAATTTTATTCTGATATGCCTATTCTTTTGGCGATGGATTCGATTGGGTCCAGTTTGGATACAGATGATGCTTCATTGACTAAGGATGAACAATTAGCGATGAACAAATCCGGGTTAACTAAAGAAGACATTATCAAATACCGAACTTAAGGAGGATTAATCATGACATTAACAGCCAATAGAGTGAGTTTGTTTTCAGAACGAAATGAACTGGAAGAATTAGAAGTAGATTCACCGTCAACACAGTTGTTTGATGGGTCAATTTTAGCACGAGATACCGGCGGGTCGGGTAAATTACTAAAAGGTGCTGATACAGCTAATTTTGTATTTGCTGGGATCTTACAACAAGAATTTGTGCCTGATACGTCAGGAGTAACGACCATAACAGTCGATGAAAATAAAGTAAGGGTTGCCGTACCTGGATCGGGCCGTACTTATACATTGCCAATTGGCTCTGCCGTTGATGAAACTGATATCGGTACGCAAGTCTTTATTGTGGATGATGAAACCGTTGATTTAGTCGGTGTTACTACTAATGATGTTCTAGTTGGAACAATTGTGAATGTTATAAGTGCTAACGTCGTCAAAGTACGTATTTAAGGAGGAAAAAATATGAGTGCTACCGCAGAAATAGTTAAACAGTTTAATATCGTAACTCGAACTGCTTATAATAGAATATATCAAACCTTTACCCCAGAATTTGCTAATACGATATATAAATTTTCAAGTGGGCTTACAGATTCAATGAGATTTCCATTTTTTAATTTCTTACGAACATTTGAGCAATGGAAAGGTACACGAGAGCATCAAACATTTCCAGAAGGATTTCAATTTAGGATAGTCAATAGAAAATGGGATATGGCGGTCGATGTTGATGTGGCAGATTTTGAGCGTGCATCTAATCCGAAAAACGATATGATGTTAGCCGATGATGGCCCGTTAAATCCATTTAAAGACCGAATTGCAGACATGGCCGCAATGGCAAAAGACCACCCAGTGGAATTGGCCTTTGAATTAATGGTAAATGGAACAACCAATACACTAGGAACAACCTTTGATGGTCAAAACTTTTTTTCTACAACTCATAGTTATGGAATTGCGGCTGGGACCGAGGACAATATCGTAACAGGAAGCGGAACGTCAATAACACAATTGGAAGCTGATTTCATTAAAGCTATGTCTCGATTAGCTGGTTTTTCATTTACTCAATCACCTAATGCATCGGCTAGAAATCTCAACAAAAATGTTGATAAAAATTTATTGGTTTGTGCCCCACCTGAATTGCATGGCGCTTTTTTCAATTTGAAAAATAAAGGATTTTTCAATAATGCTGATAATGCGATACAAGGCACCTTTGAGTTCAAATCTTTAGTAGGATTATCCGATGTAAACGATTGGTACTTATTACTAAACGACGAAAAAATGATGAAACCATTTTTACATCAAGAGGAAAAGCCAGCCGTGTTGGATATGCCTTCAATGACGGATGTATCTGTGAAAGAACGAGACACATTGGTTTGGGGTGCTAGAAAACGCGACAATGTTGCTTATGGTGCTTGGTGGAAAGCTATCAAGGTAACCAATACGTAAACCAATTAAAAGGTAGGGGGCAGATGGCCCCCTACTAGATCGAAATATCAAAATGAGAGGATGTTTTATGGTTAAACAAATAATCAAATCGGACAAAGGATTTCTATTAGGTAAAAGGAAATTTAAAGAGGGTGTCATTGAAGTTGTAGAAGGAAAGCATGGAACTTCTTATGTCTTCAAATCTGATACTTATGTCGAAAATTTGAAAGAATCTCAATATAAAGAACTTTTAAAATATGGCTCTCAAGAAATAACTGAGCCAAAAAAAAGAGGTCGAAAAAAGAAAGTTGAAGAGGGAAATCAATCAGAAGAAAGCCTTCCAAACGAACAAGAGGATATGAATGTCAACTAATTTATCTACTAATGCCAATAATGTTGAAGGGACAATCGGTTTAGCTTCGAAGATATATAATGATCCTACTTTTGCGGTTACAGAGGCCGGCGAAACTTTAGACATAGCCACCTTAACTCTGATTAACAGTTCTCCTCAAACTAAACATATCTCCCTTATAAATAAAGGGACAGAAGATGTGCGAATTGTTTTTGATGACGATGGATCAAATATCACATTTGCCGATTTACCTGGTAACTCGTGGAATGTACATTTAGAAAAAAATAGCGAGATTCCTAACCAATTAACCATTGATGCGAATACAACTAAAATAGGGTTCCGTTGCGATAGTGGATTATCGACGTCCATTTATATCCTAATACAATGACATTCGGACACTTCAATAATTTCCCAACTTCCGTTCCTATAGCTCAAAAAGCTCTAGCTCTTGGAGTGGCGACCTTAGATTCCGGGGGTAAGGTTCCCTTATCACAAATTCCTGGTTCTTTAATCGGGGGACTTAACTTTCAAGGATTTTGGAATGCAAATACCAATACCCCTACCCTTACAAGTAGCGTAGGAACAAAAGGTCACTTTTATATTGTTGATACGGCTGGAAGCACAGATCTTGATGGCATAACGGAGTGGCAGGTAGGTGATTGGGCTGTATTTGGTGATAGTGCTTGGGGGAAAGTCGATAATACGGATCTCTGGTCACGAAGTGGAACCGATTTAACACCTTCTTTTGCCGGGGATAATATTAATATAGGGACCGGGGGCTTAAAAGATAATGATGTTTCAACGGCTATCTCTTTAGGGGATTCCGGTAACACCTCATTTGATACTACAAATAAAACAATCACTGGATCAATAAACGAACTTAAAACCGATCTGGACGGCTTCCCGGATGCCTTAAAAAATTTAACGACCGCTGAAATTAATCAATTAGAAAATATTAATTTGGTTACCATCTCAAATGCCCAATGGGGATTTTTGGGAGCGATGGACCAAGGTGTTGCAACGACTGATAGTGTAGAGTTTGCCGCTATTGATGTTGATAACTTAAATTTAAATGGGAATACGCTTAGTTCAACAGATACCGATGGAGACGTCATACTATCGCCCGATGGGACTGGCGATGTGTCGGTTGCCTCATCAAAAATTACTAATCTTTTAACACCGACTGCTGATACTGACGCGGCGACAAAAGCTTATGTTGATGCCCGTGTCCAGGGCCTAGACGCTAAACCTTCATGTCGATTAGCTAGTGATCCCAATTCCAATTGGACGACTACGGCAACCGCCGATTTTGTTACAGCGACCAGTATATTAACAATTTCAAGTTTAACCGCTGGAGCATCGCGAGGCTTAATTGATACTATCGAACCAGTCGATGATGATCGAATATTGCTAAAAGATATGGCAACCTTGTCAAATGTGACGACCAATTCTGGTGCTGAAGCCACGCCTGGTAAATATAACGTTTTGTGGAGAGTAACCGGCGGAACAGCGACTACCTTAACCTTAGAGCGAACTACGGACGCCGATTCGGACGCTGAGGTGACGGCAAATTTATTTACATTCGTTGAAGAGGGTACGCTTGCTGATTCTGGGTATACCATCATCACCAATGATCCAATCATCGTCAATGTAACGGATATTGTTTTCACCCAATTCTCAGGAGCCGGACAAATTACGGCAGGGGATGGATTAGATAAATCAGGTAATACGTTATTCGTTGACGATGATGACGTCACAATCTATATCGACGGCAGCGGACGAGTAGGGGTCAAAAGCTCAGCAACAGCCAATCAAGTCCTATTAAGTGATGGGACCTCTACTACCCCAGCCTGGGGGGCGCTTCCTTTAGGAAATAGCGATTCGGTGACAGGTCAATTACCGATAGGCAATGGGGGTACCGGGGCTTCTACCGCAGGAACCGCGGCAACGGCTTTAGGCCTTGGAACTGGTAATTCGCCAGTCTTTACAGGTGCAAGATTGTCAGGCGAAACCGACGCTATCTTATACGGCAATAATACAGGAGTTGTTAGCAGTTTAGCCCTTGCAATACCTGACAGACCTTTGTTAAGTGCAGGCACAACCTCGGCACCTGTATTTGGAGCTTTGGGCCATTCGTCCGATGTGATAAGCGCCGCCGGTGCAACACCTGTAAACTCCGATTTGTCAGCATTACAAGATAAAACACACGGAATTATTGAAGGAACTGGCGGAAGAATATTTCATTTTCATAGGAAAACTTCTGTTCTAAGTTTTTTTGTTGAATTGACTTCATAAAGGAAAATTTGATATGACAATACATGCTCATATTAATCAAGATAATTTAAATTCAATTGATCAGGATTTGGCTACTAACTCTACGGTTGAGCATTCAAAATTGGGAGTTGGAGCGACGGTCACCTCTGGCGAAACAGTTTTACTAAGGAATACAGACTCAACCGTCACTGTTTTAAAAATTGTAAAGGATAATGCAGCTTCATTTGCGGCAGCACTTCGGGTAGAAAGTAACGCGACGGTCTCTGCGATTAATTCTCAACATACTGGGGTGGGGGCTATAATTGGTCATGCTTTTACGTCTACGGCTTCAACTTCTGACTGTGTTCGAGTTTTTAATGATGGATCTGGAAATAGTGTAAAAATTCTTAAATCCAACGCTACTACTTCGGGGACTTGCTTAGATCTAGAAACCATCAATACGTCAAATTCAGATACTACACTAAAAGTTAAAACCGCTGGGACTGGTGCAGCGGCTACATTTGAGGGTGGATCAGTCGGGGTTGGAGTAACGACACCTGCTGCCTCATTACTTTTAGATTTAGTTTCAACAACTCAATCATTTGGGCCACCCTCAATGACAACGACGCAACGAAATGCCATTTCTTCGCCACTTGATCGTTCCCTCATTTATAATAGTACGACCAATTCATTGAACTTAAGGGCTGCTTCGAACTGGGTGGCGGTTAGTACGACCTCCGTTATAAAAACTCAATATTTTAAACTAGAAATCACAAACAATTTATCCGACGGATTCGATGTGGCTAGGATTTCAACTAGTGGGGTGTTTAACGCTTCTTTTATCGTTCCCGACGATTTCACTTCCCTCACAAGTTTACTATTAATTGGATATCCGGATTCGGGTGCGGCAGGTGCCTCGAAAGATATTGACTTAACTTCAAACTACGGTGGTAATGGCCAATCTAAAACGACCCATAATGAAACAGATACATCATCTACGTTTAATCTGGGTTCAGAGAATGTTTTTTTTGAACTTGATATGTCTAGTGTTTTTAGTTCATTAGCCGCAGGGGATCGATGTGGATTGAGAATACAGCATAATACAGTTGGGGGGAATGTTGACTACATTCGTCTTGAACTGCAATATGAATAAGGAAACTAATGACAATACATGCACATACTAATCAAGATAATTTAGATACGATAATTCAAAATTTGGGCCCCAATGATAGTGTTCAGTTCGATAGACTCAATTTAGGATTTGATTCCACGGCAAAATTTGCAGTGGGAGAAACAACTGGATCAGAGGCCGTCGATCAATCTCAATTAACAGATACATTTGGTACAAACACCAATGACGCTTGGCAATCTTTTACCCCGGACGTGGATGGGTTTTTGACCGCTGTATCTTTTACATTTGGAGGAGCTATCACAAGGACATTTGAAATTTATGAAGGTGAAGGAAATGGCGGGACTGTTTTGTTGTCCATGCCAAGTACAGCTTTTATTTCAGGTACAACAAAAGTTACTCTTTCAACCCCTGTGCCTCTAAAAGCGGGCAGACAGTATACCGCTGGTATTGTTGGTAACGGATTTCCACGCCTAAATAATGTCGATGATTATGCCGGCGGTCGATCAAGCGTCTCGTCTTTCAATGATATGGTTTTCCAAACCTTTATGGTACCAGCCAACATCGATTTAATTGTAGATTCAGAAGGTCAGGTGGGCATTGGCGTAACAAATCCGCAATCGCCGGTACATATTGGTAATTTGCCAACTAGTGAACTAGAAATTGTGGATGCAGGAACCATAGGCGCAACTGAATCCGGTTGGGTGGAAGTTAGCTTGGACGGAGGAGCTAGTATTTTTCTTCGAGGCTTTGCAACAAAATAAATATTGATTAAGATATGATAAGAAAGGGAAGGTTTTAATATGAAACAATATAAAATTGATGAAAATTTGTGTGTGACGCTTAGGAAGCTTATAGAATCAGGCTCGTTTCCAGGCATTTCGTATGGAAATTTAAAACAAATCGAATTCAAATTATCAATACTTCCAGAGATCAAAGATGAACCTAAAGACAAGAAGGGAGCCGATGTAAAATTGTCTCATCCGATAGAGAATAGGCCCACATAATGGCTTACGCATCTTTATCAGATGTTAATTCTTACTTTGCAAATTCATCCTTCGACTCATCAACTGCAATAACCCAGACCCAAATTGATGCATGGTTAGATCAAGACTCTAAATTTATCGATGGACGAATCGAAAAGACCATCGAGTTAACAGAAATCACTACCGCCGGATTAGAAATCTTAAAGCAAATTAATGCAAAATTAACGGTAAATCGCGTTGATAAAGCACTTCCTTATTTTAATTCACGGACCAAAGACGAGGCAAAAAATAATCGGAATTGCAGAAAAGAGGCTTTGGATATGATTAAAATGATCGAATCTAGAGACCTACGGATATCTGATTCATTTAAAACGGACATCGATTGTGTCTTAGTTAATACTGGTTTAGAAAATTTTGGCGAACCTGAATTCCCTAAGAATATTTTATTGTAATATGGCTGATATTTTTAAAATTCAAATCGATCCAAAAACTAAAGCCGTTTTGGAATTCCTTGGAAAAGGGAAATTATTAGAGCTTAAGCAAGCAATGGAAAATATTGGTAAAGATTATCGTAAACATAAAAGTAGAATTTTTTCAGGACGAGAATTACCGGATACAAAATGGCCGCGTTTAAAAACTGTAACTCGGATTTTTAAACGTCAAAAATTTGGAGCAACTCGTATTCTTGTTGGAAGTGGGGCTATGAAAAAAAGTCTTATTCGAGAAGGTTCTACTCATAATGTTTCTGAAGTGAGTGCAAAACAAGGGGAATTTGGAACCCGAATACCCTATGCACAATTTCACAGAACTGGCTTGCCAAATCGACGCGTTAAGTCTCAAAAACAACGGTTTTGGTTAGGGTTGAATTTGGGACTGTGGAAAAAAGTAGGGGACCCATTACCATTACCCAAACGAGATCCAATTACACCTAATAAATCCACCGTCGATGGATGGCCTAAAATCATCGAAAAAGAAATGAGAAGTATAGGTAAACTTTTCGAATTTGAGATAAAAGAAATATGATCGTTAAAGACGTTGAAGATTTATTAGTAGCAACTAGGGATTTGTTGATCAACAATCTAAACCCTGTAATCGATGCTATCAATACGGAAAAGGGAGATACCTTATTAAGCTCTGTAACCGCAAATGAATTTCATTTGTTTTTACGATCAACTCCACCAACCAAGAAGTTCTTTAATATTTATAGCGGAAGCATCTCGACCCCCAGTAATCGACAAGAGAAAGCAAACGTTGTCGAGATATTCTGTGAAGCCCATGTCATTGATAATCTATCCGACGATACCTACTTCAAATCGCTTCGCTATACACGAGCAATGGCACAAGTATTACGAGATAATTCGTTTTTTATCGATAACTCAACGGAATTTATTTTCGAACAAATAAGCCCGTACCAGGAATTAGAAAACGATAGTTTTAAAAATCGGATTATTGGAGGCGTTCGATTTACAATTGATTTTATTTAATTTTACTTAAGATATGCTATTATTAAATACATCGAATTATTAAAATATGGAGATTTGTATGTTGCCAAATAGTGAGGTTAAATCAGAAGATATCAAAGCAATTAATACGGCTTTGCAAGGTGGATTAGCTAAAATTGCCAAAAAGCAAAAATTAGACGGTAATCCAACAAAGCAAGGGATTACAGAAGTCAAAAGCAAAGGCTATATTTTGCAAGATTTTCGAGGTAAAAAATTACGTCACGATAAAAGCTATTATGAGAAAGGATATCAAGAATTTGTTAGAAAAGGGACTAAATGGGAAGATATTTCTAGTGATTTCCGACAAAAAATACATTTCTCATTAAAGGATTTTAACTAATATAAAAAAGTAATTTGAAAATCATATTTTCTGATAAGATATAACTAAAGCCGACTAAAATTAACTAAAAGAGGCGTTCCAGGAATGGGATGCCTTTTTTTTTGTAACTAAATAAAGGAGTGAGTGATGGCAATTGAAAAAGTAAGAGATTTTTTTGGTGTTAAGTTTGCGATTCCTTATGACACATTAACATTTAAACCATTTGGAATATGGCGAGTTATTCAAGAGTTCAACATGGAAAGAAGTGTTGAATTTAATGATTTATTAGGTGGAGATATTCAAGGGGCTTGGGATTCAGAAGCGGGACAACCTGAAAATAATTTAACGGGAACGCTTAGAGAATACCCTTTCTTCTCGTTTGAAGTCATGGAAGATTCAATAACAACCGAGACAGCCGGCGAAGCCCTGGGATCTATTGGAACCATTGCGAATAAAAGTGGCACGTCTGTTTTTGATGCCACCACCGGGATAGCCAGCGTCGCGGCTAAAGGTGGAGAGGAAGCAAATATAAAAGGAATTAGATATGTATTTGTTGCAACCGGACCGGCAACTGTAGATATTTATGTCCATGGGAGTGCTGATTTTCTAGATATTGATGGAGTTGTTGCGCAAGGCGTTATCGTACCAAGTACGGGCGGCACAGTTGATGTCGATGTGTTAGGAATAACGATTACAGGTGGATCTGGAACGGTTGCATTTGTTACAGATGATTCTGCATTTCTTGATACTCGTCCAATTCACAGTGGTTTTGGTGTTACGCCAGTAGGTAGCCAGTTTGCAAAAGCTAACGAATTCGGAATGATTACGGTATTCCCTCCGAAATCCGATGGGGCACAATTTTGGATCGATATCCATAAAATCAAAGCGTTGGGAATGCCGTGGCAAGCGGTGACTCGTGAATGGTCCGAGTGGACATTCACAGGTAAACCTATCATTGATACTAGTGTGGATGCCTTATATACTCTGTTTACTAAAAAATCAGACGTTTAAAAATTAATTCGACCTAAAAAAGGAGAATTTATGCCAGATGTAGTCGTTGACCCTGCTATGTACAATAAGATGTTGGGCTGGGTAAAAATCAAAATTAATAATAAAGAATACCCGGTAAAATATTCTTTAGGGTCATTTTTTAATATGCAGGAAAAGGGGATTGATCATAATGATCCCAATCATTTTTCCGATCCGATAAAACTTGCTCATATCATATATTTTGGTCTCTCGAGAGAGGCCCAAGAATTGATTACGGTTAAAGAATTAGCCTTTCAAATTGATGTAGATGATCTTCGCATTAAAATCAATGATATTAATAAGGCGATTCAATTGTCATTAGCCGATGCGAATGAAGATACTCAACCAAAAGAAGACTCAAAAAAAAAGTAGATTTAGAACGAATCATTATCTTATTGAGAGTCAAGTTTCGGTTGAGTATTCGTGAGATTTTGGATCTAACTCCAAAAGAAATCCGATTATTTTTTGAAACGCAACACGACATTGAGATTGAAGCCTTAAAACAACACGCTCTGGTAGCCGCAAATTCTTTCCGAGTAGCTTATCACGGAGAAAATAGACATTTCACCTCTTTATTGAATAAAATTGAGGGTCTTGGGGTTAAAAATAAGGATGAAACAGAGGATTTGGATGAAGATTCTATGTACAAGCATCTTGAAAATCAGATTTTCTGATAAACTATAATTAAAGCCGACTAATGTCAACCAAAAGAGGCCCCCAGAAATGGAGGGCCTCTTTTTTTTTGGAGAACCACAAAACATATGGCTAATAAAGCAACTATCCAAGTTATTTTCGATGATAAACAGGCGAAAAAAGAGATTAAAGCGGTTGATCGCCGAGTTGACTCATTAAGTGAAAGTTTTAAAAAGGCTTCAAAAACGATTAAACCGGTTAACACCCGAGTTAAATCATTAAATGAAAGTTTTAAAAAGGCTTCAAAAACGATTAAATCATTTAACACCCGAGTTAAATCATTAAATAGAAGCTTTAAAGATGTCTCGGTTAAATCCGGGATTGGTTTCGCTGCATTAAGTGGCATCATATTAGGACTTACCAAAACATTTTCAAAATTAGAAGATGGGCTTACCAATATAGCCACATTATTATCCCCAGAAGAATTTCAAAAATTTGATACCGTAATCAAAACTCAAGTCACAGAATCGATGAGGAACTTTGGTTTTTCAATTGAAGATTCGACCAAGGCCATGTTTGATAATATTTCGGCCTTAGGTGCAAATGAGAAAGCATTTAAAACCTTTGAGTCCGCACAACGATTAAGCGTAGGTGGGGTCACGTCTCTATCAACAGCCGTAACTGGGATCACCTCGATTGTTAATGCCTATGGAAAAGAGCTCACGGATTCAGGGGATGTCGCAAGTGCTTTTTTTACAGCTCAGAGATTTGGAACGACGACTGTAGAAAAACTTGCGCTAACGATTGGCCGAGTAGCACCTGTAGCTAAATTGGCAGGCATTGGATTTGAGGAGTTATTGGCCGCAACGGCACAGTTAACACTTGGAGGCTTGTCAACTGAAGAGGCAACGGTGGGTCTTAGACAGGCTATTTTAGGATTAATACAACCCACTGGAGAAGCAAGAGATATATTGAAATCATTTGGAGTACCCGTGGGGGTAAGTGAATTGAGGGCTAAAGGGTTTCGTTTTGCTTTGGAGCGTCTAGCCGTTGTAGCCAAGGAAAATCCCGATCTTATTGGGAAAATGGTCACTAATATAAGAGCATTAACCGCAATTGCATCATTGGGAACTAAAGAACTTAATAATTTAGATAAAATTACAGAAGAAATCGGGAATGATTCCGTAAAAGCCGCGGAAGGTTTAGATTCTTTAACCTTGGCCGTTGAAAAACAGCAAGCGACACTATCCTCAGCTTTCAAAGAATTATCGGGTAGTACCACCGTATTATCGGCCAGTATTGGGGAAGCCTTAGCCCCAACAATTAAAGCTTTGGCTAAATCGCTAAAATCTTTAGCCGATACCTTTAATGAACTAAGCCCTGCGACCAAAAAAATCATTGCCAATATTTTACTTTTCGGAGCTGCTTTAACGGGACTAATAACGATAATTGGTCTTTTGGGAGTCGCTTTAACAAGTGGATTATTATTAGTTTTAAATCCAATCGGGTTAGCTATTGTGGGAATTGGAGCTGCTTTAGCCGGATTAGTTGTAGCATGGCGTACGAACTTTTTGGGAATTAAACAAATAACAGAACGATTTGGCGTATTTTTCTTCGCTTTTACTCAAGCCTTAATTAATAATTTTAAATTAATAGGTAGAGTATTTAAATCAGCACTTAAATTCGATTTCAGTGGAATAAAGGAAGATTTTAGACTTTTTGGAATAGAAAGTACCAGGATTAGTAACGAATTTATAGATAATTTAGATAAAATTAAACAGAAGGCTTTTCAGGCTGAATTTGTTGGGCCACGTTTCCCCCTTTTCCTTCCCCTTTCAGCGGCTCCTACAACTACGCCCACTACGACTACGCCACCAACTGTTACGCCGCCCACCGCAGCCGCTCCAAGTGCTCCACAAGAAGATTTCTTGGCTATTGTGTCATTACGAAAAGCATTGAATGCATCATTACTAGCTTTAACTGGACGACAAAACCTTGAAGAATTGCGCTTGCTTGAAGAAAGAATAGAGCAACAACGAGAAATCGAGCTGGAAAACTTTACTATTAGACGACAAATTTTAGAGGAACAAGGTCTAATAGATAACCAACTCACCGAAGAATTGAGGAATAAAGAAGCCGAAATCAACGCTAAATTTGATGCTGAGGAATTGGCTAGACAAAAAAAGATACAAAAAGAACGGCAACGTTTCCAAATTAGTGATCTTCAATCATTGAAAGGATTTCTAGGAGATGTTGGAAAAGCATTCAGAGAAGCCGCACAAGCTTTAAAAATAATTCGATTAGGTGAGGCCATTGTTAATATCGCCGCTGGAATAGCGAACGCATTGGCCGGGCCATTCCCTATTAACATTGCAAATGCCGCCATTGTAACAGCACAAGGGGCCGCACAGATAGCGACTATCCAAGCTCAACAGTTTCAAGAGGGGGCTATCAATATCCCTCAGCAGATACCTGCTATACTTGATCCGGGTGAAATGGTCTTAACTAGATCGATTGCCGAAGGGGTTCGATCCGGAGAATTAACGGTTGGTGGCCGTGAAAGTGTTGGCGAAGGCCGTAATGTTGTCTTTAATATTGATTTCAATGGTGCGGAGTTTGTAGGCCTTACCGATGACATGGTTGATGAATTGGAAACAAAATTGATAGAGAAGTTAAATGTCATTGGTGGTGGTTTACAATTGGTAGAGACTTAAATGGGCCAAGGAATACGATTCTTTAACAAATCCTTTAGCGATATCATCCGTTTTGATCTTAACGAGATTTTAGTCACGATGACCAATAATGATTCATTCAAAACATTCCTAATTGACCGCGACTTGTTTACCAAATATCAAAGCAGTGGTGCAGATGACGATTTGGTGACCGTTGAATTAACAATCGATTTCCTTCAAGATCGATTCATCTCAGATCTATTTTTAGTCAACACCAATATTAAAGATTTTGAGCTTGAACAATTCGATTCCGGAAGCTCTATGTTTGTAAATGTGTTAACTGAAACGTCCAATACAGCCGAAACCGTCCATAAGACCTTCACAGGATTAACCACGCAGAAAGTAAAGCTCAAAATGAATAAGACAATTGTAGCGGACGAAGAAAAAGAACTTAATTTGTTTATTATCACATCTCAAATTGGTCAATTAGAGTTTAGACCATTTGCACGGCCCAATCATCAAGCTAATATTGTGGAAAATAAAATGATCGATGGAAAGTCAAAATTCGTTTTTAACCAAGTTCAACACGAATTTGCCATCGAATTTGAACACCATACGAATGTAAATGACCGTCAATTACTTCAAGCACTTACGGATATAAAAGATTCGTTTCTTATTTGGCCTTCAGGAGGCGATACAGCACAATTTTCATTCACTGACGAGGGATACCGGCTACAAGATATATTTTTGGTAAATAGAGCCAATCAACCTAGTCCTTTCTTTACTAAAAATTATTATAGGGCCGGTACGAATGCTAGTATGATGTTAAAGGAAGTTTCGTAATGGAGTCTATTATGACAATTAAAAAACCTTTGTTTCGACTGTATGATCGGAAGAGAAGACCCTCTTTACCCGGCTGGTATAACTATCAACTGGGCTTTTATGTTCAGATATTTTTAATAGTGATAATAGGTGGGGTCATTATGGGTGGTAGTTTAGTCTCAATGATTGTATACCTATTTTATCGTGTTTTTCATTCTATTTTTTCTCTGTGGCAATAACCCAAGTAGCAAAACATTCTAAACAGTCTTTTCAACTAAAATTTCGTAAAGTTGAAATAGCTCCGAGAAAAAATGATAATTTTTTGGATGATTTTGTCGACGTTACTAATTTTGTGAGAGGTGGGGGGATTGGAAAATTAAGAAAGTCGATCGATACGAACAACTTTACCATTGGATTGTTTGATCAAAACAATTTGAATCTAGTGTTGGATAATTCAGATGGATTTTTCAATCACAATGAAGGTTTATTTAAAAACCGAATTGAGAATCGATCAAAAGTCAGGATTACAGCCGGTTATTTAGATAATGAGAATATTCCAAGGACCGATAATAGTGTTGATAGTGAGATTATGTTTGACGGAATTATTAATTCGGAAGCTACTTCCAGAGAATCGCAAAAAGAGACGTGTAAGTATAAAATATTAAGCTATATTTCAATCATAAAATCACTTAAGGCAAAAAGTGGGGTGGTTGTTTCTGGGATGACATTTCAAACTGCGTTTTTCAATCTTTTAAACGTTTTCGAAATCACTCAATATCTGACGGTTGATCTTAGCAATATTAATCCAAACTTAAATTTAGTAATTGATGACGGGTCCCCTTTTGAAGATATTCAATTGGACGAAGCCATTGACAATTTATTATTATTTTCAAATTCTGTGCTTAATATCGTTAACAATACCATTATCGTTAAATCAAGGGAGGAATCCGACGAAGTAAAGTTCGAATTTTTCGGAAAAGGAAGTAATTTTCCCTCTAACATCGTTAATATTTTTGGGGAAAATCCTGGCCAGCGACGTGTTATCACTCGGATTTCATTCCCATTTATTGCCATTCCATCCTTT
>SDBV01001284.1_pt1 | contig 37950 bp, 36 predicted proteins | sample 2277081 | NCBI WGS metagenome assembly SDBV01 (sample SAMN10402039, study PRJNA504765) | marine sediment metagenome | isolation source: marine sediment core GS10_PC15, 223 cmbsf | place: Arctic Ocean: Southern Knipovich Ridge | collected 2010 | reverse complement strand
CCTGTAGATAACCTGCCTGCGGATACTTCACCTGCTGCCGATGATACTCCCGAAGAGGACTCGGCAGTCGACGAACAATCTGTAGATAACGAGCCTGCGGATACTCCACCTGCTGCCGATGATATTCCCGAAGAGGACTTGGCAGTCGACGACCTGCCTGTAGATAACCAGCCTGCGAATAATCAACTTGCTGCTGACCCGCTGGCAAGGCCGAAGTTAGGAAACATCTCTTCTGTTCTGAGAAGAAGTTTTTCGGTTATGCTTACAATTTCCGTACACTCAAGCCTTGGGGTGTCCATAGTCACTCCCTATTCTATTTTTGCCGCAATAACTTTACAGGGTCAAAGTTAAATCAACAAGCCTTAACCTCTAAGCTGTTGATTTAACTTTCTTTGCAGGTCTTTGAGCCGATTTGATTCATCAAAGCCAACGCGTATTGTAGTAAAGGCGGTTTTGTTGTGCATCAAAGGCTCGGACATATCGACCCAATGTGAGCAAGCGTCACCGTCCGGCGTGCCGGGTATCGGTGAAAAGTCGGCTAACATTCCGCGAATGCCAAGGCTGCTTACAAATCGCATCGATCCTTCCAGTTCCTGAATATCCATCCGAGGATGGCCTAATATCTGGTAAGCGGTAATGTCATCAGTGTTGGCTCCTGCTGATTTTAAATGCTCAACTGCTGCGGCAAGCTCCTCGGAAAACACCTTCGAGCCGGTCTGTTTCTGCCACCGCACAGACGAACTTTCAAAGCCAAGATAGAAAGTCTTAAAACCCGCACGCACCATCAGCTTTGCAAGGCCGCCGGTAAGAAAACGCGCATTGAGAGCATTAGGCGTATGGAAATTCACCTTTATATCGCGCTTAATCACCTCCATTAGAAATGGTACCAGCACGTCATCAGCTTTATAGAGTAAAGCGTCATCGTAGAAAGCGATATTCTCAGCGCCGAGTTTTGTCATAAGCTCAAGCTCAGCCAGTGCTTTTTCAACCGGTCTTGCCGCAAAGCCGCCATAGACTTTCGGTACCGAACAATAGGTGCAGTTAAAAGGACAGCCATCGCTGAGTTTCAACGCGCCGATTTTTAACTCGCCGTATGCCTCCCACAACGCAGGCTGATTTGTGTCCGGTTCGATGCCGACAAAATCCCACAACGGCCCAAGGTCGGCGCCGCTGATTATAATATCCGCGCCTAAGGTTTTTGCGTGCTCACTGCAAATAGTCGCGTAGTTGCCGCCGAGTATGATTTTGATTTGAGGCTGGATTTGCCGAATGTCTTCGATTACCTCAACTACGCCCGGATACCAATAGGTCATAGCGGTTTGTATAAGTGCAAAATCGAGTTGGTCATAAAGAGCGAGAAAGTATTCGAAGAATTGGCGGTCGGCGCCGTACCGTCGATAGTATCTTGGGATGTCGCGCAGCGGCGGCGGAGCTGTGATACGCTTTTCGGTGAATCTGCCTCTGCCCCAGTGGTCGGGTTTTTTCTTTCCGAGGTCGAGATAATCGAAGAGGGTAAATTCTGCTTTGCTGCGTAACATCCCGGCGATTTCGAGCAGGCCGTAAGGCCGCTGCCAGAAATCATACGCCGCAAAATCATATATAGGCGGATTGACAAGCAATATTCTCGGCTTCATGTCTGCATTGAATACCACCGGTATCTAATCGGGTCAAGCCTCTCCCCGGCCAGCGCATACGGCGATTCGCGGTGAGCCTCAAAAAGGTGATTTTGAGAAAATCTTGACATAAGGGTGGCTGATTCGTAGATTCGGGGGTTCGTTTTGCGACAGCGGGGGCGGGAATTGTGTAAGAACCGTATTTTTGAGGCTTTTTTTTTGGATTAGGAGAATTGTAATGGCAACAAAGGTGGCGATTAACGGCTTTGGACGTATCGGACGGGCTGTAACGAGGATTATCTTCCAGCGCAAGGGCGAGTTGGAGCTGGTAGCGATAAACGACCTGGCAGACGCCAAGAGCCTGGCACATCTGTTCAAGTATGACACGGTGATGGGCAAGTGGTCGGGCACGGTTGAGGCAAAGGATGGCGCACTGGTGATTAACGGCAAGGAGGTTAAGGTGCTTGCTGAGAAGAATCCAGCGCTTCTGCCGTGGAAGGATATGGGCGTGAAGATTGTTGTGGAATCAACGGGCGTTTTCCGGGCGAAGAAAACCGACGCCAAACCCGGTTATGACAGTCATCTCGATGCCGGGGCAAGCTATGTTGTGCTGACGGTACCGGCGAAAGATGATATCGACGCGACTATCGTGCTCGGTGTTAATGATGCCGATATGACAAAGGATACCAAGTGCATCAGCAACGCAAGCTGTACTACGAACTGCCTTGCTCCGCTGGCCAAGGCCCTTAACGATGCGTTTGGTATCGACCACGGCTTGATGACTACGGTGCACGGCTATACGAACGACCAGCGAGTGGGAGATATGATTCATTCTGATATGCGTCGTGCCAGGGCGGCGGCGATGAATATTATCCCGACGACGACCGGCGCTGCCAAAGCTGTAGGTAAAGTCATTCCTGCGCTCAATGGCAAGCTGGACGGATTCGCACTGCGAGTTCCGGTGATTGACGGAAGTTGTGTTGACCTTGTTGCCGTGATGAAGAAAGAGGTCACGGTTGAGGAAGTCAACGCAGTGGTCAAAGCCGCGGCGGACGGGGCTCTCAAGGGTATTCTGGAATACTGCGATGAGCCGATAGTCAGCAGTGACGTTATTGGCAATCCGGCTTCGAGCGTATTCGATTCGCTATGCACGATGGTCAAGGGTAAGACGGTGAAGGTTGTTAGTTGGTATGACAATGAGTGGGGTTACTCGAGCCGTACAATCGACATCATGGAAAAACTTGCAAAGATGTAGAGTTAATGACAAGGGCCCGTCCTTGTTCGGACGGGCTCTTTTAATATCTTGTGAAGCGCCAATCGTATAGGCGTTTCTTTATTGCGAGGCGTTTTATATGCAGGTATTGAACAATGGACAAAAAACAGCTTGAACAGACACTTGTACTCATCAAGCCGGATGCCCTTAAGAATTCCATCACAGGGTTTATCCTTTCCCAATTATCAGAATTTCATACAGGGGCGCGTTTTGCCGCTGCCAAGATTGTCAATGTCAATAGGTTCCTTGCGGAAGAACACTATGCCGAACATAAAGGAAAAGTTTTTTATGAGGCCTTGCTCGACTTCATTACAGGTAAGGCTCATTACCCTGACAAGGATCGATGGAAACGCAGGGTAATCGCTATTGTTTATCTGGGCCCTGATGTTTTGAAGACTATAAGGTCAATAGCAGGCCCGACAAACCCACACCAGGCAAGAGATGAAAAACCCGGCTGTCTCAGAGCACTGGGAACATTAGTGCCAATCAAAGACGAAAACGGCAATACTATCGATAATCGAATGGACAATTTAGTCCATGCTTCAGCCACGCATGCTGATGCCGAGCGGGAAATCAAGCTCTGGTTTTTGCCCCACGATATTCCCCCACTCATGCGGGCCTATCCTACTGAGGTATGTCAAACTCACTATTATTATAAAGATGGTCAGCTTTATGACACATATGAGCCGGGAAGCTTGTTTTTGCTGGCCCCCGGAGATGTGGCCTGGAAAACCGATCTGGATATTCTCCAGAGCTGCGCCCGGAACGAACCTGCAAAAGACAGGTTAAATGCTGTTGTGGCAAAATATCTCATCAATAGAGATTCGCAGGATTAATGGAGTTGCGTTTTGAAAAGAAAACACAGGAGACCATTATGGCCAAAAAGACAGTAGCTGATATTAATGTTGAAGGTGAGAAAGTTCTGATGCGGTGCGATTTTAACGTGCCTCTCGATGACGACTGCAATATCACAAGCGATGACCGTATTGCCAAGGCGCTGCCGACGATAAAATCGGTTCTGGAACGGGGCGGAGCATTGATACTGATGAGCCATCTTGGCCGGCCTAAGGGTGAACCCAACGCGAAGATGAGCCTTGCTCCTGTGGCGAAGCGATTAGGTGAACTTCTGGGCAGGGAGATTGTATTCGCCGCCGATTGCATCGGAGAACAAGTCAAGGCCAAGGCGGCGGCACTGAAAAACGGCGATGTGATGCTGCTTGAAAATCTGCGGTTCCACAAAGAAGAGACAATTAAAGACAGAGCCGCGAAAGAAGACGCCCAGCTTCGCCAGGCCAAGGATGGATTCGCCGGGGAGCTGGCATCTTTAGCGGATGTTTATGTTGATGATGCATTCGGCACCGCCCATCGTGATAACGCTTCGATGTACACTGTGCCGGCGCTGATGAAAGGCAAACCGCGCGTCATCGGGTTTCTAATTGAGAAGGAATTGAAGTTTCTTGGCGAGACGGTGAGTAATCCGGAAAAGCCCTTTGTCGCGATTCTGGGCGGCGCGAAGGTTTCGGACAAGATCGGCGTGATAGAAAATCTGCTGGATAAGGTTGATGCAATTTTAATCGGCGGGGCGATGGCATTTACGTTCTTCAAGGCGCAAGGCGTGAAAGTGGGGAAGAGTCTTTGCGAAAACGATTTTCTTGATAAGGCGACGGCGCTATTGGCTCAGGCGAAGAAGCAGGAGTGCGAGATAGTTCTGCCGATTGATTCGGTGGTGGCTACCGAGTTCAAGGCGCACGCCGAGCACAAAATAGTTGCCGATGACATTGACGACGACTGGGTAGGTGTGGATATCGGGCCTGCGACTGCCAAGCTGTTTGAGAGCAAATTGGCAGGGGCCAAGACGATAGTGTGGAACGGGCCTATGGGCGTATTCGAGATGGAGCCGTTTGATGAAGGGACCAAGGCTGTAGCTAAGGCTGTCGCGGCGGCGACCGAGGCCGGGGCGAGAAGTATTGTCGGCGGCGGTGACAGTGCAAGCGCGCTGAACAAGCTTGGACTTGCCGACAAAATCAGTCATATATCAACTGGTGGTGGGGCGTCGCTGGAGTTCCTGGAAGGCAAGAAATTTCCCTGCATTGAAATGCTGGACGAAAAGTAGAATTTGATATGAGTGAATTGAGATTGCCAAAAGCTGGGACGGTTGAGGTTTGTCCGTCGATATTAAGCGCGGATTTTGCGCAGCTTGCCGACGAGCTGGCGCAGGTCAGGGCGGCTGGTGTCAAGATGGTTCACATTGATGTGATGGACGGCCACTTCGTTCCGAATATTACTATTGGCCCGCCTGTGATTGCCAAATTACGGAAGCACAGCGATTTGGTTTTCGATGGCCACCTGATGATATCCGAACCGGAGGAATACGCGGAGCGATTTGTCGAAGCCGGCGTCAATAACCTGACATTTCATATCGAAGTGGCGAAGCAGCCGGAAAAACTGATCGAGAAATTGCACAGTTGGGGATGTACTGCGGGAATTACACTCAATCCCGGTACTCCGGTCGAGGCGATTAAGGACGTGGCGCCGCTTTGTGATATGGTCCTGGTGATGACGGTCGAGCCGGGTTTCGGTGGACAGTCGTTTATGCAGGACGCGGCTAAGAAAATTATAAAGGTCAGGGAGATAGTCGGGCCTGGTATTCGAGTCGAGGTGGATGGAGGAATCGACGCACAGACGACGCCAATAGTAGTCGGTTACGGCGCCGATACTCTGGTTGCCGGCAATGCGATATTCGGCCAGGCCGACCGGATAGCGGCGATAGAGGCGCTTCGGGCAGCGGCGAAGCGGTGATTTTTCGTGGTTTTGGGCGGGTTTTTCTGGTAGAATCCCTTCTCAATAGAATTCGACAGTGAAAGTACGCTTATGGGCAAAACCAAGTCAAAATGGAACGGTTTCAGCGTCAAGCCCCGGAAGGATATGCCGGAAGGGCTGTGGATGAGCTGCCCGGGCTGCGAGCATATGCTCTACAAAAACTCGGTTGAGACGAATATGAACGTTTGCCCGCAGTGCAATCATCACTTTCGCATCTCGGCTGATACGCGGATTAAATATCTGGTAGATGAGGGGACATTTGAAGAGGTGCATGCTGATTTGAGTAGTACCGACCCGCTGAATTTCAAGTTCAGGGAGACGACATACAAGGAACGGCTGGAGGTGGAAGAGAAAAAGAGCGGCTCGAAAGAGGCGATTCGTATCGGCAAGGCGTTTATCAAGGGCCGCGGCATTATATTTGCGGTCATGGACTCGAATTTTTTGATGGGGTCAATGGGAGCGGTGGTCGGCGAGAAGTTTTGTATTGCGGCAGAGATGGCAGCCGAAGAGAAACTTCCGTTGGTCGCGGTGATATGCTCCGGTGGGGCGAGGATGCATGAATCGGTTGTTGCGGTTCAGCAGATGGCCAAGACAAGCGCGGCTCTTGCCAAACTCGATGAGGCCAAGGGACTTTATATCGCGGTGCTGACGGACCCGACAACGGGAGGAGTTACGGCGAGCTTTGCGATGCTGGGTGACGTGACTATCGCAGAGCCGAAGGCCCTGATAGGTTTTACGGGCAGGCGGGTCATAGCCGAAACAATCAAGGTCGAACTGCCGGAGGGGTTCCAGACGGCCGAGTTTATGATGGAACATGGCTTTATTGATATGATTGTCGAGCGTAAAGATCTGCGAAGCGAAATAGCACGCCTGATTGATTACACTCAGAAATGAGTCAGCGAGTGGTCGTTGATTTGCATCAAGCCGTAGCTTTACTCAAGGAGTTGAAAAATCACATTTGCAACACTTGTGTTGTCTACGTATGTACCCCTGACGGGGTCATCTCCGGCGGTTGCTTTTTTGAATAGTCGTGCGCCGCGGCCTTTTGCGTAGAAGGGGACAAGGGAATTTGTGTGACTTCCGCTGTGCCACTCGAAATCTGGAAGTACTCCTCTGCCATTGTTCACAAGGTCATTCCAGACTGGAACAGTAGGCGTATCGCCGGAATCGGGGCCGGTAAGATAGCCGGTTTCGTGGTCGGCTGTGACGATAAGGAGCGTTTCGCCCCAGTTACTGTTTTTCTTAATCCAATTTATGACGGTCTCGACAGCTTTGTTGAAGTCTGCTTGTTCCTCAATCATTCTGCCTGATTGATTATTGTGGCTTGCCCAGTCAACTGCGCCGCCCTCGACCATCAAAAAGAATCCCTCAGGGTCCTCGTCGAGAACATTCAATGCGGCGTTTGTCATTTCTTCGAGTGTGGGTACGGTTTCAGTCAGAGGGACAACATACGGGTCTGCGTGGTCGTCTCCTGAACGTTCCTGCTGGAGTGTCTTGTGGACCTGGGCGACGCCGCAGACTCTTTTTGGGGTATTGCCGTCAGCAAGTGCCTGAAACTCGGCGCGACTTTGAATTAACGTCCATGGATCGTCAATGCTGTCACCGTCGGCATCACCGCCTGCAGTACCGGCGACCAGAGCGTCCCAGGTGGTCTGTCCGCCTGCGTATTTGAATGTACCTGGTCTGGTCGTAAAGTCGCCGGCGGTGTTGTAGTAAGGATGGCCACAACCCATGATGCAATCTACGGCGCTTGCGTTAATCATTTCCTGCGCGATTTGGGCGTAGTTATTTCGTGAAGAATTATGAGCAACAAATCCGGCGGGGGTTGCATGGCTGAACTGAACGCTGGTTACGACACCGGTTGCCATGCCGAGTTGTTCACATCGCTCGATGACGTTCATTACAGGTTTTTTGTTGGGGTCAACACCGATTGCACCGTTGTATGTCTTGATGCCGGTGCTCATAGCTGTTGCGGCTGCGGCCGAATCGGTTGTGTTTTGCTTGACATTGTCGAACGAGGTCCAGATGAGATTTGGGTCATATGAACCGCCCGCGGCGAAGGTTGACATGCCGTATTTTACAGGAAACTGAGCGTAAACGGGCCCGAATGTTCTGCCATATTCATATGTTTGGGCCGCGGTGAGGTGGTTATATCCGCAACCGTCGGAAATCATGACGATTATGTACTTAGGGGCGTGCTTGGGTGTGTCTTTGTCCTTTTTGGCCAAGGCCGGGCAAATCAGCAGATAAGTGACGAGCAACAAGGCTGTTATAACTGTGTTTTTTCTCATATACCCACCTTTCGGGAACATTATATGGTTTTTACGGGCAATTTGACAGAGGGTTCTTTGTCGTTAGGCGGTGAGTTATCATTTCTTTGCGTTTTTCGCGGATTCTCGTATAATTTCGAGCGGCAAGGTGTTTACGGAGTCGGCAATGAGCTACTTTCGGGACAACATTGAGCAGGCCGCTGGGTATGTGCCCGGTTTTCAACCTGACAGTACGGATGTTGTGAAACTCAATACAAATGAGAATCCGTACCCGCCCTCGCCACAGGTTTTAGAGGCTGTCAAAGCTATCCAGGCCGAACAAATGCGACGGTATCCCGACCCGTTAGGCAGGGTGTTCGCAGAAGCTGCTGCACAGGTTAACGGGGTTAAGCCGGAGAATATCATCTGCTGTAACGGCGGCGACGAGTTACTCAAAACGGCGTTTATTGCCTTTTGCGATTCGAGCAGGGCGGTCGCATACCCGGTGCCGACTTATACGCTGTATCCGGTACTGGCGAATATCGTCGGCTGCGAAATGATAGAAGTACCGTTCGACGATGAGTTTAATCTTCCGGCAAAGCTGGCTTCGACCGGTGCTGCGCTTACTATAGTCTGCAATCCGAACGCACCGAGCGGCAGTTTTGTCAGTGTTGATGAAATTGCGTCTCTTGCGGATGAGATAAAGGGTGTATTGCTGGTTGACGAAGCATATGTCGATTTTTCTGATGATAACTGCGTTCGGCTGATTGACGGTTTCGATAATCTGATTATCCTTCGGTCGATGAGTAAGGGCTATTCGCTGGCTGGTATGCGTTTCGGATACGGGGTAGCACAGAAGGAGTTGATAGAGGGTTTGCGTAAGGTTCAGGATTCTTATCCGGTCGATTCGGTAACATTGGCAGCGGCGACTTCCGCGATAAAAGACCAGGAGTATTTCAGGGCAAACGTTGAGAAGGTAAAAACTGAGCGGGCGAAATTGACGGACGCTTTGCGGGCGATGGGTTTTATTGTCCCGGACAGCAGCAGCAACTTCCTGCTGGCACAATGTAAAGGCTGTAATGCAGGAGATATTTATGATAAACTCGTTGAGCGCAATATTTACGTGAGATATTTCAATGTGCCGATACTGAATGATAAACTGCGAATTACGGTGGGAACGGGCGAGCAAAACGATAAGCTGATTGAAGCGCTTCGGCTGATTCAAAAGACAGAATGATTGCTTTTCCAAAGAGGACAATAATATGGCGGATAGAGTAGCGAAGGTTGGCAGAAAAACAAAAGAGACAGATATCTCGGTCGAAATGAATCTTGACGGTGTCGGCCGGTATGAAATTGATACCGGTATTGGATTTTTCGACCACATGCTGACGCACCTGAGCAAGCACAGCAAAATTGACTTAAAGGTTATGGCTAAGGGTGATTTGCATGTCGACGCGCACCATACGGTTGAAGATGTAGCTATATGTCTGGGTCAGGCGCTGGCCAAGGCGCTGGGAGACAAGAAGGGTATCGCCCGTTACGGCAATACATCGGTGCCTATGGAAGAGGCCTTGGCGAATATCAGTCTGGATTTATCAGGCAGGGCGAAGTTTGTATATAATGTTGAATACGGCACCGAAAAAATCGGTGATTTTGACGTCGAGTGTATCGAGGAAATGCTCGCCAGCTTCGCCAACAATGGAAAGTTCAATCTGCATATAACTGTTCCCTACGGGACGAACAGCCATCACACAGCAGAAGCAATATTCAAGTCGCTGGGTCAGGCGCTCGGTGCTGCGGTGCGCGTTGGCGGGCAGGATATTCCGAGTACGAAAGGTGTGCTGTGATAGAAAGGCCTAAACCAGAGTATCGCAGCGGAATCGGCACGGATATTCATGAGCTGGCGCCGGACAGGAAACTCATGCTCGGCGGGGTCCATGTCCCTTATGACAAGGGCCTGCTCGGACACAGCGACGGGGACGTAGCGCTGCATGCTGTGATGGATGCCCTGTTAGGGGCTGCCGGGTTGGGAGACATCGGGACGTTGTTTCCCGATACGGACCCGCAATACAAGGACGCGGACAGTAAGGGATTATTGCTTACTGTCAAGGAAAAGCTGGAAGAGAAAGACCTTGAGATAGCAAACATTGATTTGATAATCCATGCCCAAGAGCCGAATCTTGGACAGTTTAAAGGGCAGATAAAAAGGTGCATAGCGAGCCTGCTTGGCATAGATTTCACGACGGTTAACGTCAAGGCCAAGACTAACGAAGGTTTCGGTGATATAGGAGCAGGCGAAGCTATTGCAGCTACAGCGATAACATTGTTAAAAAAGAGATACAGAAGAAGTCTTTAATATTTTGCGAGCTTAACACGAAGACACAAAGACGCTAAGACACCAAAATTAAATTATACTTCGTGCCTTAGTGACTTTGTGTTTTATAACAATTATTATTGATATTGGCAGAGTAAATTATGGCGTTGGAACTTTATAACAGTCTGGGCAGGCAGAAGGAAGAATTCAAGCCTTTGGTCAAAGGCAAGGTGGGCATTTACGTGTGTGGGCCTACGGTGTACGGGCATGCACATCTGGGGCACGCAAAAAGCTACGTTAGCTTTGATGTACTGGTGCGGTATATAAGGTATCTCGGATACAACGTTACATACGTTCAGAATATTACGGATGTAGGCCATCTTACGGACAATGCGGATGAAGGCGAAGATAAGATTGCAAAAGAGGCTGAGAAAGAGAAAAAGCATCCGATGGCGATTGCGGAATTTTATGCCCACAGCTTCTTCGATGATATGGACAAGCTTAATTGCGTTCGGCCTGATATCAGTCCGCGGGCAAGCGGGCATATCACAGAGCAAATCGAGCTGGTAAAAAAACTGCTTGAGAAGGGATACGCATACGAGGTGAACGGGTCGGTGTATTTCGAGGTGGCCAAGTTCGCTGATTACGGCAAACTTTCAGGCAGGAACGTAGAAGATATGCTGGCGGGGGCGCGTGTTGAGGTTTCCAGCGAGAAGAAGCATCCTGCGGATTTTGCTCTGTGGAAAAAGGCCGAAGCCAATCATATTATGCAGTGGCCCAGTCCCTGGGGCATGGGTTATCCCGGTTGGCATCTCGAATGTTCGGTGATGGGAACGAAGTACCTGGGCCAGCCTTTTGATATACACGGCGGCGGACTTGAAAACCAATTCCCGCATCATGAATGTGAAATAGCCCAGGCCGAGGCCGCAAATGACAAACCATTCGTTCGCTACTGGCTGCACAACAATATGGTGACAGTTGACAGCCAGAAGATGGGCAAGAGCCTTAATAACTTCATCAATCTCAAGCAGGCGTTCAGCGGTGCGCACGAAAGACTGACGCGTGGATACGACCCGCTGGCGGTAAGGCAGCTTATACTCAACAGCCATTATCGAAGTCCGCTTGATTTTTCCGACGCGGCACTGTTTGCCGCACAAAGCGGCTATGAAAGGATAAGCCAGACTGTACAGGCTGTTCGCAAGAGAACTGATGAAGCAGCCGAAGGTGAAGCAGATGAGAAAATCATCGAAGAACTGAACGGCTTGAAGGGCAAGTTCGAAGAGGCCATGAACGATGATTTGAATACATCGGTTGCGCTTTCAGTCGTCTTTGAGCTGGTGCGATTGGCGAACAAATTGCTGGAGGACAAAAGTACAACCAAAGCATCTTTGGCAGCCGTCGATTGTTTGTTCAGTAAGCTCGGTGGTGATGTGCTGGGCATTGTCAAAGATGAATATGAAGCAGTGACCGGCAATGAATACCTGCTGAATGAGCTTGTCGGGATATTGATAGAACAGCGAGCGGCGGCGCGAAATGCGAAGGATTTCGCAGCGGCTGATGCGATACGTGACCGGCTGGATAAACTCGGAGTCGTACTGGAAGACAAGCCGGACGAAACGATTTGGAGGAGGAAATGAGAATACTCGGCATAGATCCCGGGCTTGTAGTTTGCGGCTATGCGGTTGTAGAGTGTGCCGGCGGCCGGGAGGAACTTGTCGAGGCTGGAATTGTGCAGACCGATGAGAAATTGGCGATTGAGAAAAGGCTCAACCAGATAGCGGTTGATTTCGGGGCGATACTTGCGAGATTTCAGCCTGAAATCGTGGCGATTGAGCAGCTTTATTCGCATTACGCGCACCCGAATACGGCGATATTGATGGGCCATGCGCGCGGTGTTATACTTGCCAGGTGCGCCGAAGCTGGTGTTGAAGTGAAAAGCTTCAGCGCAACGCGGATAAAGAAATCGCTGACCGGAAACGGACATGCGTCGAAAGAACAAATGCAGAAAACGGTGCAATTGGTATTGTCATTGCAGGAAATTCCGCAGCCCGCTGATGTAGCCGATGCGATAGCGGCGGCGCTGTGTTGTGGAAATTCTTTAAAAGTCGAAGCACTGGGTTAAGATAAATGATAGCCAGGATAGAAGGAAAACTGATTAAGCTGGACAGTGAGACGGCCCTGATGGAAGTGGGGAACATCGCCTACGAAGTTATGTTGCCGGGTTATTGTGTAAGAGCGCTTTCGGATAAAATCGGCTCGGATATTGTTCTGTGCACGATGCAGTATTATGAAGGTTCTCCGGGAGGAGGGAATTTGATTCCGAGGATGGTCGGATTTCTCAACAGTGGCGAGCGGAATTTCTTCACACGGTTTATCGGCGTTAAAGGGATAGGTATAAAAAAGGGTCTCAAGGCGCTTAATATGCCGATAGGAACAATAGCAGCGGCGATAGAGGATGGTGACAGCAAGATGCTGCTGTCGCTTCCAGGGGTCGGCAAGCGCATGGCTGAGCGGATTATTGCCGAGCTTAAGGGTAAGATGCAGGCCTTTGCATTTGCAGCGGGCGCCGAAAGAAAAGAGCAGGCGGTTTACAAACCGTTCCAGGTGGAGACGCTGGAGATACTCGTGGCCTGGGGTGAGAGAAGAAACGAGGCGATGGAACTAATAGAACTGGCGTGCCGCAAACACCCGAATATAAAAACAGCAGAGGAATTGGTTCCGATAGTTTACAGACTTAAACAGGGAGTCGAAGTTTAGTAAATGGCGATTGACCGAGTCATAAGCGGCAATAAGAGAAATGAGCAGGAGGAAAGTTTTACTCTTTCATTGCGTCCGAAGTCCCTGGATGAACTGATAGGGCAGAATAATGTGCGTCGGAAACTGGCGATTGCGATTGAAGCGGCAAAACAGCGAGGTGAGCCGCTCGAGCATATTCTCTTTTATGGGCCTCCGGGTTTGGGCAAGACGACACTGGCACATATCGTAGCTAACGAAATGGGGACTAATATACGCAGCTCTTCCGGGCCGGCACTTGTTAAGCAGGGTGATGTGATGGGGTTGCTGACGAATATAGGAGCGGGGGATGTTCTTTTTATCGACGAGGTACATCGTCTCAGTACGCCGGTTGAGGAATTCATATATCCTGCGATGGAGGATTTCAAGGTTGATTTTACGGTGGATAGCGGCGTTCACGCCAAGACGATAAACTTTCCGCTCAAGAGATTTACGCTCGTTGGGGCAACGACGCGAGCAGGGCTGCTTTCGGCGCCTCTTCGCAGCAGGTTCGGGATGCTGTATCATCTTGAATTTTACAGCGAAGCCGAGCTGGCAGAAATTCTGTATCGAACGTCGAAACTTTTATCGCTGGATTGCCAGGCCGGGACCCTGGAATTGATTGCAACTCGCAGCAGGGGAACACCGCGAGTAGCAAACCGTTTGCTTAAGCGTGTCAGAGATTATGCCCAGGTGAAAGGCACCGGCAAGCTGAGTAGTGAAATCGTCGAGAACGCTCTGAAGATGGAGCAGATTGATATGCTTGGTCTGGATGCACTGGACCGTTCATTTCTGAGAGCAATTGCCGAGGTCTATGAAGGCGGGCCTGCAGGCATCGAGGCGATTGCGGCAACGCTGGGCGAGGAAAAGGATACGCTGGAGGACGTGGTCGAACCATACCTTCTGCAGATAGGCTTTGTTCGCAGGACGCGCCGCGGCAGGGAAATAACCAAAGCTGCGTGCGAGCATCTGGGTGTCAAAATCAAGAGCGTGCAGAAAGACATCCGGCCCCGGAAGGGACTCTTTCAAGAGCAGTGAGACTATTTTGGTGATTCACCGTTTTTGTTTTTTTGTTCATCGAGGAACTTCTGGACTTCACCCCGCATTTGTTCAAGCCTTTCCTGAATCGGTAATCTCTGCGTACACGCTTCTTCGCAGATACCGCACTTAGTGCATTTGTCGAGATAGTTATCTTCGAGGTCAACTCCCCAGTGCAAGTGGAGTCGATCTACCATATCGAGGGCTTTGCCTGAGAGCATCTGGTGATTATAGGCGTCCATCATCTTCGGTACAGGTATGCCTTCAGGGCACTTATCGCAATATTGGCAGCCGGTGCAGAGCTGGTCGAATGATTCCTTTACGCCGGCGCGGATCTTCGCAATGGCTTCGGACGAGATGGGTTTGAAACCATCAACTGCGGCTATGGCCTCTGCCAGATGCTGTTCGTTGGAAAAACCAACCAGGGCAACGTTGATGCGACTGTCGTTGATTAGAAATCGCAGAGCAGCCTGGACTACGGTCTCGTCTTCTTGCGTCTTAACGAAGTTGAAAAGGTCAGGATTCTGCGGAATTATGCCTCCGCCGAGCGGGTTCATAACTACAACTCCGCGGTTAGACTTTGCAGCGGCATCGAGGCCTTTGTCTCGATACGCGAAGTTCATAGCCGAGTAGCCGAGCAATACACCCTCGAAGGGATAATCGGAAAGGACTTTTTCTATATCGGTTCCGGGCAGGTGGGTCGAGATGCAGATGTGTTTGATTAGGCCTTCGTCTTTGAGCTTCTCGAATTCGGTCAGTACGCCGTTTTTCTTTCTCAGGTTATATTGGTCCAGAGTCACGATGCACCAGAAATGGTAGAAGTCGATGTATTCAAGATTAAGCCGTTTAAGCGACTTTTCGAATTCCTGTCTTACCAGGCCGGGCTCGGTTTTCATGGATTTCGTAGCGACGTAAAAGGGCTTGTCGACTCTTGTTTTGAGCATTTCCTTTAACGCAGCGCCGCAGATTTCCTCGCTCTTGTCGTCACAATAGGCCGGTGCCGTATCGAAGTAGTTGATGCCAGCGTCGTAAGCGGCCTTGACTAAAGCTGCATTTTTGTCGATATCCTGCGGGTCATTGAACCGCATACCGCCGAAACCAATAGCTGAGACTTCGATACCCGTTGAGCCGTATTCAGTGTAAATCATTATCTATCCTTAAGCCTTCAAGTCCGCCTTCCGCTGTCGCTGAAGCTATGGCGGACAGGTCGGCGGACAAGTCCAGTAGTCAGTATACAGTATTCAGTATTTAGGATTCAGTAGTCAATATTTCAGTAGCCAGTATCCAGCATCCAGTATCGAGAATCAAGCGCCAGTCCAGCACCTAATAGGCGATTTATGCCGTAATTAGGTGCTGTGATATATAGCCCCCGGTCCTGCCTGTCACGGCGAAGTGTAACGAAGACGGATGTGTTTGGATTCTTTACTGCGCGGACGACAGAGGATTAGTTTCGCTTTCCGCAGAAAAATAGGGCGTGTTTTTTTTATCTACATTATCTAAGAGATATTCTCAAACGGACCACCACACTCAGGGCATCGGTCTGAATTTACAAGTCCTGAAAAAGACTTGCATCTTGGACAATAGGCATTTGCAGTACTAGATTGTCCCTCAGAATCTGGTATCATCTTAGTGCCGCAGGGGCATATTGGCTCTGTTGCACCTACGACGGCAATAACGTCTGATTTGCTGTTGCATTTTGGGCATTTATATCCGAAAAAAGCGCCAGTTTCCATTTATATCTTCCTTTCAATTAATCTCCAAACCTGTAATGTCACCTTCACCTTCAGCTGTAGCTTTGGTCCCAGGACCAAAAACTGTCGTACGCCTTGTTCTTATCCCCGTTACCTTTCCTATACCTTTTGCAGCAAACTCACCTTCAACAAAGGTAATCAAGGAATTAGGAGATTTATTAAGTTGAGTTTTTACCCATTCTTCATGTTCTTTTTTCCATTTGTTCAGAAGTTCAACGGGGTAATCAAGACCATTATTCTTGTCTATCATATCAGCACAGTTTGAACACAAGAAAATCCCATTATTTATCGATTCTCTTTGTTCTTTTGTGAGGGATGAATCATATCTCGGTCCACCTTCAGCAGCAGCAGTTATATGTGCTGCTTTTCCAATATATATGTACTTCTCTGGGTTTTCATCCGACGGACAAAGCGTTAAACAACGACAAGAAGGATTTGAACAGATGTATGAAGCACGTTTCGCTAAACCTTCTATGGTCTTTGGTGAGAAGTCATCACGAGAACTCTGAGGCATTCTATGCTCCTTTATTGAATTTTTAACTTAAAAAGCTCTAAGTTTGGATTACCATGAATCGATAAGTTTCCCGGAGCAGAAAGTTTTATTTTAATTCTAGGCGAAGAAGAAGATGTAGTGATATAGCTCAATTGTGCTTTCCTCTTATTTTCTGATATTCTACTTTGCACAGCAAGTGATACAGGTTCAGCTGGAAGAACGGAAAGTATTTTTGAGTTTGAACCTTCTTCCATATCAATATAAAATTCTATTCTTCCTAGAGCTAAGCTACTAGTAGATTTAAAATATAATACCACTTCAATTTCATCATCTAATTTATCAACAGAATGAGTAGAGTATAAAAGTTTTGGTTGACTACTTGTTTTTTGAGTCTGCTTCGATACCTTGTCGAGCTTTGCAACTTTGGATTGAGTTTCTTGAAGCTCTGATCTAACTGTTCTAACCTCATCCAACATTTCAGAAATTTGAATTGCGCTTTCTTCAATGGCTTTTCGTAGGTCGCTCGTTATTTTTTCTTGATTTTCAATTTTGTCTTTAATATCTGAGATCGCTTTTGCATCAGTTGTTGCTTGTTTTTCTGCGGCCTTTATCTTCCCTATACCTTTAAAAGTAATTTCTAAAGCGCGATCATGGAGAGTAAAAAAAATTCCAACAAATACACAAACAAGACAAAGAAAAATTACCCATCCTTTGTTAGTATGAACTTCAGCCGACCAATAAATAGCGAAACCTAAAGCATTTAATATTAAAAATATTCCCAATATTAATAATTTCATATTTGTAGTCCTAACATAATAATACACATCTTAGCCAATCAAGCGGATATAGTCAAAGTTAGCTCGCTCTGGTAAAGATTATGCCTCCAATTTCCGGCAAAGACAAGGGGTTTTTCGGCAAATCTCCTTCGTGCCCTAGTGGTAAAAAATCATTAAATCTGCATAATCAGTGATTAAAAAAACTTAAAAATTCCCTTGACACCCAACACGCCCCCCTGTATTATATATATCTAACAAATACTATGAAATATTAACAATTACTCACTATTTAACCATTAACCATTTAACCAATACCAACCGGAGGTTCTCAAATTGACTACCGAAGCCAAAATCCTCGCTAACCGCCGTAACGCCCAAAAATCAACCGGCCCAAGAACCCCCCGCGGCAAGGCCGCCGTCTCTCAAAATGCCGTAAATCACGGCTTTTCAGCCCGTCAGACCGTAATCAGTTCGGAAAGCCAGGCCGAATTCGACCTCTATCGACAACAATTCCTCGACGAATTAGCACCCGATACCCCTATGGAATCTATGCTCGCAGAGCGCGTCGTCAACCTCTCATGGCGGCTGAAACGAGCTGCACGCATCCAGAACCAGACAATCGACGCTCTTAACTCCCCTAAACCCACTAACCCATTATTAGAGAAACTCAAGAAACAGTACATTTACAAAGGCTTGGACGATTCACAGGTTCAGTCGCAATCTCCCGAGCTACCCCTCGGCCGTTTAGCAATAAAAGATTTCTCACATGATAGGGTCCTCGAAAAGCTGCTAATGTATGAACGCCGAATAGAGAACAGTCTCTACAAAACAGTACTCGAGCTTCAAAGACTAAACCTCCTAAAAAACCTCAATAACGATACTGTTACGCAGTTAAAACGGCTAAGTAACTATCAAGGCTCACTTTAATACTATGAAGTTGAATATTGCTTGGCTAAACTCTGTGTCCTCTGCCTGCCCGCCGAAGCCTTGGCGTAGGCGGGTGCCCTCTGTGGCTATACATAAATCCGTGAAATCCGCGAAATCCGCGGTTAAAAACATCATGTTATCCTGTCAAAAAACCATGAAAACTCTCAATTTTGTGACAATTCGTGAAAATTCGTTGTTAAAACAAAACCTTTTTATGCAAAACAAAGCCAAACTTCGCCGTTTTTGGCCCCAAAACCGCCATTTTGCCGAAAAACAAACCCAAAACAAACCCAAACAAAGCCAATTGGTCGGATGCCAAAATGAACGTATACCCTTTATTGACAGAGTATTATGAAAATTTATGATTATTTGAGCGAAATGAAAACAAACCCAAAACAAACCCAACTCTTGTCACGGCGTAGCGCAGCGAAGACGGATTATCCTGTCAAAATATATACTGTGTTAATCGGTGTTAATCAGTGTCTAATAAAAATTCACAGCTCTTTGAAATATTTTTTCAAATGGATTTGTATAACTGTAATATCAGCGGGGGTGATTCCGCTGATTCGTCCGGCACGGATTAATCCTTTATTGACAGTAACTTAGAATGTGTTTTGCCATTCTGGGTTGTTTGCCAAGAGTACTCGTAAAGTGGCTAATCAGTATTTTTTCGATTTCCTTTAATACACCATCTTCTGCCTGAGAAAAGGTCTTCAGGTTATATAGAGCCGCGGCGGCAGCTTTTGTTACAGAGATTTTGTCGGGAAATGCTGCTTCACAGTCACGACAAATCAGGCCGTTAGCGCTGCTGCTGAAATAAAACTCGTCGCTTCCGTCTTCGCTAAAGCTACGCCGGACAAGCGTGGCTCGTGACTCGTGACTCGTTTTGCAGTTGGCGCAGTGAGACAGTATCGGCATAAGGCCGGCCTCTTTCAGAAGTGTCAGTTGAAAGAGAATCAACAGGGCAAGCATATCTCGCGAATTGTTTTGTACGTGGTCGGTATTTTCCAGGAATTCGATAAGTGCGTCGAACAGTTCCGGATGAGGGTCGCAGTCGTCTGTCATTGAATTGACAAGCTCAGCGGCTAAAGATGCGCAGTGAAGAGCGAAGAGATTTCTGGTCAGAAATGAGAAAGGAATCTGCTGCTGGAACTCGGTTAAGGTAGCGAGTTTTTGTCTGCCCGACCCGGCATAGACTATTTTACCGTGGGCAAAAAGTTCAACAGGGCCGTCAAAGGCGGATTTGGCGCGTTTTGAACCTTTTGCAATGGCGCTTAGTTTACCGGCCTCCCTGGTGAAAAGAGTTAGAATTTGTGAGGTCTCGGAATAATCGACAGCGCGTATGCAGATGGCTGAGTCCTTTTTAAGCATTTTCCCGCTCAGGCAGCTTCTGAATTCGGATGCGGTTCACTCTTCGCGCTTCGGCCAGGGTGATATTGAACCTTAGGTTTTTGTAGTCGAAGCTGTCGCCGGTTTTGGGAATTGAACCGAGGTGCGAGAAGACAAAACCTCCTACCGTATCGTAATCTTCATCTTCCGGCAGATTCAGTTCGAACTGGTCGTTAAGGTCGTCGATATATGTTCTGGCATCGACCTCAATTGTCTCTGCGTCAATTTTCACAATAGGCTCAGGAGTTGTTTCCTCGTATTCATCTGCAATTTCTCCAACCAGCTCCTCGATTATATCTTCGAGGGTGACAATCCCTGCGGTTCCGCCATATTCATCGAGGACCACGGCGATATGAAGTTTCTGGTCCTGAAATTCGTGGAGTAGCTCTCTCAGTGGTTTTGTCTCGGGCACAAAGTAAGCCTGCCGCATCTTCTCAGAAAGCCTGAAGTGCTCGGCGTTGTTGCCGATTTCAGCAAGCAGGTCTTTGGCATATATGAATCCGATGATTTTGTCTATTGTCTCTTCGTAAACGGGGTACCTGGAGTGGCCTGCCCTGGTGATTATTTCAAGTATCGTCGACAAGTCCGAATTCGCCTCGATAGCAATGACATCGGTACGCGGGGTCAGTATCTCTCCTGTGGTCGTATCAGTTAGCTCAAGGACGTTTTCAATCATAGCCTGTTCTTCTTCATCCACGACACCTTCTAACTTCTGCTGTTCAAGGTCGGTAAGGAATTCCTCTTCTTTTTCTTCCTGTCTTTCTTCTTCAGTGGCTTCTGTAACTCCGGCAAGTCTTTTGATTAGCTCGTCGTATAGCTGGAAGATGTATAGTATCGGCCAGGCGATTAGCGCACAGAATTGCAGCAGTCGATAAGTTCTGCAGAGAGTCTTTTCACCGGCATATTTTGCCCAGGCGTGCGGGATAGCCAGGCCAAGTATAGAAAAGATAGCGATGGATATGATGAAAACCAAAATATAATCAGTGAACGTTAACGGATGGCTCTTGTCTGCAGAAAATATAGAAAGCAGCAGGAGAATTATGAAAACGTTCAAGACAAGCCGGTAAAGTGAGCAGACAAGAGTCAGTTTTTCACTGGATTCGATTAGTTTATCCGCAGTTGCATCTTTACGCAGCTCTTTAAAGGCCTCATACAATTTTGCCGACGAAAAAGTGCGCAGAGCAATGGCGTTAATTGCAAAAAAGCAGGCGCCAACCAACAAGAAACAGATGGCCAGGATGGTCCATCCTATATCGCTCACTTAATATCCTTTCCCATAACGCATTCAACCGGACATCAATTATATACGAAATTATACCCAAGTTGCTGAAGTATCTTCTCTTCTGTACGGTGCATTTCTTCGGCCTGGTCAGGTTTGCGGTCGTCAAATCCGAGTTGGTGAAGCAGACCGTGGGTAATATACAGGGCCAGTTCAGTTTCGCCGGAATGGTCCGTGTCCTGTGCCCGGCGCTGAGCAAGCTCGGCGTTTACGACTATCTCAAAGCATTTCTCGTTTTGTTCCTGGTTGTCGGACAGGTCGAAGCTGAGACAATCAGTGGTCTCTTGGCGACACAGAAACTGTTCATTCAGTCTCTCGATGTGTTTGTCATCCACAACAGCAATACTTATGATGGCTTTTTCAATTCCGAAACGTTCACAGATACTCCTGACAAGCTGTTCAATCCGGGCTGTGTTCAGGTCTGTTTTCGTATAGACCTGAGCGATTTGAATATTGACATGTTGGTCGGAGGTTTCGTCGTCCATGGATTCAGTCGGCTTGTTATGTAGCATTGGCTTGCCGGATCTTTTCATCGGCCTGGTCAGTTCTTTCCTTATCGGGTTGTTCAGGGTATGCTATTCGTCCGTGATAATGGGCGGTCAGAGTTTTAACCATGCTTACCTGGACTTTCGCCAGCTCCCTGAAGGTCATGTCGCACTCGTCGAGCTGACCGTCCTGCATGCGTTTCATTGAGACATTTTTGATTACCGTTTCGATTTTCGTAGGGGTAACTTCCTGCAGTGAACGTACCGCGCTTTCGATGGCATCTGCAAGCATAACTATGGCCGCTTCTTTAGTCCGCGGCTTAGGCCCTTCATATCGGTATTCGCTTTCGGAGGGAAGTGGTTCTTTATCGCCAGCTTTTTTGACAGCCTCGTTGTAAAAGTATTCGATGAGTGTGGTTCCGTGGTGGGTTTCGATAAACTGTCTGAGCACAACCGGCAGTTTGTACTCTTTTGCTATTTCTTTGCCGTCTTTGACATGGCCGGAGATAATTAACTGGCTCATGGCGGGAGACAGGTCCTCGTGTCTACTGGCCGGGCCGACCTGGTTTTCAACGAAGTATGACGGTTTATTCATTTTTCCGATGTCGTGGTAGTAGGCGCCGACACGGCAGAGCAAGCCATTACGCCCGATGGCTTCAGCAGCGGCTTCGGCAATAGAGCCAATCATCAAACTGTGGCTGAATGTACCGGGGGCCTCCATGGCGAGGCGTTTGAGCAAAGGCTGATTTGCGTCACTGTAGTCGAGCAGGGTCATGCTTGTAGCGATGCGGAAAGCCTTTTCGATTAACGGCAACAAGCCCTGGATTATGACGCTGACTACCAATGCGGCAAAGCCATGCCAGCCTGCGTTACTCAGTGCGGCAAGCGGCTCCACATCACCCATCACAAAATCAAGGACTAAGGAAGTAGTAAATCCGACAATAGCAGCGATGGCGCCGACCTGCAGGAGTTTGATGCGCGTCCGAACCTCCCTCAGTGACAGGCAGCAGGCGTAAGCGGTAGCGGACATTATAAGAAACGCCTTGATGTCTGCCGTTTCAGAGGCGGCGAAAGCAGCCAGAACACAATAAAAGATGCTCATTCCTATAGCAAAGCGTTGGTCGTATGCAATGGCAAGTATGATAGCAGCAATAGCCGCTGTTCCTGTGCCCCAGCAGATGTGTCCGGTCAGGACAGAGCCGAACTTGGTCAGCCCAAGCAGCATTGCAAAGAGGATAACAAGAGCACTTGCCCGTGCATGGTTCCTGATTATTCGTCCCTGGTAGTGATGTACATAGAAAGCTGCCGCAACGGATACCAGTACCACTGCCGCAGAAATAGCAATTGTCTGGATGATATCGACATGCTGTCTGAACTCTAATGCAAGTACGATGATTGCAAGTACTACAAAGAGCAGCCAAATCAATATGGAATTGACTATGTGTCGCTCGATGAGCCGTTTTCGTTTGGCTGCACGTTCAGCGGCAACTTTTTTTCGCAGCGTTGTTCGTCTTGGGTTAAGTTTTCTTAGAAACAAAAATCGCATATTGTCAGGCTGTTCCCATTATTGTTTTGAAGTTTTGCCGTAGGCCCGGACGATATTCTGTACGAGCTTGTGTCTTACAATATCCATCTGAGCAAGTTCGACATACCCGATACCCTTGATTCGTCGTAGTTTGGCAACGGCTTCTACCATTCCGCTTGTCTTTCCTTTTTCCAGGTCAACCTGGGTTATGTCCCCGGTAATAATCATTTTTGAGCCTAAACCGAGTCTTGTCAAGACCATAAGCATCTGCAGGCTGGAAGTATTCTGGGCCTCGTCGCAGATGATTGCCGCGTCATTGAGGGTCCGGCCTCTCATAAAGGCCAAAGGTATTATCTCGATTATGTCCAGCTCCATGAACTTTTTCATCTGGGCGAAGTCCATCATATCTTCAAGCGCGTCGAACAGCGGCCGCAGGTATGGATTAACTTTTGCCTGGATATCACCCGGCAGAAAACCGAGTTTTTCACCTGCTTCGACGGCTGGCCTTGCCAGGACGATTCTTCTTATCTGCTTTTTCTTGAGCATCGAGACGGCGACGGCGACTGCAAGGTAGGTTTTTCCTGTTCCGGCTGGTCCTATGCAGAAAGTCACGTCATTCCTGAGCATGGTTTCTACGTACTTGAGCTGGCCTTTGGTAGAAGGCTCGATGACTTTTTTCTGGGCATAGACCGATATTGCCTGGCTGGACTGTTTGCCGGCGGCCGTATCATGTTTTTCGATGAAAAGTTTCACCTGCTCTGTGCTTAGTGAACCGGTGCGAATGAGATGCTTTTGCATTTTGTCGAGAACCTCGGCTGTCGCGTTGACGTTTTCGCCGCGGCCGGCAATGACGAGATTTTCGTTTCGGGCGGTGATTTGCACTTGTAACTCTTTACGGAGGAGCTTTAGATGTGAATCGGCAGGGCCGAATAACTCGAGCCTCTTATGAATAGGTTCTAATTTTATATTTACCTGCAAAGCTTGCCCCTGTTTACCGACAAAGAAGCGCAAAAAACAAATACGCAAAAGGCGCTGCCGGCAGCAGCGAGTCAATGATATCAAGCAGGCCGCCAAAGCCAGGGACATTACTGGAAGCGTCCTTGTGCTCGGCGTCTCGCTTTATCAAAGACTCGGCCAAATCTCCGAGCTGGCCGATAAACGCAAATGCCACGGCAAATACCACAGCCGCCGGCCAGGGCATTATACCAGAAATAAGAGCAAAGAGAACCGCGGCAATAGTTGCAAAGACAACCGCCCCGGCCATTCCCTCCCACGTCTTGCCCGGGCTTATGCGCGGCGAGAATTTGTGTTTTCCCCAGACAGAGCCTATCGTATAAGCCCCTATGTCAGAACACTTTACAACAACGATGAACATCAGCAGCGGCCAAAGCCCCTTTTCGATTCTAATCGCTACAAAAAACGATGCAAGCAGACCCAGGTAGAAAATCGCAAAAAGATTCGCTCCGCAGTTTGCCAGGATGTCGGTCGTACCGAAACGAAGGTATTGCCGGCCGAACAGGCCCAGCACTGCAACAGCAGCAACTGCTGCGAGGTATTTGTCTGCGGGAAGATTGAAAAGTTGCGGCCAGTACCAGGTAGTAGCCAGGGCAATAGAACAAATAACAGCGAATGGTTTGAAAATAGTCAGTTCCTTGGCGGCGGCAAGATTTGAAAGTTCCAGATTGGCAAGGACAATCAGGACGGCAATAAGAATACACAGTAGGGTTGCATGGACGGGTTCGTTGTGGCAGGACCATCCAGCCGGAAGGTCGAGATACCCGTCGGCAAGAAGAACAGCGACAAAGAAAATCGTCATCAGCGTTCCGGAAATCAATCTGTGTCTAAGCATCAATGCCTAATTAACCAATTAACCATTATCTGTTTTGTGTAGCTGGATGTCGGTTTGGCCGAATCGCCGAACTCTTTTGGCATAGACTAATATAGCTTTTTCCAGTTGCTCTTCAATGAAATCCGGCCAGTAGAGGTCAGTCACATAGAACTCGCTATAAGAGATTTGCCAGAGAAGGAAATTGCTCACTCTCAGCTCGCTCGCGGTGCGTATCAGCAAATCCGGGTCCGGAAGTTTCGCAGTGTATAAGTGCTTACTGATGCAATCATGGTTTATATCTTCGAGTGATAGCTTGCCGTCTTTGTGCTCGGCGGCAATATTTTTTACCGCATATACGATTTCATCCCTGCCGCCATAGTTCAGTGCCAACGCAAGTCTCATGCCCGTGTTTTCGGCAGTTAGTTCGAGTGTCTTGTTGAGTTCTTTAATGAGTCCTTCGGGCAGATTGTCGAGCGTACCCAGATGAACCAACCTGACATTGTTGCGCTCGAGCATCGGCCGGATGGCGACAAGGTATCGAGTGTAAATGTGCATTAAGGCATCCACTTCGTCTTTTGGTCGCTTCCAGTTTTCCATACTGAAAGAGTAAAGGGTGAGTACTTCGATACCGAGATTTACGCAGTGTACGGCAATTTTTTCAACGGTTTTGCCGCCCTGGCGATGACCGAATACGCGGGATTGACCTTTTTCCTTAGCCCACCGGCCGTTGCCATCCATAATGATGGCAATGTGTCTGGGTATTTGCTCAGGCCAGATTCCCAGGCGGTTTGCGGTTTCCTTTTGTTTTTCTTCGAAGCTCTTTTTCACTTGTTCGTCTATTCTCCGTAGCAGTAGAAGACCTTTGCTACTGCGAAGGATGAAGCGAAAGATTATCTAAAAATTATCTGACGACGCCTGGGCCCGACTCCGATTATTGTGACCGGAGTCTTGGTATATTCTTCGACGACTGTCACATAGTTCTTGGCGTTTTCCGGCAAATCGTCAAAGTCGGTAACCTCGGTTATGTCTTCGTCCCATCCGCCAACAGTTTCATAAACCGGCTCGGCCTGGGCGAGTCTCTTAATATTCGACGGGAAGAACACCGAATCCGTCGAGCCTATTTTATATGCTCTGCAAACGTTAAGCTCTTTCAGGCCGCTGAGCGTGTCGAGGTGCAGAAGCGCAATAGTGTCGATTCCTCCAATCGTCACTGAATACAGGACAGCAACTGCGTCGAACCAGCCGCAACGGCGAGGCCTGCCGGTGGTCGTGCCGAATTCGTTGCCTTTCTCGCGGATATAGGAGCCGATTTCGTTGTCCTGCTCGGTCGGAAACGGACCCGAGCCGACCCGCGTCGTGTAGGCCTTGATAACGCCGATAAACTTATCAACGTTTTTAGCGGGTACTCCACAGCCAGCGCTCATTCCAAGCGAGCTTGAGTTGGAGCTGGTGACAAAAGGAAAAGTCCCGTGGTCGAGGTCCAGCAATGTGCCCTGGGCGCCTTCGAAAAGAATGCTCTTGCCCTGGTCAATAGATTTATGCAGAAACTCTGTGGTGTCACAGATAAAGGGTACAAGTTTTTCAGCATATATTTTGCATTTCTGATAGATTTTTTCAGCCGAAAGTGGTTCGGCGTTATAGAGGGCGCCGAAAACTTTGTTTTTGTAATCGACAGTATTTTCGAGCTTCTGTTTGAGTGTATCAAGGTCTGCAAGGTCTGCGGCTCTTACAGCAAAAGTCCTGCTCACTTTGTCGGCGTAGCAGGGTCCGATGCCTCTTATGGTGGTGCCGATTTTGTTTTTGCCCAGAGCGTCTTCACGAAGTTGGTCTTCCGCCTTGTGGTAGTCGAGAACAAGGTGTGCGTTCTGGCTTATGAAAAGACGGCCTGTTAATGAGATCCCTTTTTCTGCCAGCGAGTCAATCTCGCCGGTCAGACAATCCGGGTCTACAACAACACCGTTGGAAATTACGCAGGTGGTATCCGGCCGAACTGAGCCGCTTGGCAGAAGATGCAGAGCGAATTTGGTATCACCGACGACAACGGTGTGGCCGGCATTAGCCCCGCCAGCATAGCGGACGACGATATCAGCCTTTTCGGCGAGAATGTCAACGATTTTACCCTTACCTTCATCGCCCCACTGTAATCCTACGATACAAGTGTTCATAGCATCAACTTTCCCCAATAGTGTTGGCCCCGCACCAATCTTTACAGTTCGTTTACAAACACTGGAAGATAATTTTTGCTTGATTCCGCCCCTCTTAATGCCAAGCCGATTCTCTGATGAGATTGGTGCGGGGCGGTTAACCGGGTAGATTGTATTTCTTCGCAGGATAATATCAAGTGATTTTTGCGACTAAATGCTCCAGCAGTTCCTTGAGATTATCATATTTCTTATAACTCAGTGCTTTCAGAGCATCGTTGCCGTCCGGGGTTTTATAACTAATAATGAAAAAACCCTTGGAGTCAAAGTGGGTCTTGTCAATTTGCTGTATCGAATCGTATGGTATCTTCTCTTTTTCGTTTATTATCAGCTCGTTTTCATCTGCGATGATTTTATGGTCTTTGAGTTTGATAAGCCATATAGCCGAGATTATGGAAATTCCCACAAGCACAAAAGGCGCTATCTGGTTGAACTTCATGGTTCCGTCCGGGACTCCTTCAGGAGCATGTTTTTTGTAGAAACTTTGCCGATGGGCCCATTCGTATTTGCTCAGGTATCCGTCGTAACCCAAAACTATAGCTACAAGCAGGCTTCCAAAGACGGCCATTTTGAAGTTTGTTTTCCGGTATTTACTGTACGGAGCTTCTATAGCCATATGAATCCTTTCATTTGGTTAAGTAAGTCTCCTGTGAGCAATCGCGTTAACAAGCGGTCTGGCCAGATGAGGAATTATTTTCTCTTCCATCAGGTCTCGTGCTAAATGACATTGGTTGTCGAGCGAACGAACGGCATCGAATATCACTGATGGCTGCGGATACTGGCGAATTGTAAGCGACAGACTGATTGCCTGGTCCTGCCGCTCCCTGGATTTGCGCGGGTCGTATACACTCGTCTTGGATTCGGCGCTTATGCGAGCCTGGGTGCACGAGTCCTCGCTGAGGCTGAAGATTGCCACAGGATTGATACCGACGGGTTTTGTCTCGGGCATATCCATAAGACATGAAAAGGCCGAGCCGGCCAGCAGCGCTTCACTGATGACTTCGTCGTGATTGTTGGGGCAGTCAAAATCCATAGTTATTGTCAAATCGAGCGAGTCGATGTCAAGGTGACTGAGGCTGAGCATGTAAGGCGCCAATTCGAGAATGAGCTTGTGCTGGGTGTGCGCATCGTGGAAGTCAGCGGGGTTGACCGTACCGGAGATGAGGCGGTCTAAGTCGATGGTGACCCAGCGATATCGGCCGGTTTCCTGAGGTGATTCGAGGCAGTATTCGCTCTGGCTTCGGCGACTGAAATTACTCATATCCGGGTATTGTTTCTGGATGCGTTCGAAAAAGGCTAAAATGGTATCCCTTTGTGTGGGCAATTCCAACTCGGTATTCACACACATATCGATGTAAAAATCATCGCAGAGAGAATTTAAACTATCGAACATTTCGGAACCTGTCTCCAAATCACCAGTAAGACCACGGTATTATCCCAGAGCGGCACCGTTCGGGCAAGCGAAAAGTAGGCAAATTGGGTAAAGGGACTGGTTTTTCAAGCATTGTTATTTGCAGCTGTCCGGGATGATTCGACTTGGGGGTCGGGCAGTCGCAACTCGGTGATGATAGCCCCGATGCAGGCAAAGACGGCGAAAAAGAACAGTCTAAAGGGCCATGTGGCAGGTGTGGCGATACCAGAAGCGGACAGGCTGCCAATGGCAGCAGTTACCATAGTATAGAGCACCCCAGCCGATAGTCCGGCAGCAGCGGCGCAAATGAACCGCTTCCAAAGTTGTGCCCCGCCGGCATAGAGGGTTACAACAGAACCGCAAAGGGCCGGCAGGATTGCCGTCGCATACCAGATATTCCAGACCGTGGGGACAGAGCCGGTTTGGTTCAGCCACATCCAGTCGGCAAATGCAAAGACTAAAGCGGTGGCCAGCGCACAAAGAGGAATATGTCGGTATTGAGGCGGCTGTGAAGTGCGGATTTCGGCTCGGCTGGCCATACGGCGGCGGATGGTCAGCGGCCAGTTGTAGAACAGGCAAAAAACCCAATGCTCCAGCAAAGCGCCTCGCTCGCCGAAAACCGGGACGGTATGAACGATTTCAGTTGCGAAGTGGCTGGCCATGAACCGCGCCAGCGCCGGATAGCGGTATGTCATCTGTATTGGAAAAGCAAGGTAACCAATATATTTGAAGAAGCTCAAAAATACCGCGATGTTATAGTCTTTGAAGCTTCTGTCATATACGGCGATGCCGACGGCGTATAGACCTCTTGCCAAAGAACCAGGTGAGATGGGAATTATCTGAAAAAGTACGAGTATCCCTCCAGCTCCGAGTTCATCGCCTGTTCGGTGGTAGTAAATCCAGGCTACGATTATCGAAACAATCTGTGTCAGAGGTAAAGTCATCAAGTGTACCACAAGGCTGACAAGATATCGCTGGATGTAAGGCTCATTCAGTTGAGAGAGTATGGTAGAGGCGTCTTCGTCTGTCAGGATGTGTTTTTTCTTTCCTTCTTTGACCATGTCCTTCAGCCATTGTTCACGCAGTGATGAACTGAAGTAGAGATTGATGGGGCGGACGAAGAAATAATGCAGTTTATCTTTGAAGAACTGTTTGTCTGTTAGAAACCTGTGCAGACTGGCAGGCAGAATTGAAAGAGGCAGATGAGCGAAAAATTGCCACGGATTATCTGCCAGCTTCAGCGAGTTTTGTTCACTGATTCGTCCAGCGCGGTGCCAGGCTATCATCTTTTCGCAAATCAGGCCTTTAACGGCGCGGCGAAGGTACTCGAAGTCTTTGATGAGTGAAGCATAGTGTTTTTGCCAGTCTGGGCTTACCCATAGCCGCCTTATCAGCTTGCCTAAGAAAGGAATAAAACCAATCAGACAGAAAATAAGAGTGTGGAACCTGTTGTGGCGAAATTCACGTTCTCTTGATTCGTCGATAATGTTTCGTGTTCGCCAGCCGGTCACGGCACTATCGAAAATGGTTAACCATAGCTGGGCATCGTGCAACAGGCGTATACGGTTGTGAGTTATATCGGGGATACTGTTGCGATAGATTTTTTCTGCGGACTTGAGTTCATCCAGCATGTAAACCATATCAATAAATGGTTCACTGTTTGCTTCGACGAAAGACTGTAATTTTTCGACGTCGCCCCGGTCGAACTGGACGATGGAGCCTCGTTTTATGCCCTGGCCAATGAGTTTGAAATCTCCGGGACTCATCGGTAAAAATGGAAGCAGGGTAAGGCCCGCTCTGAAGTCAACGGCAACAAGGCCTGCGTTCGGGTCGGATTCTGTGTTCTTTAGCTTCAGGGCGTTAGGCTGGCTCTTACACGTGGACCATTCGTATTGACGTGCGAATTCATAGGCTCCGAGGTCATGCAAAAGCTTGACAAAATCAGCCATAAACTTTTTCTTGGCACGATATTCTTCCGAGCAGAGTCTGGATTCGTCAACAGCAAGGCCTTTTGCCTGGAGTTTCAACAGGTCCATGTGGTCGTTGACTTCGAGCCGCCATGTCCTGCCGTCAATCCAGTCGCTGATTTCACCGCAACTGCCGAGCGTGCGGTCGACAAAAATAGCGTGGACGTTGTTGACTACTCCTTCATCGCCGAATCGGATTCCGGCGGCGCGGCGGATGAACTTTTGCCACAGCGCGCCTGCCCTCGCTGCAGTGGGGTTGACCTGCTGCTGAAAAGGTCCGCCAAAACCAATCCAGTAAAGCATGTTGCGAAAGATTCGACCAAAGCCGGAAGGCGGAATCAGGATTTTCATCGCATACGTATCACCCACATGTAGTTGAGACCGAGCGTCGTCGTCTATTTCAGTGACCTTGACTTTGTAAACCTGGCCTGCGTATCCGCCGCCGACGAAAGTTTCCACGGTAACAGTGACCTGGGCCTTGTCTGAGGTCTCAACAGAGGTTATCTCGAAGGTAAGCTCTGTACCGGTTTCATAACGGCAGACTCGCAGCGGGCGATACAGGTTGGCATCTGAAAATCGCTGCCTGAGCTGCTCTATTATTCGTGTTGAATAGGTTTGGGGCATTTGCTTTAAGTAACTGTCGAATACAGGTAGCTGGAAAAATGCGATAAGAAAACCAGTACCACGGCGGCGTAAATACCTGCCAACAAATCATCGGCAAGAATTCCAAGTCCGGCAGGAAGTTTTTCCAGTTTCTTAATTGGGAAAGGCTTTACAATATCAAAGAGTCTGAAAAAGACAAAGCCGAGCCCCGCGACCAGCAGCGGATTTAACTCGGTGAGCATCGCAGCGGGGACAAAGACTATGCACTGGCCTGCAAGCTCGTCGATTACCACTTCCCCGGGGTCTTCCCTGCCGATTTTGGCGATTACGGCAGGCGCAAAGGCGAGACAAATTACCGAAGCTGCCAGGAGCCAGACGACCATTATGGTTGTAATCCAGTCGGGTCGTATTCCGAGTTTTGCCAGCAGCCCAAACATAACTACCGGCGGCAGGGAGCCCCATGTACCGGGACAAAGCGGCAATAAACCCAGACCAAAACAGGATGTAAAAAGCCGCTTCATTAGCGAAAAAGAGTAATCGAAGAAACGTTTTAAGTCAAAGGATATACAGCCGTCAACGCTGCAAGGACTCGACCTTCTCAAGGCAGTAGCGGTCGGTCATTCCCGCGATGTAGTCACATATACAGCGTTGCATTAGTTGATGTTCGGCGAGTCCCTGGAAATATCCGGGCATTGTCTCCGGCTTTTTGCAGAGACTTTCAAACAACCTGCCCAGCCAGTTGCGGACATGGTCCTCTGCATGGACTGAATCGTGCATATACAGATTCTCAAACAGAAACTCTTCGAGACTTCTGAGCTGGTCGTGACACTGCCGCGAGATTGTTACCAAATTTTCATCTTTTGAGAAAACATCGTCGAGAGTTTTCAGTTCATCGGCTGCCAGATTAGAGCGGCTTGTTTTGATACAGTCACCGACAAGCTGGTTTATGATTGCTTTTGCGGTACGGGTTCTCTTTATGGTCTGGTCACTGATGAGCTCGGCCTTGATTATAGCCTGGGCCTCGGTGAAGATTTCGATATTTTGCAGTTGTTCGGGTTCTATGACACGAGCCCGCATACCGTCTTCGAGGTCGTGGCAGTTGTATGCGATGCGGTCTGCGATGTCGGCGATTTGGCCTTCCAGCGAGCAATTTGCTTCGGTAAATATCGTGTCTGTCGGCTGGTCGTAGGTACTGCGGTGCTTGGCCAGGCCCAGGCGGGTTTCGTACAGCAGGTTCAAGCCCGCAAAATCCGGGTAAGGATGTTCAAGAAAATCAACGATGTGCAGGGTCTGGGCGTTGTGTTCAAAGCCGCCGAAATCAGCCATAAGCTCATTGAGTATTTTTTCTCCTGTATGGCCGAACGGAGGATGGCCTAAATCGTGCGCTAAGCATATCGCCTCAGTCAGGGCTTCGTTGAGATTAAGATTTCTCGCTATGGTCCTGCCGATTTGCGCTACCTCGATACTATGGGTCAGCCTGTTTCGATAGTTGTCATTAAGACCGGGCGTGAAAACCTGTGTCTTTCCTTCGAGTCGTCGGAAGGCTTCTGAGTGGATGATGCGGTCGCGGTCACGGTCGAAATCGCTGCGATAGGGGTGCGGCTTGTCGGGAAATTGTCGGCCCCGGGTGTTTTTATCTGTTACGGCGTAATCTGCGAATGTATCCGGCATATTAAAGTTGGGGCAGAGAATGTTCTTGTGAGGTTTCTACAAGTAGCTGGTATAATTCGGCAAGAGACTGGCTTATCACCCTGGTTTCACTGCAAACGCTCATGAAGTTTGTATCACCGTCCCATCGCGGCACGACGTGAATGTGCATGTGTTCGGGCAATCCGGCGCCAGCGCATCTGCCGAAGTTCATACCAATGTTGAAGCCGTGCGGCTTTATGGTCAGAGACAACGCTTTTTGTGTTTCTCGAACGAGCCTGATCATCTCCAGCAGTTCAGCGTCCTCGGCCTGTTCGAGGTCGGGTATGTGCCGAATCGGAGCGATTAGTAAATGGCCGTTGTTGTAAGGGAAGCGATTCAATACGACTATAGACTTCTCGGTCCGCCAGAGGACAAGATTTTCCTGGTCGGCTTGGGGAGTTTTCAAATAGTCACATATAAAACAATCGCAGGGATTGGAGAGGCCCTGAACATATTTGATTCTCCATGGCGCCCATAGATTTTTATCTTGCAAGGGATTTATCTCCGTTGAATCAGGTATCTGTACTACTGGTCGAGCAGCTCCATCGTGTTCTTCTGTTCGAGGTAGATTATGGGATTAGTTCCGGGTAACGGCACAGCATTCGGTTTGAGTGTCACCTTGTAGTTCTGTTTATATGAGTTTGTTCTTCCGGCGTCGAGGTTATATAGTTCCTGTCCGTCACCTTCGAGGCTGGTGATGCTCAGTCCCTTGAACATAGACCGAAAGAATCCGAACTTACCGGCCAGTCGGAAACTGCCCTCATAGGGCAGCGGTGCTTTGGGCTTGACATCTGACATTGCGTAGGTGCTGTTAATTACAGCGACAGATCCCTGTTCAGTTTCGCGGACCTCGTCAAGCCTGTAAGTTACTTCTCGGCCTTTATGCAGAATCATTGAAGTAGGTACGAGTAGTTGAGACTTCCACGTGTGACCGGGCAAAAGACCCTTCGCTGGTTTTTCGATACTGGCTATAGGGTCCCAGAGATACCATTGTGATGCAATGACGTCTTCAAGCAGGTCAGGTTCTTTTACATTACCGCCCCTCCCTTTTCTGAATGCGGCCCGGGAAGATTTTATGAGTAAACCAACAAGCTCGGACATGCCCTCGATTTTGCCGTTAGGTCTTACGTTGAAGGTGAAACTTTTCCCGGCAAGAGTTTCAACAGCGTTCCCTACCTTGCTTTTGGTGCCAGTTTTGACTGCTTTGACCGATTCGAAAGTAGCCTTGACTTTTGTTAAGCCGTATGGGTTGACCTCGATAGGTTCATAAGCAACAACCATTTCGACAGACTCTGATGAGCTCTGCTTTGATTTGGCATCGGATTTGCCGCTCTGCCAGTCGGTAATAACTTTTCGCTCAGATGTAAACTTATATCTAAGGATTTGACCGGGCTGGAAATCGATGCTGAGAAAGACCCGTTTTGACGGGCTGGTCGCCTCGTCGCAACCGGATGTCAAGATAAGTGCACAGCAAAGAATAAGGACCGCTAACATAGAAGGCTTTGGCAAATACATGTTGAGTTCTCCAAAAGACTCACAATTTAATAAACTCAACCGGCAATTATACAGCAGGGCGATTCCAAGACAAGGCGATTTTCCTTTATTCAGGCCAGCCGAGGCGGTAGAATCATTATTTTGAGCCGTTTGATGTGGAAAGGAATAGTATGAGAAGTGACACGGTCAAGAAGGGTTTTCAGAGGGCGCCGCACCGGGGCTTGCTTCGCGCATGCGGCCTGGCCGACGGTGATATCGGCAAGCCTTTTGTGGCGATAGCCAACAGTTTCTGCGAGGTGGTGCCCGGTCACGTGCATCTTAACGAAGTTGCCGCCGTTGTTAAAGAGGCTGTCCGCGAAGCCGGCGGTGTGCCTTTCGAGTTTAATACCATTGCGGTCTGCGACGGAATCGCGATGGGGCATACTGGAATGAAGTACTCTCTTGCGTCGCGGGAAATCGTCGCCGACTCTGTCGAGACGATGGTGCGGGCGCATTGTTTTGACGGGCTCATCTGCATTCCAAACTGTGATAAGATCATACCCGGTATGCTGATGGCCGCGATGCGACTGAATGTTCCGACCATCTTTGTTTCGGGCGGACCGATGGCTGCCGGCAAAACAGAAGACGGCGAGACTGTTGACCTGATAAGTATATTCGAAGGAGTCGCCGCTTATAACGCGGGAAATATAACAGAGCAGCAATTAAATACACTTGAGCGAACAGGCTGCCCCGGCTGTGGAAGCTGCTCGGGAATGTTCACCGCCAATTCGATGAACTGTCTTTGTGAAGCTATCGGAATGGCTCTGCCGGGCAACGGGACGATACTGGCAGTGGACCCGAAGAGGCAGGAGCTTTACAAGAAGGTCGGCCGGCAGGTTCTGCGATTGATTGAGCAGGACATCAAGCCGCTCGATATTGTCAGCGTCGAATCTATAGACAACGCCTTTGCACTGGATATGGCTATGGGCGGTTCGACTAATACGGTTTTGCACACGCTGGCGATGGCGAGTGAAGCAGGTATTGAATACAGTCTTGACCGGATAAAAGAAATTAGCAAGAAGTGCCCCAATATCTGCAAGGTTTCACCCTCGAGCAGCTATCATCTCGAAGATGTCGACGCGGCAGGGGGTATCAGTGCAATACTCCGTGAAATCAGCAAGGTCCCGGGTCTGATAAATACTGATTGTCCAACTGTGACAGGCAAGACTATTGGCGAAAATATAGCCTCTGCGGAGATTAAGGACGAGCAGTGCATCAGGCCTCTTGATAAGGCATATTCGAAGGTGGGCGGCCTTGCGATACTCCGCGGAAATCTCGCCCCGAACTGCTGTGTGGTGAAATCCGCCGGTGTGGCTGAGTCGATGCTGAGGCACAGCGGCCCTGCGGTGATATTCAACAGCCAGGAAGAGGCCTGCGACGGGATTCTCGGCGGCAAGGTCAAAACCGGCGACGTTGTGGTGATTCGCTACGAAGGGCCCAAAGGCGGTCCCGGCATGCAGGAAATGCTCTCGCCGACCAGCTATATTATGGGCCAGGGGCTTGGCGAATCGGTGGCACTGATTACCGACGGGCGGTTCAGCGGCGGTACTCGCGGCGCCTGTATCGGCCATATCAGTCCTGAGGCGGCAGTTGGCGGTCCGATAGGGCTGCTTAAAGACGGCGATATCATCGAAATCGACATTCCGAACAATAAAATTGACGTGCAGCTTTCGGATGAGCAGCTTGCGGCACGCGGGAAAGACTTCAAAGCTCCGCCGCCGCGGATTACCAAAGGTTGCCTGGCAAAATATGCTTCAATGGCCACAAGTGCCGATACCGGAGCCGTCCTGAAGTGGTAATAATTAAGGACCGGGCGTTTAGTTGTGGTTTTTTTTGGTCATAACCGCTGCCAGGAGGATGTGGCGGAGTCTGTCAACAGGCTGGTTGGCAAGGTAGCCCCCGGTGAAGTCGAGCTTGAATCGGCCTCGGAATCGCTTTATTTGGGTTGTTAACTGTGTTCTGTTGAGCTGGGCGATTGTGCAGGCGGCTTGCTCGAAATTTTTTCGCGAGACCATATCTTTAACTCCTGAGTTCCAAAGCCCTTTGACGTTTGGCAACAAAGTGCAAATCGGTTCTAATTAAGGTTGACTTAGGCCTGAATTTTCAAAGTGCCTTTTGCATATCAGGGCGCAAGAATTTTTTTTTGGCATTGGACCTCTGGTCTGATAACTTCGATATGTCCGTGTCTGCTAAAAATGTTTCTTATGGTTACATAAATCGCCTTCGATAGGCCCAATATATGCGAACAGACAGCCTTGATTACAAGTTACCAGCCGAGCTTATAGCTCAGCAACCCATTGCGTCGCGCAGTGAGTCCCGACTTTTGGTCCTGGACAGGAACAGCGGGGCGATTGAAGACAAAAAGTTCAGCGATATTGAGCGATTTCTGCGTCCTAACGACTGTTTTGTGGTCAACGATACTAAAGTTTTACAAGCGAGGTTCTTTGCCCGGCGAGAAACGGGCGGAAAACTCGAAGGATTGTTCCTTGAAGAGCTCAATAAGGGCATCTGGCAGGTCATGCTCAAGGGCGCAGCTAAAGTCAGGACCGGCGAGAAGATTCATCTCAAAGACAGGGCAGGAGCAGATTGCTTTATTGCCCGGTTGCAGGAAAAGGCGGACGAAGGTCGATGTATTCTGGCAATAGAAAGCGATGATGATTTGCATGCCGTGCTGGAGCAAATCGGATTTACTCCGTTGCCGCCTTATATAAAGAGAGATAACGACACCGCGCAGGATGAAATTGACCGGCAGAGATACCAGACAGTTTACGCAAACCAAAACGGCGCCGTAGCAGCTCCGACAGCAGGCCTGCATTTTACAGCCGAACTCATCAGCCAGCTTAAGGAAAAAGGAGTTAACTTCGCCTCTGTGACTTTGCACGTTGGTGCCGGAACATTCAAGCCCGTAAACACAGAGATACTCGAAGAGCACAAGATACATTCCGAAAGTTTTGTCATCGACCAGGCAAACGCGGATGTGATTAACAGCACCCGAAAAAGCGGTGGAAGGATTGTCGCGGTTGGCACTACTAGTGTCAGAGTATTGGAGAGTGTTGCTGAGGATGGAGAGGTCAAACCAACCGGGGGAAGTACTGAACTTTTCATAATGCCGGGGCATAAGTTTAAGATTGTCGATGCGATGATAACGAATTTTCATCTGCCGCGTTCTACACTGCTTGCACTTGTTGGAGCTTTCGCCGGCCTGGATAATATTCTTGCCGCGTATCACCATGCAGTCGAAAACCATTACCGTTTCTATTCGTATGGCGATGCGATGTTTATTGCTTGAGGCTTAGAGAAAAATCCTTCGGTTGAATGCCTCCTCTGGTATAATGGGAAAACCGAGAGGAAAGGGGGTTTAAAATGAAGCTGTATCTGGTTCAGCACGGACATGCGGTTTCAAAGCAGGAGGACCCGGAGAGGCCTTTGAGTGATAAAGGCCGTACCGATTTGACCCGGATAGCCGATTTCGTAAAGCCACTGAAAATCGAAGTTGAGTACCTATGGCACAGCAACAAGACTCGAGCGATTCAGACCGCGCAGATACTGGCCAATGTGGTGAAAATAAAAAAGGCCTGCTCTGAACGCGGCGGGCTGAATCCGAATGATGAGATTATCGCCGTGGAGAAAGATATCATCAAGGCCGGAGGTAACGTGATGGTGGTCGGTCATATGCCGTTCCTTTCAAAGCTGGCTTCGGAGCTGCTAAGCGGCAGTGAGGTTGCCAACACGGTACGGTTCAGGCAGGGCGGCATACTGTGCATGAATTACGATAAGGACACCGGCTGGCAAATCGAGTGGATGATAACTCCTGATTTGCTGTCCTGCTCCTGATTCGACGAGGTGTGATGAGTAATTTACCTGCAGAAATTAAAAAGTGCAGCAAGGCCGTGCGGAAATTGTGGTCGATGATGAATCCCTGCATTCTATGCATGCGCAACTGCAGGGTCAATCGCCTCGACGGCCAAACGGGTTACTGCGGTATCGGTCTTGAACCTGTGATAAGCTGTGTAG
>SDBV01001283.1_pt1 | contig 37955 bp, 43 predicted proteins | sample 2277081 | NCBI WGS metagenome assembly SDBV01 (sample SAMN10402039, study PRJNA504765) | marine sediment metagenome | isolation source: marine sediment core GS10_PC15, 223 cmbsf | place: Arctic Ocean: Southern Knipovich Ridge | collected 2010 | reverse complement strand
GCTTCAAGTCTGTCATCAACTACTATGTCTTCTATCATTGCAAATTCATCTGGATCTGTACTCTCATCAGTAATGTACGCCATTTCATCGATTAGAAAACCACTGGTATTAACAACATAAATATTTTTTTGACCAGAGCCAGAACTAGCATCAAGATCAGATTCAACAGAGCTAAGCTCTATAGTTTCAAATAATCGCTCTTTACCTTTAAACGTATCTGTTTGATATAATTCTATTTTAAATGCAGTACTACCATCAGTGGCCATAATTCTAAAATCATGAATCAATGCCCTTGATACAAATCCAGTTAAATTCTGATCACTAATTCCACTAGCAGTTACTTGGGTACATTCTAAACTGTACTCTTTTCTTTTTTTAACGGCTGTCATAAGAGCATTAAATGCGCCCGCATTTATACGTTGTTCAACCCCGGCACCGGCATCATGAGAAGCTGCTACGCTATCATCTGTTCCGCGTGTCACAGGATAAGTCACGCTCCCCAATGATTGAGTTCCAGAATCTATGTAATCATAGTAAATGTGTTCTGTATCTACCGAAATCCAGCCTTTCGTAGATAAGTTACCGACAGAAGCCAAAGGAATAACCTGTGCCCCAGAAGTGACATCACTGGTTAAAGTTGTATTCCAATTATTTTTTGCCGTATAATAATCTTGAAAATCAGTAGAGTTGATAAAATCTATGACAGCCATTTAGTTTTCCTATATATTTTTTTTGTCCCAGGGGATGATGTTATAATCTACAACATCACCTTTCGTTATTCTGTCTACTGCTTTATTATAAGCAGCTATTTTTGCTACATTAGCATCTTTAGCAAAGAAACCGTGAGTTAGAAAACTACGATTTTCTTTTCTAATAGTATCTATCTCCAGTGGAGATATGTCAATTTCTACTTCAAATGTTACTTTAAATTTTTTCATTTTTATTTATTGGTTAAGAGTTGCTATTATTTCTCTATGACGATCTGTTCGATACTCAATATATGTAGTACCTTTTTCGCTATTGCACGTCTGACATAATGCTTGTACATTTTCTTTTGTAAAATCTCCACCTAGCTCTACAGGGTAGACATGATCACGAGTAGGTTTTAATTCATCAGTAAAAGTTCTACGACAACATGCACATTTACCATCTTGTGCTGTAAATACAATATAATTCCATTCTTTATCATTTAAAGTACTTTTTGAATTCGATACTTTAGTTCTTCTATTGTGAGCACTTCGAGCTGCTGTCGCTTTACCTTTATCTGTTTTCATATGTTTGGCATGTGTTGTCTTACCTTTATCAGATTTGTCGTATTTAGCTTGTGCTAATCTACCTTTACCAGATTTATTATATTCAGCTTTTGCTTCAGCATTTACCGCTTTGCCTTTATCAGATTTATTGTATTCTTTTTGTTTAGTGATAGTACAACTTTTGCATTCCGAATATTTACCATCTTTATGTCTATTATCTCCATAATACTCTTCCAAAACTTTATTTAGTCTGCACTTTGTGCATATCTTTTTCATATCTATTTATGGTTATTTATTGCTAAAATAATTAATGCTGAATACGCAGTCAATAACATAAAAATAATTGCGATGGTCCATTTAAGATTATTAGCTAATTTTTCTTGAACTTTATCAATGAAATTGCCGAACTTTTCGCCAAGAGCATTTATATCATTATTTTGTTGCTCAACATTATTTTGTACAATCTTCATTTCACTGGTAAGTTCGATGAAACCTTTATCTGCATGTCTAGCTAAAATTACAGCCTCGTTAGCTGTTTTAGCTGTGTCATCCACCTTTTTCCACAGGGCATCAAATTGTCTCTGTGTTTCTTTTTGATCCATTATTTTACCTTATCTGATAAGTCGTTCAGATCTCCTCTTAGTATAGTTACGGTGTTGATGAAAAATTGTTCTGCTTTTATTCTTTGGTCCGAAAACTTACTGAATTTCGATTTCAATACATTTTGATTTTGGTCTAACTTATCTAAATGGGTATGAATTTCATTCAAACTAGATTTCATATATCCAGAAGATGTTTTTAATTCCTCTATAGAATTTTTTATAGACATTAGAACGGTAAAGTAGTCTTCTTCATTTTTTTCTGGCATTTTTTTCCTTATTAATAAACATATTTCTCTAATGGGATCTGTGAATTAGTTTTGTAAGTCTTAAAACCAACCCAAAAAGCTACCCAAACATCTCTTGGTAGGGTGAATTCTGAACTACCTGTGGCAAAATCACCCATGTAGACCCACTTTTTACCAGCAATTGGTTGTTGTATATCTTTGAAAGCCCATTGTAGAGTTCCGAATGGTATCGCTCCATATAAGGCTGTTAATCCTGGATATTGTCTTATAGGCCCATCGTTGGTATCTGACACATACATAAAAACAACATAGTTTATTATACGTTGTGCCATTTCGTACGTGACTGTAATATTCCTACCAAAAGCATCCTTACTCTCTATAGGAAATGCTGTTTTTCTCAATTCTCTTAGATCAGTCCATGATAATTTTATGATATCCCCTGTTATCACTCCACTTTCTGGGTCCGGAGTATTGGTAGCCTCAAGATCAATTCCTTCAACATATTCATAAACATCTGGAACGCCGTCTAATTTAACATTAGTGTCATATGAAGAATATACTACACCAGCCTCTTTATAAGGAATACCTAAACCATCAAAAAATATAGCTTGGAAATCAAAATAATCTGGTTTTGCTTCCAAATTTATTTCTGCTCTTACGTTTAAAGCTGATATTTCATCATCGGCTATGGCTATTGATTTGAAAGGCGCATAATCAACGGCGTCTTCTGTCCTCTTAGAATAAACTTCTATACTTCTTAAATCTCCTATATCAGGAGTTAAATTAGAAAATGCTATTTGTATGACCGCTTTTTCAGCTCTATTGATATCTACTTTACTGGTCAATTCATTGATAGATATGATAGGTTGAATAGAATATTCAAGGGGATTATAATCTGTGCCCGCAGCAGAATATTCCAGATCAATTATATTTATAAAATTTTCTGGAATAGCCCCGCCACCGTAAAATTTTACAGTATAAAAACCACTTTCTGTTATACCAAATTCCCAACTACCGTCTTTGTCAGTAGTATCATAATCTATCTGAGCAAGTAGAGTTCCATTCTCTGAAACTTTCCATAGCACAACGCCCATACCAGCTATTTTAATACCTTTGCCGGTAGATACTGCCCCATAAAGTTTATTGTCGTTATACACCCAAGGAAATATTGCCATTTTTAACTACTTGGTGGATAATAAATATCTCTATAATGAATTGTTAAAATGCCACTTACGTGCTTGAAATTTCCAATTCCAGCTGGATCCCAAGTATCTACAACCAATCGTCTTGCACCTCTAGAACTTAAAATAGACAGATTAATTATTTGATCAGCAAAGAAATAATCAGAAGCTACTATTTCCACTTCTTTCGCCAAAGATTCGTTACCATATTGATAAAATCTCAATATCGCCGGTTCTTGATCTGTTCCGTCTGTCGTATCACAATCAAAATCAATACGGGTAATTATCACATCCTGGCTAAAATTATGTTGATAAACAAATTTTTGTCGTTTAAGATATTCATCCATAGCAGCCAATTCTGCAACTCCAGAAACATTAGGTGCAACATTTCCAAGATAAACTGTGGCCGACGTATCTATATCTGTTGGATCCCAAGTAGTAGAAAGTCTGCGAAACCTGCCCCAATCTCCTGTTGTTCCTAATTCACTTATTTTATATTTGTTCCTATTAGGAGTTTCTGAATCTAAAATATTTTTTCCTTGTATTCTCATTGGAAATTCTAGTCCAGAGAATGGATAGGTTACTACGGCTAAAACCGAATTAGCGTATTGAACAGTCATTCCTGTTACAGCTTCTCCATAAATATCGACATTAACATAAGGCAATAATTTTTCATTAGGCAATGCGCCACCGGCACCACCAACAATAGATGTTTCTACATAAGGAACTCCTACTGTGGAAGCAACCCAACCACCACGTAAAGGTCTGACTTTTATATTGTATTCACGAATTCCTAAAGCTGATACATTTACAACTCGATCATTAGTTACAATTCTTTGATGATTAGCATTAGTAAAGTCAGCTCCTGAATTATCAGTTGTATAAACAATTTCGAAATCTGTTGCATCGTCCATGCCTATTATTGTAATTTTAAAACCAGCATCATCTGCTGTTGCTGTCACATCAGCCCCAGTCATATCAATTGATGGTATCCATACTATAAAAGGTGAAGCATATGTCTCCTCATTCACGCCAAGATCCATATATTTTCCGGCTGGCATCGTTATTATGGACGATTTTTCTTCATCATTTGATGCTTGAACTCTGAATTCGTAGCTCCAGCCAAGATTAAGTAATAATGCAACACTTTGTTCTGGAGGAGTGGATCCTAAGCCGACTTCTGCTTGTACAGATCCATATGCCCTAGTAAGCCCACCAAAACCTATATGTTGTGCTTTTATTTTATATTTATCAGCGTTATGATGAAGTTTAGCCGGATTAGATGAGTTCGCACTTGGCACGGCACCAGCCCCGGCACCGTTAGGGAGAGTCAAATCAAGTCGCGTATAATTACTACCATCTGTGACATCGTTAGCACTAATCAAATAATCTACGCTATCCACTCTAAAGTAATATCCAACTAACTCATCAGCAGAAAATTGAATAGTATCAGTGTGAACAGTAGAATCATATCCTTCCATCGTAAATTCTGATGATCCGCCTGTTCCTGTTACATAATCAAAGCCCCATTCGAATTCTACTTTTGTTTGTGAAGCTCTGCTACTTCTGCGTAAATAATAAGGAATATAATTTTGTGCTGAAGCATCTATATCATCCCATAAACTAACCGGTGATATGTCTTTAATTCTTAATCTTATTGGATCTAGTGGTGTTTCTGGAACTAACTTAACTGATAATCCAAGTCCATTTCCGTAGTCATTGTGCCCTATACCGATTTTGAAGTCGATCTGTGTAGTTCCTGTATCAGTGTTTTGGAAATGGGATAGCTGATCATAGAACTCTAATTTATTATCGCCTCTAAGATCAGTTATATATACGTTTGACCCCTCGCGATTTACAGTTGCCAATTCTATTCCAGAATTTCCTGGGTCACTTGTGGTTAAACCATAATACGGAAATTGCATTGAATCTTCGAATTGTGTTCCAGAAGCTAGCCATGCAAAACCATCTAGTATTTGGACAGGATCTGTAATGAAAGGAATGTAGGAGATCCACGCACTGCCGCTGTAACCATCTGTAATAGTTAGGCGCCTGTCTTGCACAGGATCATCACCGGAAACAACAATTGGATGCCCAGCAGGCACAATCGCTATCCCGGGTGCTACTTCTATGGAATCAGTGGAATACTGAGTAAGCTGCATATTGGTGTCAGTTATTCCCGAGTAAAGTACACCAAACGATTTAAAAATCGAGTCCATGAAATCCTTTGTATTATTGGAAGCAACATTTTGTATACTATCAATTAATACAGAGAGATCAACTTTGGACCCTTTTGGAGCTATAATTTTTTCCATCTTTTATTTTTCTTTCGAATTTTAATAAATTTAACTAATTTTTTGTTTAAAGCAAGGCTGTTGTCTTGTTAAATGCCTTATTTATGAAGTCATCCTCATATCTATCTATAAAAGCAGTGTCGTAATTACTTCTAGCAGAAGCAGTGATTTCTAATATGAAAGCATTTGCACCCTTTAATGTGCCGAATCCGGACTCAATATCTGCGGGATTGGTTAGCCTGTCTTTTATTTCTACGCCATCAGTTAACGGTTGAAATCTGTTAACTTCGACACCGTCGCCTACACTCCAGTTTTCACCGCCAGGCAAATAGTAAGTATAATCGCCTATTGTGCATTCTTGTCCGGAAATACTAGAGGTTCCTGCCTCATATGCAAAAGGAAGATTATACAAAATATTGTATAAATATTCTAAATTATCGATAGAAGGCATTTGTATTCTATAATAGAATACTCCCCAGGTCATATATTTTAACAGCTTCGCCTGTTCGACTAAATATGTATGATCTGTTTCTAATCCCGAAGCAAATACCCCATCGTAAGTAAAAGGAAAATAAATCTCTTGTCCGGGTACTAATATATCCGTATCTGCCATTGTACGCATTAAATGGAAAGTCATAGGATCTATCCGATATAAATTATCAGCGAACATTGACACTCTTTGTTGTTCGATGTATCTTGGATCCGCTTCTAAATTTGACAATGTATAAATATACAATTTGTTTGCATCAACTATTTCATAATCCGTTCCCTGTGTCAACGCTTGTCCAGTATTGATTCCACTTAGAATGGGTATTGAGAATGCACCAACATATTCATCTGGTAAAGAAAAATAATTGCTTTCGTTTATCCTGTTATCCTCTATACCAGACCACACCAAATCAATACTAACGTATTTATGATTCCAGGCATCTGGACTATGTTCCGGAAATTTCCCTATCGCAACTTTATATAGATTTTTGTGACTTTCTTTCAAAGCTGCTAGCATCCCATCCCAAAAGGCTTCTAAATCTGACCTATTTTCGAAATGTAGCCAGAAACTGCCAAGTCCTTTCCAGAAATCTTGTGCTGTATTAAACAACCTTAGTTACTCCAAGTAAATCATTGCTATGTGTATAAAAACTTCCAATGCCAGAGAATGAATAAGAACTAGTTACTGCAATACCGTCTCCACTTGTCCTAATATTTTTATAATTATAAGATCTTACTTTTATAGAAAGAGTATTCAAATTAACGTAAGTAACTCCTTGTGCATATATGTATGATAACAAATCAGTTATTTCAAATAATGAATCCGTTATACTATAAACAAAATCTTTTATATGCTCAATTACTTGATCTTCCGTTAGCAATCCCCTAAACTCCAAATTATCTATTTGTATTACATGAGGTGGTTTTATTTTTACGGTATTGACTGCCCCGGGTGCTCTATATTCATTAGAATTTAATAAGGTTTGCACAGCAACACCATCTTGGTAATATCTAGATCTAATGGTGAAGGTTTCACTAACACCGGTATAGGAACCACCTAAAGTTATATATTGCAATGGCTCTGTTGAAAAAGCCGACCATACCACAGTAGTCATAGCCCAATCTGAATAATCTAATGAGGAATCTCCGGAATCTACTATTTCTGCTATCTCCTGTATTGGTACATTAAAATTAACATCTGTAACATTAATAATACCATCAACTGAATCTATTTCAAATTCTTCCTCAGTTATTTTTTCAGGTGAGTCTACCCATACATCAATCATATTTCCAGTGTGAATTCCAGATGGCATTACATTTTCTAAGGAGGTATAATAACTATTTAAATTTTTCTCACCTACAGTACCATCCGGCCTTGTTGCAACATACACATATCCGTCTGCATTTCTATAAGTACCTATATCCTCTATTTCATGCATAATTTCTGTGTCTTCTACTTGTGTAGCTCCTGTAGAAGTATTGGACCCAACTGCTACCCATTGTTCTCCGGAAGTTAATAAGAAAGAAGTTAAACCATAAGTACTGTCTTGGTCATAAGCATAACCATAATATTTAAATGTAGCTGGCCCAGTAAATGAAGTTGGTGCAGCTTTGAATTTAAATAGCGAATAAGGGTATGCAGAATCTATGGCTAGTATTTGAAGATCATCAAAGAACCATTCTCCACCATTTGTATTATGTACTCCTATTCCAAATTGGTAATCTTCTTGTGTACCATCTCTAAATGTTCCCGTCATGGCACCACTTTTTATTATAACATAAGCCGCGCCAGGCCCATCATCATCACCGGGTTCTCCACTTTCATTGTTCCAAACTTTGACTATAATCGAATTATTACTTTTTATTTTTAATGAAAATTCATACCAGGTGTCTATTAAAATTTCCTTTTTACCGGCAGCAATAAATTTATTTATACCTACATCTTCCCTAATAATACTATTTGCTATATTAATTTCGTCACTTAACACATCATTGTCTACAATATAAACATTATAAGTATTTTCATCACCTTTTATCCAAGCCATTCCCACGCCATCATGTGGAATTGCCACATTTTCGCTTCTCCAAAAAGTGGTGTAACACATATTTCCGTTGGTGCTAGGATCACTTGTTTTGAATTTTCCCGAAAATTTGATGCCTGTATGTAGTCCCATGTATCGATGTAATATGGGAGAAAAATTATAAGCTACATCGGTACTAATCAAATCATTGAAAATATTTCTAATATCATCTAATAATTTTAGTCTTATATTGTACCAGGTATCAGGTAAGTCACCTTTAAAATCTCTTGCCATTATGAAATTCCTTGTCCTAATGATTGAATAACGCGAGTTATTTGAGCTATTATTTCATCAAGTTTTTTCTGATTTAATACTACTTGAATATCCGGATCTGTGGCTTTTGCAATTCCAAGCCTAACCGTGCTACTTATTACAGTTATTTCTTCTGGAACTTTTAATTTAGAATACCCAAGTTCTCCATCAGATGTAAGCCAATTGCTACTTAACGTTGCTTCACTAAAAGTTTCATTTAACAAATTTGTAGAAACCGTATTGGCATACAACGCATCATCTAGTCGATATAAACCCTCGTATTGTACATTGTCAAACTCATTTAAAGAAATATTTTGGAAGTCCGGTGGCTGTTGCCCACTCAATATAAAAGCACCGCCTATGTTTCGATTATATGGTAAAGAATCATATCCTTGCAATTTGCCAAAAAAATCTAAAATTTTGTAATCATCAAAATCAAGTCCTTCATAATTGATATCCCTAACCATTTCTACATCTCCAAAACCTTTCACATCAAGATCTTTGATATCGTAATGATCACTAATTATTTTTTTGAAGCTTAGTTTGGATAATGAAGTATCAGAAGTTACTGAGTTAACTAATCTTTCATAAAAGTCTTCGTTAGTTTCGTCATCCGCACCTCTCGAAAAACTAGTTGGATTGAAAACTTTCAAATAAGTGAAAGGGGCATTAATTATATCATTGATTTCATCAGGATCGATCGTGTAGTCATCGCCAGCTTTCATTGACTCAACGGGAATTGCCCCGGTAAGAAAATAACTACTTTCCGGGTTTAAAGCCATTTGTAAAGCAGTAATTGAATATTGCCTTGTCGCTTGAAATATTTTGCCGTCACTTGTTTGAAATTGCAATCCTTTTTGAATAGTTACATTTGTAGCAGAAGGAAAAGCTATCTTAACATATCCTGTTGCCAGTGAACCAGATCGTCTAGTTAAAAGAAAAGTTGATGCGATTGCATCTAAATCCCCCTGAGATAACGTAGTCAAATCAACTACAGATAGAAAATTTTCTAACTCTTGTAAAACAGTCTGATAATATTCTAATACATTACTCAAAGGATTTATTAATATATCAGTTACTCCAGAACCTTCGGATGTGTCAATATCCGGGTCATTCTGTGTAATTATATTTTTTATTAATTGCTTAATATCCATTCTATACCCTTAATAAATAAGTTTCGTTACTCGCTGTCTGAACAAATATTTCTATCTCCCAGTCATTACCACCAATTTTGTTTACTGATTGTAGCATTAAATCAACAAGCCTTTCTGAATCATCTAAATCTTTATCTAATTGATCTGTAATTATTAAATCTTCTGCCTGACTTACAGCCATACTTACATATGAAGACATCTCCTGCTCATGTTGTGGGCCGTATGAAAGAAAAGTTTGTAAATTACTTCCATAATTTGGATTGTATAGATCACTGCCAAGGACCGTAAAAAGTATTTTTGATATCTTCTGTAATAAAGTTTCTATTCCTCTTACTATCACGGAATTTTTCGACCCGAAACCTCTATAGGTTCTATCATCAAGATCACTGACATACAAAAGTTTTATATCTTTTTTCACTTATTCACCAAACATGTCTATACCAAAAGTATCTCTGATTGCTGCCATTGGATCCTTTACCCAATCCATTTTTTCGATTAATGCTCGTGTATAATTTATTTTTCTTTGATTTTGCCTTAGATCCATTTCTGATCTGCTTTCTGCCAAGTCACCTATTGCCACTTTCCCTGCACATCTGTCATCAGTTCTTTTTGGCCAGAGAATATCTTTGAGTCCTGTAAAATCTAATCCAATCAAAGCATTCAATGCTGGCGTATTTCCTACTTGCTCAAGTAAATTGGTGACGTTTCCAATATTATCATTATAAATTTTCAAGGCTTCCGAAACGAGAGCGTTATCTAAAACATCAAATGAGTTACAAATACCTATTAAATATTGATCATTTTGTAAAGCAACATTTATTCTTCTTCTAATATTCCCTATCTTTATTATGGCTTGTCTAGAACCGCCTTCAGAAAAGAAACCAAAAATAATTGCTTCATAACTTTCCAATATAAGGTCTGCAATTGTTTCAGCTGGATGCTCACCTGCTTCAGGGTATTGTCTTGCCTCAGTAACAAGTCTTTCTAATCCTATAAAGTCACCTAGAATATCATCATATTCAGTAACAATCTCTTTTTTTACAAGCATTTTTGTATATAAAGCACGTAGTTGCACTAAATACATTGCATTTTTTGCTGCTAATTTAACCTCAGATGGGACAGTTGTATATGCATCAGTTTCCATCTGTTCTTGTATTGTGCTTATTTCATTCAAAGTTTCTTCAAGTTCTGTTGATAAATTTCCTGCGAATTTTTTCATACCTTCCCAGGTAGTATCAAGATCACTAATTTCTTCAAGAGCTTTTCTTATGAGCGAATTTACCGGAATTAGTTCTTTACCCTTAAATATCCTATTAATTTCTTTTCTTGCAAAATCTTGCAACCAGGTAGCACTAATTCCCTCATTTGTTGTTTCCACAATAAAACGCAAAGATAATAAAGTATATATAGAAACCCACTCAGGGAAAACGTCGTCTATTATTTTCTTATCTACTGGTATTAAACTTAATACATCTAATGAAGTTTCAGCAAATTCTACCAAATTGTTTTCTACTTTATCCCACCATTTTTTCCAATAAACAAATAAATCAGGGCGATTTATATCTACATATCTGGTTTCTAAAACATCTCCTGCAGATTTCACATTTTCAGTGGATGCTCTATACGATGAAGAAGAAAACCTTTGAAAAGTTTTAAACATTTTATAGGATCTTTTCATCTCTGCTTTGGCTGCTTTCATATACCTTTCTGATGCTCTCAGTTTCCTTAATTCAAAGTTTGCCACTTCATAGTAATCCCACGCGCGTATAAAGGCACTCATGTCTGCAAGTTTATCATCTAATGTGCTTAAAACAGTTATTCTGCTTTGTAAATCAGTTTTTAAATTTTGAACTAAAAGATAAGTAGCTGCCAATTTCATTTGCGGTGCACTGGTCAAAGCTACTGAAATATAATCTTGTGCCCTTTCTATAATCTCTGATACTACATCATTTTCTAATAGTCCTTCTACTAAACCAGTACTAAAGAGAGTGGTAGCAGTACCCAGAAGTTGAGAAATGCCAGCGGTAATAAGTGGATTTCCCCAAATTCTACTGTTCTTTAATGTATTGCTGAATTCGCCAAGTTCCCGTTCAAGATCTTTTTCTAACTTACTTATAAGATCCGTGGGGTTACAAGGAATATCAACGTTTATTTCTGGTAAATATACTGACACTATATAATACCCATTCTTTTAGCGTTATTTACTTTTTCTGCAAACTTTGTTCTTTTCCTGCGTACATAAACTTCCGGCTTTCCTATACGTAGTGCTATATCTTTTACATCTAATTTAGGCTTTCCCCCGTAACCGAAAGAATACTCAAGAATTAATTTTCCCTCTGGATCTGCTTCAAAGTAGACAAAGAAAAGCAATTCTGATGTAGTATCCGTACTAAACATAATGTTTTCGAAAAAAGCTTCTTCTTCTCCGCCTGTTGTTATTGCCAAATCTTTTCTCAACTCATTTTCCATACGCTCAACTTCTCTTGGTGCCCATGTCAAGGAGTCTGCCAATTCTATTGTATTTGGTTCTCTTCCCAAATCTTCCATCAAATTTTGTTTTATTTTCTGAAATTTTCCAACAGCCAATGCACGATTTTCTGGTATTTTTCCTATATTAACATAATTCAAAACATATCTTTGCAAATGTTTTTGATGGTTAACAACGTGTGTCCCCAACTGAGCCTTGGAAGGGTCATATGTTTTGAAAGCTTCTAAAGCCAGTTTACGAGCTTCTGCTTCTAAAGCGGATCGCGGAATGCTAGGATGCTGATAACGATTTATTTGGCTTTGTAATAACGGATCTAAACTCTTTATAAGTTTATTTTGTGCTGCTTTGTTCCCTAATTTCCAGTCTCCCCAAAGCTTTAGTTCTTCTTCTTTTGAATACGTTTTCATATGTTTTAAATATACATAAAATTAATAGTTATATCAAGCGTGTACTCGTTGGAAATGCTATAGCTGATTGTACTAATTGTAAAATATTCAAATACGTGGTTTCTGTATCAGCATATTTTTTACTTATCTTTTTTTCTAGATCTACTAAGTCATCTTTACTTAGACCTGAGACAATTCCTTTTTCATACTGATCTTGTAATTTCTTCAAAGAATTTTCCTGATCTTGGAGAGATTTCATTCCAATATCAAACAATTCTCTTTGTTTTTCAGTCATAAATAGTTTAATATTAAGAAAGGTATTACTTACACCTTCGAGTTTGTGTTTTTTGACAACCATATTAAAAGAAAAGGCAGCTGTAAAAGGTTGACGAGAATCTGTTTGAATTGACAAATTCACTGGATAACCATATATAATAGTCTTTTTGAAAGCTATAGCAGCTATCTTGTTATTTTCTATTAACTTCGTACCTCTGATTTCAGTTTCCCATAATTGCCTAAATTCATTTGCCCAACTAGTCTTGTCATCAGGCTCAACTCCTGGACGAGTTTGATTTTTGTGATCGGAATCAATTAAAAAGCCTGAAAAACTATATATAGGAGTTTTTTTGTCGAAAAAAAATAGAGCTGGATCCCCAAAAGTTTCAAATATTTGAAACTTCTCTCTTCGATCTTCCTGAACACTGGTCAATATGAAATTGGTAAAAGACTGAGGTATAGGCTTTTCTGTATTGCCCTCCGTAATGTTAGGTAATATGAAAATAGTTGCCGGCAATTCATTGTCAAAATCAAAACTGTGAATTCTATTTCTCTGCAATTTATTGAGTGACACCGTACCTAAAAATTCCTGTATTCTTGATGTATGGCTTTCGTAGGAAGCCATATCAGTTCCTAATGCAATATTTGGATTTTTTTCTAAGTCTGCTATTTCTACTGGATTTAATTCATTACCGTTTGACATGTTATTTTGCCTCTAATACTTTCTGTCTTCTTTCTTTGACAAAAACTTTTGGAATATATGTTAATTTTCTCTCGATATGGTTATATGTAATATCTTTGGTAGTATAAGATTTATAATCCTTATCTTCAAAATAATTAGGCTTATCCGAGTCAATTAAAAATTTCCAAAAATCTGTCTCTGTCATCAAATTTCGCCTAGTTTCTTTTTCAATGAATGGATGTTTTTCTTGATACATATTATATTTCTTTTTTAAATTATAAATTGATTTAGCTATGACATTTACATTTGTTTTAGAAATATTGGTCTCATCCATTGGAAGATCTCCTGCATGAAAATCAACTGTAACCTTATCGGTAGCCCCTGGATTAACTGCAGGTTTTAAGGTTTCTCCTATACTAACGGGGTCATACGTCTCATCTATCCAAAAAGGGGTTCCAGGCCACTCATCTACCATTTCATCAAATACACCTGTTTTCCATGGATCTTCATTTGTTGAAAAATCATATTCCTTATATGATCTTGGTGCCATAAACTGTATTGTGGATGTTCCATTGCCATTTGCATCTAAACTAGAACTTATAGATACGATTTTCCCAACCACAGAAGGCAGTTCTTTATCAAGCACTAAGCCTGGAAATCCAACTAATCTATGTGGTGTATAGGTAGTAGTCACTGAAAAATTTCTGACTGAATATTTCATTTTTAAATATTGCCACATATTAATTGATAAAACATATTGGCCTATTTGGGATGTACGAAAATGATTAAAAAATGCTTTATAAGCATTATCCGGATCAATCATATTTCCTTTATCATTCTTTTTGATATATGTATTCCAGAAACTAGAATATGCCATTTGTGCTTTATTGAATGTGTGCATATAAGGATTAATTCCTCGAAGTTTTTCTTCTGGCATCATTCCTACAGCAGGAACTTTATTCCCCTCAAACTTTGTTTCAAAAAAATCTTTTTGAGGCGCAATAAATTTAGCTTGCATAGTAAAAGCAGATACTGATTTAGAAGCCGCAAGAGATACTGGCGGAGTGCTTGTGACTAATCTTGTTATCTCATTGCTATAATCATGTGAATAACTAGACTGCAAAATCTGATCCGGAAATATAGTATTACAACGAAGAGGCATAAGAAACATCGTTTGAGGTACAAACATTATAGAACGTGGATAACCATTCTCATCCTTAGTAGGAGCGGATGGTTCCAAATATTCATATTCTATATTATTTAATAACGTAGCAATTATTTGAGAACCGTCTACTGTATTATTTAATTGCTTTATGCTTCTTAGTATAACCTCACTAACAACTTCACCTCTTAAAGTAGCTAATGCTTTAGTATTATTAAATGCAAACATTCTTTTATCTATCCTTAATATATCATGTATCATTCCATAGTAAGGATTAGAATCACTTAAATCATTAACCAAAGCTTTAAAAGTTCTATCTAAAGCCTTGTCTGGCTCATCACCTAAATCATCTTTTGTAAATATTTCAATAGCTTGTTGAAGTCTTGCTGTAATATTAGTTGCTGGAAACTTCGATATAAGAAAATTTGCATGATCTTTTGCAGTAGGATCTTCATCATGAACTTGATATTTTTTTGATTGTGTTGCTTCTGCACTAGCACCTATAAGAAGAAAATGTCCTTTCATAAAAGAATCCATGGAGAAATCCACAATACCTTTGTAAGTATTTTTCCAGTTGTTTGTTAGACCTATGAACGTTAATTGACATCCGGCACCAGTCTGGCTTCTGCCAAAATTAACCGTAACTAATTCACCTTCAAAGATTAGATAATAATTTTCTTCTTCTACCTGTGGTGGTTTCATTTTGTAAAAAACATGTGCTAATGTCTTAGGCATTAATCTGCTAAATTCAGCCTTCGGCGGTATATTTATAGTTGCTACCGGAGCCGATCCCAAATTTTCCTGAATATTTATTGATATAAAATTAACAGGAACACCTTCTAAATATAATTTTAACTCTACTGATTGTGTTTTCATTAATCTTCCACTGGAATATCATTTTCATCTACATGAACTACTCTCATATGAGTTTTTCCAGCAGGTATAGCCCTAACAATCGCTTCCGACATACGTCGAGTATCTTCTTGAGATGCTATTAAAGACGTTTGTTCATCAAAAACAGGGCCCCCTGCTTCGTTTATTCCTTGAAACATAGCTTCTCTTCCGCGTATGGAAGCAGCTAGTCTATCTTGATATATGCCACCAGCTTTTATTCTTCCTGCTAAAGTGTCTTCTTCTACGCCTGTTATATCAGCTAATAACGCATAACGTCCAAATTTGCTTTGTTCTGCTTCAATAGCAGTATCATCAGCCTTTTCTCCACGAGCTTTTACTCTCTCAATTGCAAGGTCTCTGTATGCTTTTTGCCTTTCTCTCGCATCTTCTGTTATCGCTGCTGCCCCAGTTCCTGTATATTCTCTTATATCTTGATCTGAAAGACCTGCCGCGAATATATCCAAGTCTTTCCCAACTACTTTTCTGTAGGCTTCAAGACCAGAAGGTGCCTTAGCTCTTATAAAAGCTTGTTTAGATAAGCCAGGAGTCATTCTTCCTGCTTCAACTAATTCTTCGTATTCCTCTGCGGCCATAGCAATAGATCTTGATAAATCTGCTTGGAGCTCTTCCCTACTTATTTTGAGATCACCCGCCATTCGTCCAATAAGTTCACTTTGTTCCGATTCTCCTGCAAAATAAGCAAATAATTTTGTACCTATATTTGTAGCCATACCAATAATACTACCCCCGTATGCCACGCCAGCCCCTCGAACAACAGCGCCTCTACCCACATTTTCCACGTAGCCTTGCAATTTTGCTTGTGCTTCACGAGCGGTGAGATCTTCTAAATTTACTTCTTCTATTACACGTCTAAGGTTTGGTGAAACAGCACCAGGATAACCAATACCACCCGCAGCCGCGCCTCTTTGTAACATGTCCTCTTCTGAACGTTTTTCATACTTAATTTTTGCTTCCTTTAAAGAAGTTTCGCCTAAACCGCTTATCATTCTACCTGTCAAATCTTTTAAATTATCTTCATTTAATCCCATCAAACGATTATGCCTATCGGCAAATGCGCCACCTATGCGCCATGCACTCTCCAAACCGGGCATTTTTGTTGTTGTCTCAACTTCAAAAATACCACCTGTAAATGTTGTCCAAGCCCTGCCAAGAGCTCGTCCACCCACTCCCATTCCTTGCTCTATTGCTGTGTATATTCCCTCTGCTTTCTCGGTAATAGGTTCCCACGTGACGCCTTCAACCCACTCTAAGGCTTCTCTTATGTTTCTACCAAATCGAGTTTCTCCTTCTTCTTGTGTTTGACGTAATATTGCTGCTCCTCTAGTACGAGCATCTTGACCAATGCCAGGAATATCTGTACGACCAGCTTGGTCACGCCACCAGGTTATTTGTTTTGCTTCTTGAACACTACGACCTGACACACGTAATGCTCCAAATAATTCTTCGCTAGTAAATCTTTGTCGACCAAATATCATTTGCATTTCTTCTACAGCCATCATTGCTCTCTGCTGCATTGCCCCTTCCGGGCCTATCTCATCTGCTAAACGTTGCTGTGCTCCAAAAAGACGGGCAAATGCCATTGGGCTACTCAACAGTCCTGCTGTTGCGCCAAGTTGTTGTTGCATTCCCATTCCTGCTACGTCTCCTAATCCCCCACCGCCAAGTTGTGCCGACATTAATGCCGCTTGACTAACAAAACCTGCCGGACTACCGGCGAAATTCATCGCAGATCGTGCCATACTTAACGCAATGCCTTGCTCACCACCAAATTGTCTCAAATCTTCCTGAGAAATAATACCTGCTTGCGCCATATTTCTAACATCTTCCAGCATTCTACCGGCACCAAGAGCAAAATTTTCCATATTATACCCGGTTCCGCGAACCATCTCTGAAGACTTCATGATAAAACTAGCAGCTTCTGTTCGTGTCAATCCGGCACGCTCAGCTAATACTCCTACTTCTCCGGAGAATGCTCTAAAATCTTCTACTCCAAGTTCCCTTGATAATTGACCCATTAATGCTACTGCTTCTTTAGAACTGACGTGCAACGTGTGCATCAATTCTCTATGGCCTTCAAAAAGCTGTTTAGTCTTTTCTTTGTAGTCTTGAGCAGTTCTTACATAATCAAAACCACCTGCTTCCGTAAAAGTGCTTAGCATCTCATCTACTTCACCACGACTATAATCTCTTGCAGCTATTGCAGGTTGATCAGGTAATTCTCTTAAGTATTCCCCTAATTGTTCGGTATCTTCTCTATTAAATTGGCCACTTAGGAACCTCCAACTGGTGCCGCGTACATACCCTTCTAAAGATCTTTGGTGGCGAAGTTCAGATGTAAAGGGGTATAAAGCTGCTTTGGTAGCTAGTGCTACAGCAGGTATAGCCGCTGCTGTCCACCCAATGGGGCCAGCTCCGAATGCTGCAGCCATGCCAAAGCCTAACGCAGCTCCACCAGCCTCTCCCCAACTAGGTTCCATGAAGTCTTCCATGGTCTGTTCTCTATGAGCATCTCTATACGCTTTCCGGGACATCGGCATAGTAGAAGAATATCCAAAACCCATTCCTCCTGTAATATCCTCTAATAAACCACCTTGCTTTATTTGCTGCATAAGGTCACCATATCCCATAGGTTGCGGAGCTCCACGCATACCGCCAGCCATAAGACCAGTCATTTCTAAATCACGCGTAAATTTAGAATAGCCTAATCGGGCAGTTTCAGCAACTCTATTGAATACATTTTGGACATCACCAAAAGTACCCTGAGCCATCTGCATACCTTCCCGGGCAGACGTCATGGCTGTACTAAGGCTTTCAGGAACTCCAAAGGTTGTTGATGTGGCACCTGTAAGATTAGTTAGAGCAGAAGTTTGAAATAATTGCTGAAAAGGAAAAACATCTGGCCCTGCGGCATTAAAAGCTTGCGCCCCAAATGCTACATCCATTGCGTTTTTTACTTCCGAAAGCTTTTGAGCTACCTCGGAAGTATCAAACGTGACTTTATATTCGAGAGGTTCTGTTGCCATTAATTAACTTTACCCCAATTCTTCGTTGTAAGAGTTTTGGATAAGTTGTCTTTATATTTTTTTCCAAGCTGTAATTTTTTACCACCTAGTAAATCATCCATCGTTTTTCCACTCAAATCTTTTGCCTGTTTTTTGAACGAACGCTCAAATTTCTTTCTATCTGCAATTTTAGTAGGACTAAGAAGATCCTGATATTCGCTTAGAAGCTTATTGTATTCGTTTATTTGACTTCTTTTATCATCCGGATTTTCTGTATTAGAAGTGAATAAAGCCTTCGAAATAAGATATGTTTCCATAGACTTTATTTTGTTTTCTCTGTCTTTCATAAAAATAAGAGCCATTTCCCTAGCACTTCCAATCTCTACCTCTCGCAGACTCCCAGGCGACGAGAGATCTATCCCACCCAACATTAGCTCGAGTCGGAGTCTGCTGACTGGGTCTCCGATAAATTTTCTAATTCTTTCGGATTTACGCTATCTTTGCATCGTTTGAAAAAATCTTTTTGTGTTTCAGCAACAAGATCTATGATAGTCGTATCCAGATTTTCTATGAATTCTAATTTTTCTTCTAGACTTTTACCTTTAAATTTATTATCTTGGTACGATACCAAACTATAGGAAAGCATGCGAAGAGTAAAATTATGTACTACAAATACGGGAGTTCCTTTGACATCCTCCATCCATTTTTCTATACTAAGTTGCTCTTTTCCACTAAGAGTCTTCAGAGTGAATTTAAGTTTACCTTCCAGCAAGTCAAAATCTTCTTGTGCCACTCCGTTTAAAATCAGTTGTTCTAATAAGTTCATAATATTGTATTGGTTAAGTTTATGATTAAATATACAAATATATCAAACACATGTCAAGATACCAGTCTTATTATGGAATAAGAATTTAGGATTATAGATATATCCCCAATAATTTATATAAGGAAAAAAATGATAGTAATATTTTCAGATGGTGGTTCTTATAATAATCAACATGGAGATAAAAGAGATGCTTACGGATCCTTCAAAGTAGAAAGCGAGAAGAACCAACACCGATTTAAATACGGTAATAAGACGAACAATGAAGCTGAGTACTTGACACTAATCAAAGCACTACAATATATAAAAAATAAACGAACTGAAAAGGAATTTGTATTATTTACAGATTCTCAATTAATAACAAAACAATTAGGTGACACGTGGAAATGCAAAAATGAAAAATTACAGCCATTATATGAAGAAGCGAAAGGTTTAATCAATTCTATAAACAGCGGAAAACAAATCGTAATTGCCTGGGTAGATAATAGAAAAATGAAGAAAGTATTGGGACACTAAAGATGGCTTTAATAGTAATAAAAAATCAAGCAACCGTGGCTGGAATAAATGATACACAAAAAAGCATCATTAAAGAAAAACTAACGATACCGAATCCCAGATATGAACAAGTAGTCAAACTTGGGAAATTATCATTTGGCATAACTAAGGACATTCCTTTTTATGATGAACGTCCCGATAGTCTAATTGTTCCTGTAGGATTCGTGCCAACACTTTTAGAATTTATCCCGGTAAAACCGGGAGATTTAGTAGATGCTAGATTTGAAGCCCCTCCTATTGTTAATTGGAAATTCAAAGGTAAGCTTTTACCTTATCAGGAAAAAGCTGTGGATGCTATGGTTGATAAGACTATAGGCCAGATACAAGCTCCAACAGGATCAGGAAAAAGTGTAATGATTGTTAATCATGTCACACGCTTAAAACAACCCACTTTGGTCATGACCAATACCATTGAACTTGCTAAACAGATGATTGCCAATTTTGTTAAATTCACTAATAAGGAGGAAGATGAAATCGGGTTCATAGGTAGTGGAATATGGAAAATAAGAGGTATAACAGTTTGCATACTTCAAACAATGGCAAGATTATCCAAAACACAATATAGATTTTTAAATAACAGCTTTGGCCAAATAATCGTCGATGAATGCCACATAATTCCTGCAGTTACTTTTTATGATGTCATAACAAGGCTAAACGCAAAATATAAATTTGGTTTTAGCGCGACGCCGGAAAGGGAAGATGGATTAACCCCAGTTATAAATTGGGCTACTGGGCCACAAATATGTGAACTTTCACTAAACGATGTAAAAGACAAAATACTTATACCAACTATAAGAAAAATAAAAACTAATTACTACTTTCCCCTGTGGTCTAGTGATGAATATGCGGCCATGGTTGACGATTTGATAGAAGATGTACAGAGAAATAAGCTCATACTGGATACTATAGATGAGTACAAAGGAAAACAAATGGTGGCATTAACTACTCGAGTAAAGCATGCTACTTTCCTTTCAGAACAACTCAACAAAAGAGGACATAAGACTGAGTATTTAGTATCTAGATTACCACATCCAACGAAAAAAGGGAAATTCCAGGCAATGCCTAAGAAACAGCGAGCGGCTGTAATAGAGAATTTAAATAGCGGGAAAACACGAATAATAGTCTCTACCTTTAGTCTGTTTTCTACCGGCATAGATATAATAAATCTAGAAGTGCTTTTTTTGGCGGGACCAACGCGTAGTGAAATCAAACTGAAGCAATCCATCGGAAGAATTATGAGAAAAGCTTTAGTTAAAAAAACTCCTGAAATAGTGGACTTTAGAGATATGCAAGTTGATTTATTAAAATCACAAGCGTACGCAAGAAATCGAATATACAAATATTTGAAAACAAAATGATATGAAAATATGTAAACAAAAAGATTGTGAAGGCAAACATTATGCAAGAAGATATTGTAGTAAACATTATATGCGTTGGCAAAGGCATAATAATCCAAATATTGTTTTAATAAAAAAGCATGGATATTATAAACATCCTCTCTACACAGTATGGAAAAATATGAAAAAAAGATGTTATAATAAAAATAATAAACAATATAAAGACTATGGCGGCAGAGGAATTACGATATGCGATGAATGAACAAACAACCCTAAAGTATTTGTTGAATGGGCTCTGCCTTTATGGAAAAAAGGACTTTTAATGGATAGAAGAAATAATGAAGCAAATTATGAACCAAGTAATTGCAGATTTATTACTTATGCAGAAAGTAGGCTCAATCAGAGATTATTAAGAAGTAATAATACTTCTGGATTTCGAGGAATTCATTATAGGAAAGATCTTGAAAAATGGAGAGCCCAAATAACAATTAATAAAAAAAAGAAACATCTTGGTTATTTCACTTCTCCAATAGAAGCTGCCTTAGCATTTAATAATGCAGTCCCTGACAATAGGCCAAAAAACCCATTATAAAAATATATGGAATAAGAAGGATATAGAACATGGTTTTAGAATTTAATCAAGCAGCAAATCCGGAGGAGAGGAAAATTTTAGAAACTCCTGCTGAAAACATTGAAGAGGTCACATTATTTTTATTAATTTCGGAAGATCTTAGACACACAGCAGAAGCTAACCAGGGTAAATGTGTCGGTATTGCAGCTAATCAGATATGGAAAGAAGAAACTCCTCCACCTGCGATATTTATTGCAGGATTACATCAAGTAGGCGACTGGAAAATATTCATTAATCCCAGGATTAAGGGGACTGGTAAAAAAGTAAAAATGCTTGAGAACTGTATGTCCCTAGCCGGAAGAAAACCTAAACTAAAAAGAAGGGATAAAAATGTAATAATTACGTATATCGATCCAGTAGATCTAACGGAAAAAACAGAGAAATATTTTAGTTCTGATGCTAGAATTATTCAACACGAATGTGATCATTTAAAAGGTATTTTAATATGATCGAAGAAGAAAAAAGACTCATGCACAGACAAGTTAAATGTTGTGGCAATTGTTGGTATTTCAGTTATTATAGAGGTAAGCAACGTCGGGGTGTTTGTTGGCATGGGGTGAAAAAACCAAAAGTCTTTTATTCAAAGGATCTTTATGAAAAATTAGATCCAACGCACGTTACGTGCGTGTGTGATAATCATAAGTTTAAATCCAGAAAAGCACTGGAAAAAGTAAGAAATTGGTGTGGGGCTACATATATAGAAGATCTCTAAAAGGAGGTTAGGTTGGAAAGAAGCAGCTTGCACGACGGTTCTATAAGTAGAGAAATAAAGCAGCATATAAATACTTTCTGTAATATTCGCGATCCCAAGAAAAAACTTTATATTATCCAAAAATTGTCTAAGACATTAACAAATACGGCAAAAGCAGAGCTTGGACGAAAACCGGAACAAATTAGCTTTTCATCTGTTTTGGATTTAGTAAAACAATATCTTTTTCGACTACGTATAGGTTTTTGCATACACGATAAAAGACAGGACAGTTACGTCCTGCTCAATGATGAATTATTACAAATGCAAAAAAATAAAAACTTTCCACAAGATCTTTGTGAAAAGTGCATAACTCCTCGTATATGCAAATTAAGATCGGTTGTAATAAATGAAAAGCAAATAGCAGGACTTTTCATAAACGTAAAGAGATTCGCATGACATATATTGAAATAAATTTGGCAGTCATTATTTTAATGACTGCCTTTTTCTACATTAAGCTTTATAAACGTACAAAGCAATTAGAGTTAAATTTAAAAACATCGATAGAATCACGAACTAAGTTGATGTTTCAGAAAAAACAATCAGAGATTGTTACTGGACAAGTGGCAGAAAAATTAGCACCATTCTTAAAAGATTTCAAGCATGATCCTCAAGACATCCAGTTTCTAGGAAACCCCATAGATTATGTAGTTTTTGAACCAAAAGGAATTACCCTCATAGAAATTAAATCGGCCAATTCTCGTCTAACACAAAAACAAAAAGACATAAAAAATCAAGTAAAAAATAAAAAAATTTTTTGGGAGGAATTTAGAATTAAATAGACTTGACTTATTTAAAAAATTTTCGTAAATTTAATTTTCCCACCCATATAAAATCCAAGGAGAATGAATGGATGTAGAAACACTTAACAAATTATTTGTTAATCGCAAAGACGTATATGCAATCCAAAAACCGGATGGCGGCTATTATCAAAGCAGTTCCCCCTTGAGCGATGCAATTTTAACTGCACACTTAAAAGGAAAACAAACTGTCGGAGTTTATCATTTAGACAAACAAGACACTGTTAAATTCTCCTGTGTCGACATAGATATAAACAAAACAGTCTGGAGCAAAAAAGATTACAACTTCGACGATTGGAAAGATCTAATATACAAACAGATTAATGTCATAAAGAATAAATTAGCAAAATATGGAATAACAGGTTATGCGGAAATTTCAGGAATGAAAGGTGCTCACGTATGGTATTTTTTTAGCAATCCTATACCAGCTGGTACTGCAAGAGACATTAATCAAGTTATTTTTAGTAATATTCCTATGGTTGATAAAAATCTTTCTATCGAGCTTTTTCCGAAGCAAGACAGTATTGGCGATGGAGGTTACGGAAATCAGATTAAATTACCAGGCGGTATGCATCAATTATCGAAAACTTTTTCCCATTTTATAGATGATGTCCTAAAAGATATCAATTATGTGGATCACGCTACTATACAAAAAGTAGTTAATCCTATAGATGCGATTTTTTTAAATTGTGCTGTAATGGGTGATATAAAAAAACAAGCCGCACTCGGGCATTTGAATCACAGCCAAAGATTAACATTGGGATATATATTATTAAATGTTCCTGGTGGAGAGGTGGAGCTGAGAAATCTCATAAAACTACAAGATGATTATGATGAGGGAAGAACAAATTATTTCATAGGAAAATTAAAACAACGACATTACAAAGCTATAAATTGCCAAAAACTACAATCTGCAGAGATGAATATGTGCCCAGGCCCATGTACAAAAATACGAGGAGGTAAAAATCCTACTGTATTTTTTCACCGACATTTAGGAGGATCCGGAAACATCGGTAATGGTGCCAGCACCCTATTAGATTATAAATCTAGAATAGAAATTTACGAAAAACAAGGAACAGAATTCTTATATAGACCCGATGGGAAGGATCAGTATAGACAATTATCAAGTTTTATAATTAATATTACTGATACAACTATACATGATGATGGCGAGACAATAAAAACGACATCTAAAGGACAACTCGTCAAAGGAGACGAAAGTTATCCTTTTGAAATTAGCAGCAAAGATTTAGGCAACCCAGACAAATTGAGGTCAGAAATTTATAATGTAGCAGGTAATGAGGGTATTTTTGTTGAGAATTACAATCATTTTATAAATGCTGTCAATAAATTTACTAAAGCAAATACAACTGTAATAAAGGAATCTTTTGGATACGAGGGTACAGAAGAAGATCCTTATCAAAGATATATAAGTCCCTCCGTCGTAGTCGATAGTAAAAGCGTAAGAAAAAACACAGAAATTATTGTTGATTTAAGCAATAGAGGTTCTGCTCAATGGCTTGATTTATCTATTATAGAAGATTCAAAAGAAGAAAAAGCCTTAATAAAACATATTAATGATGACCTCTTAAATTTAACTGAGTTTGGAATAACGCATGCCTTATTAGGACATACTTTCTCTCCCATAATAGAACCATGGTTATACAAAAATGATCGTACAAGGTACATACTCTTCATAAGGGGAAGTTCAGGAGAAGGCAAATCTTTTATAGCACAAACCATGCAACATTTCTATGGAAAACATTTTGGAAGATTTGAATCATGGGCATCCACAACCAACAGTTTGGAAACCGCTGGGTTTAATTATAAAGATGTTATATTTCTTATTGATGATTGGAAACGCGGTAATATAAAAGATCATAGGGGAGCTTTAGGTATTTTGCAGAGCTATGCAGATAGAAGTGCCAGAACTCGTTTGAGTAAAGACGCGGAACTTAAAAGGGCAAAACCAATGCGTGGATCACTTTTGATAACTGGTGAAGATTTAGCTGAGGGTCAAAGCTCGGTCATGGCTCGTACTATTACACTTGATTATACACAACCAGTAAAGAATATAAGTGCTGGTTTAAAAATATTAGATATGAGACAATATTATAGTGCGATAACCGCAAAATATATTCATCACGTATTAAACTATCCGAATAAAGAAAATGTATATCATGATTTTCAAAGAAAGCTACATGAAGAATTCTATAAATATACAATAGGAAAACATAACGATATTCGGATTGCAAGAAACATGTCTTTACTTTATACTTCGTATCACTTTTTTGCAGAATGGTTCTGGAATGCAGGGCAAGCAACAATTTATCAAGATCAATTTAAACAATATCTAATCGATCAAGTAGATAATCTTATTCGTTTAACTGCAATTCAAAGACCTGCTGAGAAATTCTGGTTTACTTTAAGAGACCTTATTGTTACAGGAAAATTGAGGTTACAAAGCAGTTCAGATGTTGACTTGGATAAAACAATAAGATTAATTCCTATAATAGGATTTTATGGAACTGGCGGTGAAGATTATTTAATTATGGACGCTGCATTAAGAGAAGTTGAAAAATATCTTCGTAGTGCTGGTGAGAGCCTAGATTTTTCTAAAATTACAATTGTAGAAGATCTATACAAAGGACAATACATTAAAAATCCTTCTCCAATTAAAAAATCGTTTAACAATCAATCAATGTTTGTTTACCCGGTAGACAAAACTAAATTATTAAAATGAGTGAAAAATTTGATTTAGAAAATATGCCTAATAAGCATGATAGTAGCAAAGAACTTCTAGATATAAAAAAAGTTATAAAAGAGTTAGAAACACAACAAACAAAAGCACAGTTAGCGTCACAAAAAAGTATTAGTATGTCGTCACAAAAAATGGACATCGAAAATTTAAAAGACCCAGCTATCATAGCTGAGCCAGACAGGTCAGAAGTTATTGTAATAACTACAAAAATACATTCTTTTGATAAACCTGTATTTGTAACGATGCCTAAAAGTAAAGTGTATACTATATTAGGGAAAATTCCAACATTAAGAATCCCACAAATATCGACAGAAAATATAGAAATACATATCATGAATGATGAAGAAATAGCTTATAGTATACATTCGGAAGATTATGATGAAGAAGACTTTTATTTTGGTGGGGATGATATAGAGTCCATGCCTGAAGGAATTTTTATTATTTGTGGCAAAAATTTTGGAACAAGAAAACTAGACGCATTAGCATCTATACTTTTAAAATTAAATTTAAAACGAATTATAGTACAAAAATATTCTTATAGTAAGAACAACAAAAGTACCCAATGGGTGCCCGAACATAATAAACAAGTAACTAAACTAGAACATCATATTTACAAAATTTTGAGGAATAATGAGTAATAAAAACGAAAGTCTCACAGAAAAATCTACTTCAAAAGAGGTAGAATTTATTACACCGGAAGAAATATGGGCTAAAAATGAATATATTTTTGTGGCCAAAAAAACTACCATTGAAGTAAAAATTTACAAGATAGACGGTATTAACATCGAAGAAAAAGAATCTGATATGAAAGTTACAGATTTTGATGTCTATTTCCCAAAAGAATCTGATATTCTATATTTTGTTTTAGATGAGGTGGTTGTTTTATTTGGAAAAGATTTTACTGATACAAGTCTTTCCACATTAGTCGGTATTTTAAACAAATTGGATAATATGGTAGTTAACATTTTGAAGCCTTCTATAAAAAACGAACCAGATTGGTTTGCAGACTACGAAAAACGTCTTGTGACAGTAGCACAAAATATGGAAACTTTTCTTGGACATGACGTTGACGAGAATCCGAAAGAAGCAAAAGAAGCCTAATGGATTTTACGCCTTATATAGGAAAACCTATAGTATTAATAACGAATGAAGTTAGTGTTCAAAAAGAATTGGAAAATACCAATCTTCCAGGTACTACCTATTTAATGCATAGTTTCGGCTTTCCAAGAACAGGTATAACAGGCGGCAAGTTCTGCATTGTGCGGGACTTGGTATTGCAAGATCTTGAAGATGAAGATTTTTTTATATATTTAAAAAATATGTGGAAAAACAAAATACTCATTGATGAATACTTGCAAACATGCACTGTCATAGAGCAAAAAAACCAACAAGAAATACTAAATTAGACAAGAAGAAAATGATGAAAAAGAAAAATCAGAAAAAAACGGCTGCTAGAACAGTGGTAAAAGCACTGTCGATGCATTATACTAAAGATAAAACAATTATTAGCGTCGTATACAAACACACTGAGCATATTAAAAATATCAATCCAAAAGGTAAAACCAATACACTTGGTGATATAACTAATTATACTTTATTGGATCGGGTGCGTATTCCAAGATTACAACCAGAAATGGCAAATGAAACACGCAGAATAGCTAATATTTTATCTTATTTAGAAGCAGCCGATATTTCTAAATACTACCAACAAATTGATTGGCGGCAAGCTGTCGCATTAAAAGCGTGGCGTACAAGACGCGGACAGGGAAAGCCAATCATACAAGTCACATAAAAATGAATGAATATATTACCTATAGCGAGTTCTTCGTCTGGTAACTGTACTTATATTTCGACAAACGATGCTCACATTTTAATTGATGTGGGCGTCGCTGTCAAAAAGATAGTACAAAATACAGGTCGTACAGAATTCGACGCAATTGTAATTTCACACGAACATTCCGATCACATAAGATCCGCTGGGCCAGCGGGTAGAAAATTTAAATGCCCAGTTTATATGCACGAGTGGAGCTATAACGCCAGACAAGATAAATTTTACAATGTAAATATAATAAATCTAAAACCTTCTGATGTATTAAAATTCGGAGATTTAGAAATAAAAACATTTAGTACCAAACACGATGCGAAATACACATTTGGATTTTTAATAAAAGATACAACATATAATAAAACATTGTGTTATGTAACAGATTCTGGAATAATAACCCCATTGATGCGACAATGCATGACAGGGGCAGATGCTTATCTAATAGAAACAGATTATGATATCCAGATGCTAAAAGATTACGAGGAATATTCAGATCTTTTAAAAGATAGAATATCCTCCGCTTATGGGCACTTAAGTACCGATGATGCTTTAGACGGTCTAGAAAAAATAGGAATAGATAAAACATCATTTGTAATTTTTGCCCATCTATCGGATAGAACTAATAGACCAGACGTAGTTTTAAAAGCAGCAAAAAACAAATTTCCAAATTATACTGGTAATTTTTATATTGCCCCAACTTTGGATCCAATAGAATTAAAATGAGAGTAACTACTTACCACAAAAGAATTTGGAAAGTTAATCATCAAGAAGCTGTTCCTGCTGAAGCTGTTAGGCGCTTCGGCAAAGGAACAATGGCAGCCTATAATATAGAGAGTGATTATGTAGCCATGGTGTATTCAGAAACTGATAAAAAGATGGAACTCCATGTTGGCTATAAAGTCGATGCCGAAAAAACTATTCCAAATATAATAGGACTAGCAGTAAAACTTGAAGTAAAACAAATAGAAATTACAAAATGCGAATTGCTAAAACACCTAAAAATTTGGGATCACCATATTCAAGTAGTTAATAAAATGCTTGAAAAGGTAGAATAATATCAGTATATTAATATCATATAACCAGGACATTTATGGATAACATCATTGTGTGGGACATCGAAACGATTCCACAAATTTCGCCTTTCAGTGAAATACAAAAAGAAAAAATGGCTAACAAAATAGAATATTATGTGGAAAAAGGCCAGAATCCAAAAGAAGCTGAGAGGCTAGTTGCAGCTACGAATCCATTTTATGGACAAGTCATTTGCATATCTATGTATGAAGTTTCAAACAGATATCTTACTGGAAATAAAGTAACACTTGTGGCCTCTTCAAAAACACTGGCCAATGGCCTATTAGATCCAGAGGAAAAAAATCTTTTAGAAGACTTTTGGGACTACGTTAAAGGTTTTAAAGGAACCTTTGTAGGGTTTAATAGTCTTAAATTTGATACATGGTTTGTACAAGTCAGATCTATGAAACATCAGGTAGTTGCTACAAATCAGGATTTTCTTGATTTTAGATTATATCAAAACTACCCTCATTATGACATAATGCAACACATGTCTAACTGGACATTTTCATTACGGCCATCTTTGGAATTAGCATGCGACTTTTTTGACATACCATCACCGAAAGATGGGGAAGTGCAAGCAAGTACCGTGGCGGAAGCTTACCAACAAGGAAAAATTAAAGAGATAGCAGAATATGCTATGAGAGATGTTGAGGCAACCTATAAAATCTACAAAATCACAAAAAATTACCTTAAAAGACCAAACGGAAACTGGAATAAGAACAAAGATCGGTAGAACCATTCTTCATATAGATTGGGATACAAGACAATGGATTTACCAATTTGGTAAAACAGGCCCACTATATTTGACTAGTATAGAAAGCATATACAATCAATTAACTGATGATCTAGCTAAATATAAAAAATCACCTATAGATGTCAAAAAATTAAAACAGACACTGGTGTTGGCCAAACAAGAAATGCTAAAAATAATAAACGATGTAGGAAGAAAGCTGGATGACCAGAGACGCCTACAAGAACCAATAAAAAAATAAATGAGCTTATTTGAGAAAGCCGAGGCCAAAGCAAACCGCCTCAAAATGTATGTATATGGACCATCGGGGTCAGGGAAAACAGTAACTTCCCTACACTTCCCTACCCCGGCAGTGATAGACACAGAAAAGGGAACTAATTTCTACGGAGATAAGTTCGATTTTTTTCGTATACAAACACAAGATCACGAAATGGTTGGACAAGCTGTAGATGAATTATTAGAAGACCCAAAAGATTTTAAAACACTCGTAATAGATCCAATCAGACGGATTGACGATAGCATAGTTTTAAGACAATTGAAAAGAATGCGTGTAAAGAAAAATAATCCTGCCTATACTTTGGCACCATTGGATTACAAAGTAATTAAAGAAGAACGCAACATTCTTTTCAGAAAAATACTTTCATTGGATATGAATATTATTCTCACCGCTCCTACAAAAACCCAATATTCTGATGATGAGGGAGATTTCATGAAAGTAATCGGCGTACAACCAGACGGCCCCAAAGATATGCCTTATCTCGTGGATATTGTATTAAGATTAGAAATAGATGCAGAAAATGTGAGATGGGCTATTGTTGAGAAAGACAGAAGTAATCGTCTGCCAGAACGTTTCGAATTCAGTTATTCTTCCTTTGTAAAATATCTTGGAGTGGATGGACTGGAAAGAGATGCAGTGCAATTTGACCAGCAAACTTCATTCAATGAAGCAGCAGGTCGTAATAAAGAAGTGGTATTCCAGGGAACCACTATAAAAACAGCTGGTATTACTAGCGACCAATTAGAGGAACTACAAAAAGTAATTGAACCTCTTGACGAAGCAGCAGTAAACCACAAACTTCTGGATGATTATGCTGTAACAAGTGCTCTTGACTTAAGAGAAGATGAAGCGGCATTATTCATTAAATCAATACAAGAAGAAACCAATGATAACGAATGATAGATTTTAATAAAGTTGATACCGGTAGTATCAAATCTGCTTTGCCTGAAGGATGGTATACTGTTCAAGCAGCTAAAGCTGATTTACGAGAATCTAAAAATGGACCAAAGACTATGATTAACACGGAATTCAACATTCTGTCTCCTGTAAAATATGACAAGAGAAAAGTGTGGACTAATTTTAATCTTGGTACTAATTCTCTTTGGGCATTAAAAACATTTTTGGAAAAAGCAAATTCTGATTTACTTAATAAAGGCGATGTTGACGAAGAAACTATTGCAGCCGGCATGCCAGGACTAGTTTGTCAGGCATATCTTGAACCAGACACAGCACCTAGCGGCGATCCAAAAAATAAAATTACAAATTGGAAAGAAAGTAATGGAACTTCTGCGCCAATTACGGAAGCACCTGCAGAAGCTCAACCTAAAAGCCCCTTATTCAAGTAATATTCTTAGTTCGGTTATAGCGATCCTTTCGCCTTAACCGAACTTTTTTATTTTAAAAGGAAAAACATAAATATGTTAACATATTATACAAAAGAAGACCTCGAGGGAAAAGTAAAAAAAGATCTCGTAGGAATTGCCAAAGACCTGAATCTTAGTACCTCTGGCAATAGGACTGATCTAATCGATCGAATTTTCGACCATAAACCATCATTTGGAGATATGATATCGAGTGCACCTGTATCGAAAGATGGGGATTTAAGTATTACCATTGAAGAGGAAGACGTACCAGTGGGAGTAGAAGTAAATGATGCATACCCAGATGAAGAATCCAAAGCTGAAGGTGCTACCGCTGAGGAATTGTCTCATGCAGAACCTGAAGCTGAAAATAAAGGCCCCGAAGCTGAAGTTGAAGTTAAAAAAGCAACAGTAATAACAGCACCTCCTATAGAAGTTGCGGAAGTTACAGAAACTCCAGAAGGAATGGTTCCGGAAAATACAGCGGAAGATATCTTAAAAAACTGGAGAAATACCATACAAGGCTTTTATAGAAGAAATGTAAGTGGTGTAGCACCTTCTCGTCCAGTTTCCGCAGAGATCATCGCAGCACAATTAGGGCGTACAATAGCAACCGGAACTCTAAAACAATGGCAAGCAAGTATTACAACACAATTACGGCCAACGCGTGGTTTAGCACTAGCACCGCCAAAATCTGTAAAAGACGTAATTCAAATAATTAAAAGTTTGTAACTCTTAGGAATTGACGAATGACTCAAAAGCTTTATATCCCTATAGGGATACCTGGTTCTGGAAAAACTACTTATTGGAACGATCATTTTGATAAAGAACAGGTATTGCGTATATCACGCGATGACATAAATTCTATGTTATCAGGCCTTGTTTTTACACAAAACATTAATAGCGTTATAAAAGATTCTGAAAATGTTATATTAGAATCTGCTCTTAATGCTGGTTTTAGTCTTTTTATAGATAGAGTTAATTTAACGCCTAAATCCAGAAAAAGATTTATCAATAAAGCAAAAAGTGTAAAACCTAAGTTGTATGTTGTTGCTTTATACTTTAAACCTAATTTAAAAGAAGCAGTTCTCAGAAATGATAGTAGAACTGACAAAACTCTCGATCAAAGAGAGAAATTAGAAGAATTTATTCCGGAGGCAAAACGTATATTAACAGAACCTTCATTTGACGAAAGTTTTGATGAAATCCATTTTATAAATCCAAATGGGACAACAGACCGAGTGGAAAAAATTCGAGAACTCGATCAAGAAAACGAACTACAAGTATCGTAAAGATACATTAGCAGTTATCGAGTATCACGAAATACCAGTAAAAGGAAACATCCTAAAACAATCAACAGTTGATTTCACAGGGGTGTATGGACCAAATGGCAAGGGAATAGCATTTGATGCAAAACAGACGGGGGAGACAAAACGTTTCCCCTTGTCTAATATGAAACAGCATCAAGTGGAATTTCTACGTTATTGGGATATCGTAGGCGGAGAAGCTTACGTATTTATTCAATTTTATAGCATCCAAGGTTTTGAAGAATTCTATATGACTCCAATATCGTTAATAACAAATTATTGGGATAAACGAAGCGAAGGACAAAAATCAATTCCAATAGAAAACTTCGAAGATACCTGGAAAAGAAAAACAAAAGATTATCTAAACCTTTATGAAAACAGTAATAGTATTAACGGGAAGTAGAGCTTTATTGGGCATGACAGGAGATAGTAATGCTCGCCCACTAATTCTCCTTCCCACAGAGAATGCTTTATCAGACGATGAGGCAGATATAATAGAAAGAAATACAGGAGTCACATTCATGACTATCCATTATCCTCATCATATTAAAGATAAGGAAATAGGTGGGATCATAGATATATCAGGACCTCCTGCTAACCCATTACCAAAAGATGAGCAATAAAATATTATTTACAACCGGACTTCCGGCAAAGAATCGATTAAGAATAAATGGTCACGGTATATATCAATTCACCACAAAAATTTCCAGACCAAAAAATAGTCAAAAAGCATTAATCACTAGTTCAGAACTTGCAAAGGAAAACAAAATAATATTATACCCCGATATAGTTACATCCGGGGAAATAAAAATAACTATAATGAATCTAACTCCATATCCAGTGGATTTAGAAGAAAAAGATCATATAGGAACTCTTGTGGCATTACCACAGTGCGGGTGCAAAGTCGATGACGACTAATGGAAAAATTTAAATTATCCAAAACATTCCTAGAACAATACTCCGAAAAACAGCCTAAATGGGGACCTCTTGGATATGTTACTTATAAAAGAACATATTCCAGAACCATTGAAGAAGAAAAAAGGACAGAAGAATACTGGGAAACTCTGGAAAGAGTTACTAACGGTGTATATTCTCTCCAAAAAATGCATGCCAATAATTTAAGATTACCTTGGAATGAGCAAAAATCTCAACGTTCAGCACAAAAGATGTTCGAACTAATGTGGGATTTCAAATTTACTCCGGCTGGTCGAGGATTCTGGATCATGGGAACTAATTTTATGTATGACCGAGGTTCTGCTGCTTTGAACAATTGTGCATTTGTATCTACAAACGAGATTAGTACAAATTTTGCAGCACCCTTTTGTTTTATGATGGATATGCTAATGTTAGGTGTTGGGGTATCAGGAGATACAAAAGGTGCAGGCACTGTCAAAATAATAGACCCGCGACTTGCTGAACACGATGACTTGTATGTAGTAGAAGACACAAGAGAAGGTTGGGTAGCCACATTAGAAATGGTCCTTAATGCATTTATTGGAAAAGGTAAATTATATCATCTTGACACATCGAAAGTAAGGCCTCTCGGAGAACCTATAAAAGGTTTTGGTGGAGTTGCTTCCGGACCCGACCCATTAATAGATGCAGTAATAGAAATAAGAAAATTATTAGATCTAAAAAACAATGGTGGAGAAGACTATAAAATCAGATCAGATCAAATTGTAGATATTTTTAATCTGATTGGAAAATGTGTGGTTGCCGGCAACGTCAGAAGATCAGCAGAATTAATGCTAGGAGATCCAGATGACGCAGTATTTCGTAAGTTAAAGCAAGACAAAGACAAGCTTATGCATCATCGCTGGGCAAGCAATAACTCAATAATTGCAAAGATAGGAATGGATTATTCTGCGTATGCTTTGGATACAGCTTTCAATGGGGAGCCGGGATATTTTTGGTTAGAAAATGCTCAAAAATACGGACGCTTTATAGATCCGCCAAACTGGAAAGACAGGCGCGCCCTAGGAACAAATCCTTGCTCTGAACAAACATTAGAAAGTTTTGAACTATGCAATCTTGTTGAAACATATCCTAGTAATCACGAATCATTAGAAGACTGGATAACTACTTTGAAATTTGCATACTTGTATGCAAAATCAGTGACCTTGCTTCTTACACACGATGAAAGAACAAATGCTGTAATGGGTAGAAATAGAAGAATTGGTTTATCTGCTTCTGGTATTATAGACGCTTTTAATAAATTTGGCCGCAGAGAAACTCTGAACGCAATGGATAAAGGCTACAAATACGTACAAGATTTAGATAAAATGTATTCTGATTGGTTATGCATACCAAGATCAATAAAAATGACAACAGTAAAACCTTCCGGCACTGTATCCCTTTTAGCGGGCGTAAGTCCCGGTATTCATTATCCACATTCTGAATATTATATACGCCGAATTAGAATGATGGAAAATAGTCCTTTAATACCAATATTGAAGAAAGCTAAATTCCACATAGAGGACGACAAATATTCCCCTAATACCGTGGTCATATCCTTTCCTATGAAAGAAGCATATTTTAAAAAGGGTAAAAACGATGTAAGCATGTGGGAACAAGTCAAAAATGCCGTCGATCTACAATACTATTGGTCTGATAACCAGGTTAGTATTACTGTAACTGTAAAGAAAAAAGAACAATTTGATATCAAGACTGTTCTCGAATCTTTTGAAGATTCACTAAAATCCATAAGTTTCCTACCTCCAGAACATGGATACGAACAACCTCCTTATGAAGAAATCACAGAGGCAGAATATACTAAATTAAATTCAAAAATAAAACCTTTAAATTACGATAAATTAAATGGAAGTGGAACTGTTCATGATCACGATGAAAAATATTGTTCTAATGACAGTTGCGAAATAAAAATGCCTAACGAGGAGTAATATTATGCGATATGAAAATCGCAAAGAGGGACACCTTAAGTTTTACGAAATTGATTTAATTCCAGGACCAGTAGATAACCAAGGAAGGGATACTTACGCTGTTAGGGCTAAATGGGGAAAAATTGGAACCTCTAAGCCACGATCAGAAATAAAAGCAGTTGGTCCATTTGAAAGATGCTTTAAAAGAATGGAAAAGTTAATCAGAAGAAGAGAACAGAGAGGTTATGAAAAAATAACCGATAAATAGGTATAAAAAAATAACAAATTAGCCATCTAACTAAACATGATAGATCTAAACACACCTTTAGGAACATATTCCAAAAAAGGTACCATTGAAGACATTCAAGTAGAAACAGTAATGATTCCCATGGACGGTGACGAACCAGCAAAAGAAAGAGAAAAAATTTGCTTAATGGTAAAACGGGAAGATGGAAAAATTATCCGAGTAAACGAAGTATTTGTAAAAGATTACAAAGGAGCAAAAAAACAAAGAGGGTTGTGGGTTTCAACTGATGTTTCCGGATCAGTGAGCTTCTTCTCTACTCTCGGAAAACTTATGAGAAAATACGGAAAAAACACTATAGAGGAACTAAAAGGTCTAGAGATAGAACTTTTCATAGGCGAAAAAGATCTTCTAGTTGGAAGTGTTGATCAATAAAAAAGCTGACATCGTTAGCTTTTTTTATTTTATAGACAACAACAGAAAAACCAGAAAAAATAAATGATAACAACATTCCGCAATTTAGAAATTTCCAACCAATTGCTTGGTCTTAATATAACAGATTATGTTTTTAAAGACATAAAAAAAGTTTTTAAAACCCATCATAATAAAAAAGCCGCAGGCAAATTCTATTATTACGTATTAAAACCTACATACAAAATAGGGGTTTTTTTAGGAGCCTCAGATTACATGCATAATGGTGACAAAGTTGTAAGACTCGATGAAAGAAAAGGAAAAGAGGATGACAATGCTTGCTGGTATCAAGTAAATGAAGAAAAATTTAGTTTTGTTCCTACAACAGAAGAAATTAATCACATACATTATTTTAGTATTGATCTCCGATTAAGTGCCAGAAAAGACCATATTTTTAATAGAATACAAAATTATAAAAATAATGTAATAGATAGTCTTAGAGCTGAAGATTCCAAAAATGAACATCATTATGCAACAATAAATACGCAAGTTAGTGAAGATCCTGATCAATTAGAAAACCTAATAGATTCTATAAACTGGTTGTATGACACTGATTTTAATAAAACTGGTATTACTTTAAGTCAACTTGAACAATTGGGAAAAAAATATAGAGGATTTGATTGGGAACTCGGTTTATTCTATAAAGTAAAAGATATAGATAATAATAGACGTCTAACTCTTGTAGCAATATTAGGAAATAATCATCAGGGATATAATTATAGATATAGATCTTACAATTCTTTAACATGGAGAATTCTAGACATTCCTCACGACAATCCTGCATATAACTATATAGATGTTGGTACATACGCAACAGAATTTGGAGAAACCATACCTGGTTCTATACAATTTGATCACACTATAAAATCATTGCCTAAAAGCATAGAACCAATAAAACATGCTATAGGTCGCAAAAAAGATGTGATTCATATATTTGATCAGACCGCCATTAATAGAGCTAATAAAAAATATATGCTAAAAATGGCGATGGAAAAAGATAGTGAAGTCAAAAAAGAACAAGTTAAACTAAAAATAAGTTCAAGAATAAAAAATATAGATAAACAATCATTGAAATTAAATGAGGCTATCTTTAGTATTGATCAAATAGAATATTCCGGACAAATCCTGAAAAGTGATTCAGTAGATATAAGAGAACTGCTAACGGATTTATATAAATATCACGATTTGGACGACATTAATTATGACAGGGCCTTCGAGATGTTTATTTCTAAATTAATTAGTGATGTCATGCATAGGCATAACAAAGATGTTATCGCTACAATCGGGGATATTGACGTTACTTTGCATCAAAAGTCTGGACAAAACAAAGCAGGCAGTAATTACGCCGTATACTATATTAATAATGTACGAATCAACAAGGATGAGTTTGAACCGGTACTGCAAAGAGGAGCATGTTTTGAAGATGCGTCTACATATAACACATTTTTAAAACAGGTAAGCGAATGCTCATTAAAAATACACGGATTGCTGGATAGGGGTATAGACATAAAAGTCAGAAGCCCACTAAAAAATGAGTCACTTATCATGAAGCTTGAATTATTGAGAAAGGACAAAAGACAGCATTTAAAAATAGGTAAAGATACTTTTCTGATAAGAAATACTAACAGAATAGTTAATTTGCCTAAAAA